>Ga0209223_10001871_pt1 | contig 22161 bp, 30 predicted proteins | sample COG_06_FD_184750 | JGI IMG/M metagenome (GOLD analysis project Ga0209223, IMG submission 184750) | Pelagic Microbial community sample from North Sea - COGITO 998_met_06 (SPAdes) (version 2) | ecosystem: Environmental > Aquatic > Marine > Neritic zone/Coastal water | place: Helgoland, sampling...
CACTTCCTCCTCCAGTTATTGAAGTATCAAATTTCATAGCAGCTGTAATTCCAATTACATTATCAAATTTTATATAAGCATGTGAATATGTTCCATTTGAAGGTCTTTTAAAAGTTCCAGGTATATTAACATCCTCACCTGCTGCAAATGAAGTTGCAGTAGCAGATGAATTTAAAAGTATGTTTTCGCAATTAGACAAATCTGTTGGAGTTGAGGTTGTTGGGCCAACAGGAGCAGTTGTGCATAAATGAATTTCTTTAACTGTGATTTCATAGTTTGTCGCTTTACCAACTGCAATACATCCTGATGTTGGTGTGGTTGCATAAACTATCTCACCGTCACTATTCGTAGCACATGCTGTTACAGCATTAGCATCTTTAGAATTTGTTATTTCAAAAATAGTAATTAATGACAAAAATAAAATAAAATATTTAAAATTTTTCATATTAGAGACCTCCTGCTTTTACAGAGAAAGCTTTTGATTTAATAATTATGTTTTCTCTTCTAACTTTTTCATACTTTTTATCTATCATTGAAGTTCTCTCAAAAGCTTGGTCGCTTATTAAGGTATTAGAATTCATCTTATTTATATTAAAAGTTAAGTTAAAGAACCACTGGTCTTCATAACCATTATTTCCATAATCTTTAAAACCAACTTCAAAATCTAAGCCCGCATTTGGTATGCCAATTTTTGAAGAATACTCTAATCCTTCAAAATCTGATCCACCTGGAATATCATACTCAAAATATTTAGTATAAATTTTAGCAGTTGGCACATAAGGAACATGAGCTCCAATTTCTAAATCATAACCATCAGCAACTTCCTCTTTAATATTATTTTTTCCAGTAACCTCATTAGATATTGCAAAATAATGGTTTGTATTTAATTCAAGTATTGATGATTTAATTTCAGCTCCCAAACTTGTTCTTTGATGATCATAATCTAATTCATGATCGTAAAATGCGTTTAAACCAAACATAATGCTTTCATCAGCATTAAACATTCTTTTTCCTAAACCCAAGTTTAAAGTTTCTCTATCTCCATCGTGAGTAAAGAAAGAACCTTGAAAAAAAGTTAAACCATCATCGTTATCAACAAGTGGCTTAAGAGTTAAAATTCCAATTTGAGGTTTTAACCCTTCTGTAGATTTTATTGAAACATTGGTATTCTCAAAATTATCATTTAAAAAACTTTCTATTGAACTGAAAAAATTAGATTTAATTTTAGAAGTGTCAGCTATAGATGAGGTGGTAATCAATAATGTACTTAAGATAAGTATAATTTTGTTTAATATATTTACCATTATTAAAAACTTTTTTTTCCAGCTTTAATATTTTTATTTAAATTAAATTTAGTTTTTAAAGAAAAAAAAACAAGATAAAAATAACCCAAAATGAGTTTTAAAAGTTTAGCAAATAGATCTTTTTTATTACTAAATTTAAATATTTAATAGTGGATCTAAACTTTTATGTTTCTTAAGAGCTTGAAGAAACTTTGAAAGCTCCTTGAGTTCTTTAGTTGCATAAGGCTTCATTATCTCTTCGATTTTTTCTGTTGGAAATAATCCTGACTTAGTTGTGTAACTTATAAATTTCTTTTTTTTTAAAATTTTAATTTTGCGTCTTGTAGTTTCTTTTGGCAAACCCATAATATTTGAAATAGCAAAAACAGTTAATTTTTTTATATTCCAGTGTTCATGCATTTGTTTTGATCTTGTTAGGCCCCATACTTGATCCCAATCAGAACCTTCGGGAGTATTGTTTGCTAAATAATGAGACCCTATACAAGAAAGTATCATGAAACTGTCATAATCTATTCCGAGCATCTTTTTTGAATCTATATATTGTCGGCACCTAAAATTTATTAAATGAAATAGAGTCTCGCTATATTTTTCAAGTTTTTTTGTCAAAAATTAATATTTTATCTCAATCTGGGTTTGCAGTTAAAGTTTTAATTTCTAAAACATTTTCATTAGGATCTTTTACAAAAAAAGTTTCTTGTTCATATTTAGTACCCTTAAATCTTAAATATGGTTCGTCATAATATTTGGTACCATTGTCTTTTAATCTTTGCTTAAGAGTATCAAAATCTTTTCTTGATAGATGAACACCAAAGTGAGGTACTGAAACATCTCCCATATCAACATCATGTCTTTCATTATCCATCTTATGTTCGCTTGCATGAAGAGTTAATTCATTTCCCCAAAAATCAACGTCTGCCCATTCTTGAGCTGAATTGTCTAATCTACAGCCTAAACTTTCACTGTAAAATTTTTTTGCAGTCTCTAAATCCCCACATGGTACTGCTAAATGAAAACAATTGGTATTTTTATACATAAGTTAGTCCTTTAAATTTTGATTTTTATTACTATATGAATTCTAATTCAATAATCAATAAATCTAATTTAAAAAGTTAATATGGGCAATTTTCTACAATCTATAATTGATCGAGATCCTGCAGCAAAATCTAAACTTAGTTTAGTTTTAACCTACCCTGGTGTTAAAGCTATATTTTTTCATAGAATTGCAAATTTTTTTAGTGTGGCTAAGTTTGATTTATTAGCAAGAATAATTTCTCAGTTTTCTAGATTTATGACTGGAATTGAAATTCATCCTAAAGCAAAAATCGGAAAGAATTTATTTATTGATCATGGCATGGGAGTTGTAATTGGAGAAACGTCTGAGATCGGCGATAACGTAACAATCTATCATATGGCAACACTTGGTGGAATTGCTCCAAGTATTAATTCAAATGATCAACGTAATATAAAGAGACACCCAACAATTGAAGATGATGTTGTAATTGGTTCGGGCGCACAAGTTTTGGGTCCAGTTACTGTTGGTAGATGTGCAAAGATTGGGGCTAACGCAGTAATTACAAAAGATGTTCCAGAAAAAGCAGTAATGGTTGGTATTCCTGCAAAAAATGTTGGAATAGCTGACAGTGAATTCAAACCTTATGGAATTACTCCAGATAGTGATACAAAATTAGATTAATGAGCATTCAAAATGATTTTATTTCAGGTATCGGCAACACTCCTTTAATAAAATTAAGAGCAGCATCAGAAATTACAGGATGTAATATTTATGGAAAAGCTGAATTTTTAAATCCAGGTGGATCAGTTAAAGATAGAGCGGCACTTGCTTTAATTAAAGATGCAGAAAGTAAAAAACTAATTTCAAAAGGTGGTACTATTGTTGAGGGTACAGCTGGTAATACTGGAATTGGATTAGGTCTATTAGGAAATTCTTTAGGTTACAAAACTATTATTGTAATGAATGATAATCAAACTCAGGAAAAAAAAGATTTGCTTAGAAATTTAGGTGCCGAACTAAAATTGGTTGCACCTAAACCATATAAAGATGATGCTAATTTTGTAAAAGTTGCAGCAAAACTTGCTGACGAACTAAGACCATCAAATAACAATGGTGTAGTTTGGGCTAATCAGTTTGACAATACAGCAAATGCTAAAGGTCACTATGAAACTACTGGACAAGAAATTTGGGAACAAACTGACGGTAAAGTAGATGGTTTTGTATGTTCGTCTGGAACTGGTGGAACAATTTCAGGCGTGAGTAATGCCCTTAAAGAAAAGAATAAGGATATCAAAATATTTCTATCAGATCCAAAAGGTTCTGCTCTTTATAATTATATAAAGAATGGTGAATTAAAATCTGAAGGTGGATCAATTACAGAAGGAATTGGATCAAGTAGAGTAACCAAAAACTTTGAAGATGCTAAAATAGATGATGCCTACTCTATTGATGACCACGAAGCGCTACCAATTCTTTATGATTTAATTCAAAATGAAGGATTAAGCCTTGGTACTAGTTGTGGAATAAACATTGCTGGCGCAATAAGAATGGGTAAAGAACTTGGACCTGGAAAAACAATTGTTACAATTCTTTGTGATAGAAGTGATAAGTACTCTACTAAAATGTTTAATAAAAAATTCCTTGAAGAAAAAGGCTTACCCTTTCCTAATTGGCTTTAAGTATAAATTTTATCTGATAATCCGTAGATAAGAATTGCGCTCAATATTGTAAATACTAATGGTGCAATAATTGCTTCATTAGAGTCGTTCATAACACCTGTTTTATCAATTTTAACTGAATAAGTGTTAACAAGAAAAACACATATATTTTGAACAAAAACTAAATTAAAGAATGCCCATGTTCCTTCAACACCATTGGGTCTTATAAACATTATGTAGATTGCCATTAAAAATGAGCCAAGAAATATTGCTCCAGCCATTCTCATAATAGTTGCTGCAGATGCATCTATTTCAAATTTTTCCCTAAATTTTTGATTGCCAATTATCATTTGATAGGCATATGCACCTACTCCAATGAAATGTACTAAAAAAATTATTAAATAAAAAATTCCATTAAATTTTTCGATCATAACTAATCATAACAAAACAAATAAAATTGAACAAAAAAAATATCTGTACAATTTGGTCTCACTCTCTTTAAGGTTGAAAAAAAACTATCAATAAATAAAAAAGATATGCATTCAGAGCATTGCTGTTACATCAATTTAACACTTATTAACCAATTAACTAAACTGTAACATTTTAATTGTAATAATTCTAAACAAGGAGAAAAACGATGCAAGCAATTTATACAAGAACAATGAGAGTTAAAGATGACATGTTAGGTAAAGCAATGGAAATTGGTAAGGGTTTAGCAAAGGTTAGAAAAAAATATTATCCTAAACACCAAATTTATTTTTCTTTTCAAATTGGTGGTGATCCAAGAACAATTAGAGAAACAGTAATTGGTACAATGTTTGAAGATGATAATTTTGAAGCTGATGCAAAAATGTCAGCAGATAAAAAATATCAAAGTCTTCAAAATCAATTAAAGAAAGTTGCAGTTGAAGGAACTATTGAGGACGAAATGAGAGTGATCTTTAGTGAATAATTAAATAAAAAGGAGATAACGTGGTTAAAATAGTTGGAAGCTTTGAAGTAGATGATTGGTCTCACTGGAAAAGTGGTTTTGATAATCATGCTTTAGCAAGAGAAAAAGCTAGTATTAAAACAATCTATGTTGGAAACGAAATAGATAATCCAAATAAGGTTCATATTGTAATGGAAACTCCGGAAGCAGATACGATGCAAAAGTTTATGCAACAACCTGAAAATCAAGAAGCAATTAAAAACTCAGGTCACAAACAAGAAACAAGCGTAATGATTGTTTGTTCTAACTAATGAAAGAAAAATAAAATGAAAAAAATAATAGCAACAATAATTTTAAGTTTAATATCAACCTTATCTTTTGCAGATGGACATTCTAATGCAAATGGATTTGCTATAACCCTTAAAGTACCTGCGAGTGATGTAGCAAAAGTAGAGGCAATGCTTGTCAGTCATTATAACTGGATGAAAGAAACTCATCCTATGACTGGTGATAAAAAACTAAATTCGTATTCAATCATGAAGGGTCCCGAATGGAATAATCCTGCCGATCCATCCCAAGGAATGACTGGAAATATGTACTTTGTGTTAAATGAATTTTATGAAAATCCATCTGGATTTGCTAATCACCAAGAACTAGGTTCAAAGTGGTCTAAAATACAAGAATTTCAGACTATGCTTTTCACTTATGTAGTTGGTTATGCTTTTCCAGGAACAACAATTGCTACAATTGAATAATTAACAAAGGAGATAAAAAATGAATGCAAAAGATACAGTAAGTAAAGGGTACGATTGTTTTAGCAAAGGAGACATGGAAACATTTTTTAATGAGGTTATTCATGATGATTGTGTGTGGACTCATCCCGGTGTACCAGGCAAACACCCTCTATCAGGAGTACATAATGGTAAACAAGCTATGATGGAAGGGTTTTCAAAAATTCCAGCAATGTGGGAAAACTTTCAAGTAACGCCTATTGATATGATTAGTGAAGGCAACAAAGTATTTGTAAGATGTAGTGGAAAAGCAACAGGTATGGATACAATTTTTGGACATTATTTTGAAGTCACAGATGATGGCAAGATATCTGCTATGACAACTTATGATGATACTTTAACTGCTTTCAACTCAATGAAAAAATAAATAAACAAAAAGGAAATAACAAATGAAAAACTACATAGTAACACACACTTTTAAATCAAAAGAAGCGAAAGCTAAAATGATGGAAGTTACTGGTTCAATGTCGATGGAAGATATGACCAAAGCAATGACAAGTGAAAATGCAAAGTGTCAAATGAGCTGGAACACACCAGGTGATAACTTAACAATGTTTTGCTGGTGGAAAGGTAATGATCCAGATGCAATAAATAAACAATTAGAGTCTATGAATGACTTCTATGAACCTCATAAATTTGTTGAGTGCACTGATGATATTATAGATTTTAATGCTAAATAAAGAATAAAGGAGTTAAAAATGATAGTAAAAATAGAAGGACCAATTGAAACTTTTGCTAAATGGAAAGCAATGGTCCATAGCAATTCAGAAAAAATCAAAAAATATGGAATTACATTTCTATACGCGGGATCTGAAAAAGGTGATGAAACAAAATTCATTGCAATAATTAGATTTGACACCATGGAAGGTCTTGAAGGTTTTAAGGCTGATGATGAGCTTCATAAAGAAAGAGCTGCAGCCGGGGTAGATTTAGCTAAAGCAGTTACGACACCAATGGGAGATGATCTCCTAGAACAATACAAAGGATAACAAATATGTCAATATTAGCAAAATATAATGCGGCCATGGAAGCCAAAGATGAAGCTGCAATGAATGAAATTTTACATGATGATTATAAATTTACTATGCATGCATCAGGTAACGTTTTAGGAAAAGCAGATGTAATTAAATGGGCTATGAGTGGTGACATCAAAAGAGATAAAATAAGAGTAATTTTTGAAAATGATGAAATTGGTGTTGAGCATGCATTTGTATCATTTAATGATGGAAATACTGAAGCGGTAATGGCTGTCTTTAAGTATCAAGATGGAAAAATGATTTCTCTTGAAACGGGAGCAACAAAAATACCTAAATAATTATATATATTTAGCGGGATTTCATTTAAGATTATAAAATGAGTCTCGCTACTTCATATGGTTTTTTAATCCTAGCAGTTGTCTTAGGAGTAACTTCAAACAGTTTTGCTAAAAGTGCTGAAGGTTTTACCCTTCTCTTTCCAAGTATCATCACTGGTATAACAATCGTTGCATGTATGTATGCACTTTCAATGGTAATGAAAAATATCCCAATGGGAATAACATACGCATCATTTGCAGGACTAACAATTATATCAACTGTTATTGTTGGTATTATTAGATTTAATCAAGTGCCAAATTTTTACTCGATTATAGGTTTGGTGTTTATTATTATTGGCGTATTAATGGTTAACTTGTTGGGAAAAAATTAAATATGCTTTCAAAAAAATATTCACAACCTTTGTTCATGATTTTTATGTCTTTTGGTATGAGTGTTATTATGAGCGGTGTGGTAACAGCAGTTAATACAGGAATGATAGAAGGATTTTCTGGAAGATGGTTTAACTCTTGGATGTTTGCTTTTCCAGTTGCATTATTTGCAGCTTTTACTATGGCACCAATTATGAGACCTTTAGTTAATAGAATAGCTTCAAAAGATTAACTATGAAACCATTCATGGGATATATTATTTTAGCAATTGGGATCACAACTGGTATTGCCGCTAATAGTTTAGCAAAAATATCAGAAGGGTTTACAAAATTAACACCAACTTTGTCATGTTTAATTTTAATGACTATAACTATGTTTTCACTAGCTAAAGCAATGTCGGTTATTCCAGTAGGTTTTGCATACTCAACTTATAGCGGGTTAACTGTTACGGGAGTTTTAGTTTTTGCTATGATAAAATATAATCAAATTCCAAATATATACGCTTCAATTGGAATTGTTCTAATTGTTGTTGGCGTTATAATGGTAAATTATTTAGGAAAACTCAATTAATTAAAGGTTATCTGGTAATTTATGATTACCATCTTCTGTTAAAACAATTTCAAACTCCTCAACTACATTAGTTAAATTAAGTTTTGAATATAAATGAGGAAACATATTACCATCTGAGGCTTGTTCCCAAATTAAATGATCAAGTTTTAAAGTTTCCACTTTAAGTAAGAGTAAATTATTTTGGTTAGAATAATATTTTTTTAATGTACTCTCAACCTGCTCTTCTCCTGAAAAATGAATATAGCCATCTTGTATGTCTTTAGATGATCCAGAATATATTCCAGATGACTTGGCTTTTAACCATTCGTCATTATCAATAATTTTATAAATATGTTTAAAATTCACAATTACCAAGAAGAATTAGGACCTTTTAAGAAAGCAATTTCCTCTTCGGTAGACTGACGTCCAAGAACATTGTTTCGATGAGGGTATCTATGAAATTGTCTAATTGCTTTAGTGTGATCTTTCCAAAACCTTTTAATTTGAACGTAATCTTCGTGCTCTCTAAGGTATTTGTTAAGCAAATAATATGCCATATCATGGTCAGTTATTTCTTCACTATGAATAAGAGGCAAAATCATAAAAAATCTCTGACTTTCATTCATGGCTTCTAGATATCCAGCATAAACAGCGTCATTTACAATCAATCTCGACTTATGATCTTGTGCAAAAGCTTTTTTATCATCCCTAAACATATTTCTTGAAAATTGATCAAAGAGAATAACTAATGCTAAAGCACTCATTGGTTGATCTTGCCAGTCATCATATTCATTTTGACTTGCAAGTTCATAATCGTTTAAAAATCTATCTTTAATAGTTTGATCAAATGCTTGATCTTTTTTAAATCTTTTTTCAGCAGGGGTTTCTTTAAACCAAAAATCTAAAATCTCTTGCGCTTTGTTAGGAATCATTTTGAAACAGGTTTTAATAATTTTAAAAATTTATTATGAATAGTTCTATTTGAAGACACTAAAATATTCCCGGCATTGACCGCATCTTTATTGTCCCATGTAGATATATATCCTCCTGCAGCTTTAATGATAGGTATCAATGGATGAATATCCCAAATTTTATTAGAGCATTGCATTACTGCATCAACTCTTCCCTCTGCAAGATGTGAATAACTTAAAGCATCACTACATGGAAACTGCATTAATTTTAAAATTTGAGGAATTTTTTTTTGCTGATCTAGTGATAGCCATCCATGGAATGCAGCTGCAACTTTTACATTAGCAATTGAAGCTTTCTTATTAACTAATAATTTTTTTCTTTTGCCATTATCAACAACATAAGCAGTTTTATCTGAATAATTTAAATAGTACTTTTTAAGAACTGGGAAATTTGCTAATCCTAAAACTGGATAACCTTTATAATTTAATGAAATTAAATTACTCCAAGTTGGGTTACCAATTACAAATGATCTTGTTCCATCAATAGGATCAATTACCCATGTAAAATCACTTTTTGACTTTTTGTGTCCAAATTCTTCGCCAATAACCTGATGGTCTGGAAATTTTTTTTTAATTTTAGATCGAATAAATTTCTCAAATGCTCTGTCAGATGTAGTCACTGGGTCATATCCACTGCCCTTAAGCTTGTTAGATACTTTGAAGGTTTTATTCAGTTTTGAGTAATAAAAATTTGTTAAATCTTTAGCTAAATTATTTAAAAAATTAGCATAAATTGAGTAGTTTTTTGAATTAAATTGATCCACACTAAACTCATACTATTTTATTTATGTTGAATAAAGTTAAATTTTAAATAATTCTTACTTTATAATTATGAAAATTGAGCTTAACGAAAACAAAGTTTACTTCAACAATGGTTCAGTTAAAAAAGAAATACATCCATTTTGGTTAAGAGAAAGAGTTGATGGAGAGGAGTTTTTGGATAAAGGTACACAACAAAGACTTTTTGATCCGACATCATTAAGAAATGAAGTATCAATTAAAAAAGTAAATATAAGTAATGAGTTTTTAGAAATAGATTTTAATGATGGGGTTAACTCAATACTAAATATTAATAAACTTGCTCTAGAATTTTCTAACGAAGATGCAGTTAAATCAATTCCAAAAATAAAATGGGACTCAACTCTAGAAAATATAAAAAATTTTGAATACCAAGAACATTTTTTTGAAAGTAAAGAAATGTATGATTTGCTTGTTTCTTTTTACAAATATGGGTTTGTAGTTATAAAAAGTATTCCTACTACTGATAATTTTATTGTTAACTTTGCAAACTCAATAGGAAGTGTGAGAAGAACTAATTTTGGTGAATATTTTGACGTCAAATCCAAACAAGACCCCAATGATCTAGCATACACATCTTTAGCCTTATCTCCACATACAGATAACCCTTATCGAAATCCTGTTCCTTGCATTCAGTTATTGCACTGTATCAAAAGTGAAGTGTCTGGTGGATTATCAACACTAGTAGATGGTTTCACAGTAACAGAAGATTTAAAAAATGAAAATCCAGAATTCTATAAAATTTTATCAGAAGTAAAAGTACGATTTAAGTTTATTGATAAAAGTGTAGTCTTAGAAGACTGGTCTGAGTTAATTAAACTTAATGATGACAAAACTTTTAAACAAGTAAGGTTCAGTCCGAGGCTTGATTACGTTCCAATAATGGAAAAAGACAAGTTAGATTTATATTACCAAGCGCGAAAAAAATTATCTGAAATGTATAATTCAGATAAATATAGAATAGAATTTAAACTTGAACCTAAAGATTTAATGATGATGGATAATTATAGATTACTTCACGGTAGAACTGCTTATGAGACTAAAGAAGGAGATAGATTTTTACAAGGGTGTTATATTGATTACGACAGCACAGAAGGAAAATTGAAACACTTAAAAAGAAAATTTAATCTTTAAATAAATTTTCAATTTGTGCCTCTGCATCTTTAATTGATTTTTCATAATCAAGTGCCATTTGGTCAGCACTAATTACATCAACTTTTTCAATTCCAAAAAAATTTAAAATAAATTTTAACCAAGGAGTTAAAAAATCTTCAGAACTATTTAATTTAGTTCCTCCTGAAGTAATAACTAAATAAGCATGCTTATTTTTGAGCAAACCTTCTCTTCTTCCATTAGGTTTAAATCTAAAAGTTTCACCTATTCTAGCTGCTAAGTCACACCAAGCTTTTAGAGTTGCTGGAGGACCATAATTATAAATTGGTGCAGAGATTATAATAACATCGCTTTCCTTAAGTTCTTTTACGAGTTTATCTGATAGCTCAAACATCTTTTTATGATCTTCTGTCTGATCTTTCTCATCAATTTTCATTCCTGACTCAGTTAAACCACTTACAAAAAGCATTTCATCATCTAAATCTCTATAAACAACTTCATCACCTGGTTTTTTTATTTTATCTAATAATTGTTTTGCTAATGCTCTCGAAGTTGAGCCTTTTTTTCTAGCACTTGAGTCTATTTGATAGATTTTCATTAAATACTTTTAACCGAAATTTTGCATAAAAGGGAAAATTTTTATCAAATAAAAACCAACGATTTGCAATTGATTGGTTAAAATTAAAATACCTGTAATTAAAAGAATTACACCACCTATTTTTGATATTAAATTTATATTTTTTTTAAAATTTTTTGAAAATAATAGAAATTTTTGGATCAAATAGCCTGATAATACAAAAGGTATAGCAAGTCCTAACGAGTAAAAACTAAGCAATATGATTGCTCTAGATAAAGTTTCTTCAATTGAGGCTAAAGCTAAAATAGACCCTAAAATTGGTCCAATACATGGAGTCCATCCAAATCCGAAAGCTAAACCTATAATGTAAGGAAATAAGATATTTTGAGATTTTTTTGCTTCAAATCTTTTTTCTAAATTTAGATAACCAATATTAATTAATCCAACTAATTGTAATGAAAAAATTATTATAATAATCCCTGCAATAATTCTTAAAATTTCAGAATTTTGCAAAAGTGTTTGTCCTAAGTAGGATGCTGATGCTCCCAGTATAATAAAAACTGTTGAAAAACCAAAACAAAATAAAATTAAAGGCAATATATTTACTGTTTTAGATTTTAAAATATCTTGGAGTGATTGACCTGAAATGAAAGAAACATACCCAGGTATCAAAGGTAAAACACAAGGAGATAAAAAACTAATAAGTCCTGCTCCAAAAGCAATTAATAATTCAACCATTTAACCAGTATTTTTCATAGCAGCAGAAATTCCAGCTATTGAGGTCATTAATGCATCATTTAAATATTTTTTATCTTTAATTTTTTTACTTTTTTTAAGTTTACTAATAACTATTGGCTGAATAATATTAAGCACTTCAGAATAAATATTTCTTACTATGACAGATGTTCTAAATTGTTTTCTTAATTTAATTATTTCTTTTGGGGTAATTTTTTTATTAAGTTTTTTTATAACATTAAATTGAAATCTTAATTTTTTACCAACTCTCTTTAAATCATCATCAGCTAGATAATCTTCATAAATTTTTGAAATATCTGGGTCAGCTTTTGAAATTACCATATCTAACATATCAAGCATTGAATTAAAAAAAGGCCAATTTCTCTCCATTTCATATAATGTCCTTCTAAATTTTTTAATATAAGCATATCTTAGAGCTTCGGCACTTCCTAACCAGGCAGGAAGCATTAATCTAATTTGTGTCCAGGCAAATACCCAAGGTATTGCTCTTAAACTTTTAATATTGTCTATATTTTTTCTTTTTGATGGTCTTGATCCAATTGATAATTTTCCAAGAGCCACATGAGGTGTAACAGTTTTAAAATATTTAATAAATTCAGTACTTTGGTTGATATTTTTTCTGTAAGAACTTTTGGAAATATCAGACATTTTTTCAATTAAAGATCTCCAATCTTTTTTTGGCGTAGGTGGAGGATTAAGTGTCGCCTCTGCTACAGCCCCTATATAACTACACAAATTATATTTTGCCAAAGGTTCATATCCATACTTTTGTTGAATAACTTCACCTTGATCGGTAATTCTAATCTTGCCATTAACTGAATTTGGTGGTTGAGATCTTAAAGTAGCTTGTATTGGACCTCCTCCTCTACCCGCAGAACCACCTCTACCATGAAAGAAAGTAACATCAATTTTATATTTTTTTGCTAAATTAACTATTTCCTCTTGAGCTTTATACTGATGCCAGCTTGCACATATTTTTCCAGCATCTTTACTAGAGTCTGAATAACCAATCATTACTTCTTGGTTATTTTTAATTAATTTTCTGTACCAACTTTTAGAGAATAGACTTCCCATAATTGATTTAGCGTTAATTAGATCATCTAAAGTTTCAAAAAGAGGAACAACTCTTAATTTATCTTTTATTTTTGCTTCTTTTTGTAAAAAAGAAATAGCCAAAATATCAGAAGCAGATGTTGTCATAGAAATTACATAAGCACCCAAGCATTCAGGTGGCTCTTGAGAAAGTGATTTAAATGTTGACCATACTTCTTTATTTTCTTTATTTCGAAATATGAAATTATTAATAATATTTTTTTTTGATTTTAAAGTTAATTTTAAAAAATTAATCTTTTCATCTTCATTAAAATTATAATAATTTTTTTTATATTTAGTTTTTACAAGTTCGGCAATCAACTGAGTGTGTCGTGATGACTCTTGTCGAATATCTAATCTTGCCAAATTAATACCAAAACATTTTGCTCTTCTCATTAAATCAAGAAGTTCCCCACTTGCTATATTTTCATTTTGATTTTGCTCTAAAGATTCTCTTACCACTCTTAAAGGTCTTAATATTTCTTCTTTTGAGTTAAGTAATTTTTTTGTATCTAAAGTCTTTTTATGAATTATATGTTGTTCAATTAATCTATGAGTTTTCCTCATTTTATCACGAAGTGGTCTTAAGAAAACTCTATATGGTTCATGAGTATTGCCAACACTTCTTAAAATTTTTTTTGAACATTTTTCCATTGAATATGATCTTATTATCTTTGTAAGATTTTTTTCATAAAGCTTAGCAGCCTCCCATCTAGATAATAAGATAACTTGTTTTGTAACTTCAGCAGTAACATTTGGATTGCCATCTCTATCTCCTCCCATCCATGATCCAAATTGAATTGGATTAAAATTTTTTGGTAATCCTTTGTTTATATTTTGAACAAATATAGAATTTAATCTCCTATAAACTTTTGGAATTGTGTCCCATAAACTATCTTCTATTATTGCTAATCCCCACCTAGCTTCATCAAATGGTGATGGCCTAGACCTCTTAAGATCATCCGTATTCCAAATAATTGTAAGTTCATCAAATAATTTTTTGTCCAATATTTTTAATTTTGATGGGTAATTTTTCAAAAGATCTCTTTCTTCAAGTATTTCGGTAATTTTGTGATATTTTTGAATTAAGGTTCTTCTTTTTACTTCAGTTGGATGAGCTGTTAAAACAATTCCAATATCTAAACTTTTGGCAAGATTATAAATCTTATTTTCAGGTATTTTTTTATTGTTAAAAAGATCCTCAAAAATCTCTTCTATAAATATATTTTTATTAGAAATTTTTTTTTTACTATTTTCATATTCATCTAATTTTCTAGATGCATCTATAGACTCAGCTAAATTTATTAGATTCATAAAATGTGTAAACGCTCTAGTTAACTTAAAAGAGTATTTAGGATTTAAATTACTAATGGTCCTAATTATTTTGCCATAAGAATGATTACTGTAGTTATAATTATTTACTTTCGAAAGTTTTCTAACTTTTTCTACTAAATTATAAAATTTTTCACCCTCTTGTACTTTGATGACTTTTCCTAGATTATTTCCCAAATATCTAACGTCTTCTCTTAGAAGCTTAGTAGGTATTCTTTCATAGTAAAGATCTCTTTTTTGCATTACTTAAAATAAATTTTTTTTGCCTTATTCCTTTTGTATTAGATTTTACACTAAATAAATAACCAGAGTATCTAAATTTTTGCAGATCTGCTTTACTCATACTTTTTGTAGCAGTCGTAATAAAAACTTCATCATCATTTTGCCCTCCGAATGTACAATTAGTAATGTTTTTTGCAGGCAAATTGACTCTATGGATTAATTTACCTTTGTTGTTAAATACAGAAACACAAGCTCCATGAAAATGTGCTACCCAAAGGTTTTTATTTTTATCTAAAGTCATGCCATCAGGAGATCCTTCCTTTGGTAAAAATTTTTTAAATATAGTTTTGCTAATAATTTTATCTTTTTTATTAATCTTAATTTTATAGATTAATTTTTTTGAGCTATCTGTATGATAAAAATTATATTGATTGATAAATGCTGGTCCATTAGTAATTCTGTATTTCTGATCCACTTTTGTTAACACTAAGTTTTTGTCCAATTTATATAATGATCCTTTTTCAATTTTTCTTTCAAGGTTATCCATTGTGCCAAACCATAAATTTCCTATTGGATCAGTTTTGCCATCATTAATTCTATTAATCTTTAAATCTTTTTCTATAAATATACTTTTAATTATTTTTTGAGTTTTTATATTTTGAATTCTCAATTCTCCTTGAAGACCTAAAACAAAGATATAATCTTTGATATGCGCTAAAAAACCAATTTCTTTATTAACTTTATAAATATTCTTTTTATTAGTTTTTGGATTTAAAGAAAAAAAACTTTTTTTTTTTATATCTACAAAATATATTGAATTATGCTCCTTAACCCATAGGGTTCCTTCACCTAATTTACATCTTAATTTCCATAGTACTTTTGGTTCTGATGTTTTAATTTTAAGCATTAATTCATTATCTACTTTTTTTTAAATTAAATAATTAAAAAATAAAACTATTAATAGCTCATTTGCTCTTTTAAATTTTCTAAAGTATGTCCAGTTTATTTTTTGTATCTTAGGCATCTATTTCAAATTCTTTAATAAAATCTTCATTAGGTGTTATTCCAATACCTGGATTATCAGTAATTGAAGCAAATCCATTATTTTCTTTAACTTGATCTAAGATAGAAAAGTCTTCCTTAGGTAAATCAGTAATGAAAATATTTTTTTCTGTAGTGTCAAATTCTAACATTGATTTTGTGGGAAATAATCCACCTGGCATATCTGGTTGCGCTGTTAGTAAATGTAAGTTAACTGCTATACTTACTGCTGATCCCCAAACATGATTAATAACTGGTATAAAATTTGCCTGAGCAAGTGCTGATACTTTTAAGTACTCAGTAATTCCACCTAGTCCACAAACTTCTGGCTGAGCAATATCTACGCATTTATTTTTAAGTAATTCATTCCAGCCATATTTTGTAAATTCTGCCTCGCCTCCTGCAATATTTGTATTAATTCTTTGTTTTAATTCTTTATATCCATCATAATCTTCAGGTGCTACTGGCTCTTCAAACCAAAATATATCCAGTTCATCTAGCCCTCTACCAACATATAATGCATCATTTAAATTATACGCATGGTTTGCATCTACCATTAATTTAAAATCCTTTCCTATTTTCTCTCTAACTGCTTGAACTAATTTAATATCTTCTTTTGGACCTAATCCAATTTTCATTTTCATTGCTTTAAAATTTTTGGATTTTATCTGTTTTGCTTCCTCTTTGAAAAGTTCAACTAGGTCATCAACTGATTTTTTTTGTAACATCATCCCATATCCATAAACTGGAATTTGATCATTGCATTTTCCACCAACTAACTGATAAAGAGGAGTTTTGGTTTTCTTACCAAGGATATCCCACAAAGCTATATCAACTCCTGATAATGCTTGAATAGGCATTCCCTTTTGGCCACTATCCCTTAATAAATTATAAACTTTATGCCAAATATATTCTTTATTTAAAGGATCTTCACCTATGATCAGCGGCTGAATTACTTTCTCAACAATAAACTTGTTTGCAAGTGCGATATTTCCTGGGCCAAAACATTCCCCCCATCCTGTAATACCTTCGTCAGTTTCTACTTCTACAAGATGAGCTGTACGATGCTTGTAATATTGTTGTGAATAACCTAATTCATCTTCTAACTCATATCTAAGTACGTGACTTTTAATAGAAGTTATTTTCACAAATTATTATAAAGCAACAACTTTAGAGTTTTGCTCTCCCAAATTTTCAATTGATAATTTCATAGTATCTCCAGCTTTTAAAAATTGTTGAGGTTTCATTCCCATGCCAACTCCTGGAGGTGTTCCTGTGGTTATAACATCACCTGGCTGCAACGACATAAATTTACTTACATAAGATACAATTACATCAACATTGAAAATCATTGTACTTGTATTTCCTGCCTGCATTCTATTACCATTTACATCTAAGCTCATTTTTAAATTATTAATATCAGTAACTTCGTCTTTAGTTGCTAAATAAGGGCCAATTGGTCCATATGTGTCATGGGATTTGCCTTTAGTCCACTGACCCATTTGTTCAATTTGCCATTCTCTTTCACTAATATCATTTACCAAACAATATCCTAAAATATGATCTTGTGATTGATTTTCAGAAATATGTTTTGCTTCTTTGCCAATGACAATTCCAAGCTCCACTTCCCAATCTAATTTTTTTGATCCAGAAACGATTTCAACATCATCATTAGGACCTGTTATGCAGCTTGTAGCTTTCATAAACATAATTGGCTCAGATGGAACATCAGCTCCTGTTTCTGCTGCATGGTCAGAGTAATTTAATCCTATTGCAATAAATTTACCTGGTTTAGCTACACAAGAACCAATTCTTTCACTTGAAGATAATTCTGGCAGTGAAGATAAATCTATATTTTTTAATTTAGAAATTATTTCAAAATTTAAATTGTCTGGGTTTAAATCAGTCACATGTGAACTAATATCTCTAATCTTTCCATCTTTATCTAATATTGCTGGTTTTTCATTTCCTTTTTTCCCTACTCTTAATAATTTCATAATCTTCCTTTTTGTTAATTGATTAAATTGTCATTCCGCCATCAACTGAAAAAGTGTTTCCAGTTGTAAAAGTTGATTCATCGCCTGCTAAATAAATTGCCATTGATGCTATTTCTTCTGCAGTTCCTAATCTTCCCATTGGCTGTCTAGCTATAAAATCTTTTTTAGCTTGCACAGGATCTGGGCTTTGGTTGACCCTATCTTGCCATGATGGTGAAAAAACAGTGCCTGGAGCTATAGAGTTACATCTAATATTTTGTTTTACAAAATCAGAGGCTATTGATTTTGTTAATCCGATAATTGCAGCTTTAGAAGCTCCATAAACAAATCTATTCGGTAATCCTTTAAGACTTGAAGCAATAGATGAAATATTAATGATGCTTCCACCATTTTGCTTTATCATTAGAGGCAAAATTGCTTTGCACATAAAATACATAGCCTTGATATTCACATCAAAGGAAAAATCCCAGTCTTTTTCTTCACAATCAAGAATAGTTCCATGATGTACAAATCCTACCGCATTAAATAGCACGTCAACTGTATCTAAAGTTTTTGTAAATTCTAAAATTGCACTATTATCAGTTGAGTCAAGTTTTTGGACTTTAATATCAGGATACTCTTTATTTAAATCAGCTAAAGTTTTTTCATTTAAATCTGTTGCCGTAACATTTGCACCCTCATTATGAAATGCTATAGCAGTTGCTTTTCCAATGCCTTGTCCTGCTGCTGTTACTATAATTTTTTTACCTTCTAATCTTCCACTCATTTTTTATTTATCCTTTCAATTTCCTTATAAAGAGAACTATGATCTGTTTCTCCATGTCCATTTTCAACAAGGGATTTATACATTTCTTTAACTAAATTTGAAATAGGTAAATGTGTATTATAACTATTGGCGCACTCTAAAATATTGTTCATGTCTTTTAAATGAACTGAAGTTCTACCTTTGGGGGTAAAATCTTTATCTATCATTCTTTTTCCATGAGTTTGTAGAATTTTACTATCTGCCCAACCACCTGATAAAGCTTTAATCATTTTATTTGGATTTGCTCCGGCTTTTTCACATAATGTTACTGCTTCAGCAACAGCTCCTATAGTTAAACCAACTATTATTTGATTTGCTAATTTTGAAACTTGCCCACTTGATAGTGGTCCAACTAAAGTTGGGTTACCCATTTTATTAAGCATATCTTTAACTTCATCAAAAACTGTTTGTTCGCCTCCCACCATTATAGCCAATGAAGCCTCTTCTGCTCCAATAGTTCCACCTGACACAGGTGCATCTAAATAATTAATATTTTTAGAATTTAAATTATTTCCATGTTTAATTGCCGTAGTTGGCTTTACTGAGCTCATGTCAATTACTGTAGCGTCTGACTTTAAATTATCTAAAAAATCAGAACTATACATGACATCATCAATTGCTTTATCATCTGTTAACATTGCGATCACAGCATCACTTCCATTTACAACATCCTTTATTGAACTGGCAATCTCTGCACCAAACTCTTTTAAAGGTTCAGCTTTGCTCTCAGTCCTATTAAAAGCTTTAAGCTCATAACCTGCTTTTAATAAATTTTTTGCCATTGGTAGGCCCATTAGGCCTATCCCTATAAAACCTATTTTTTTAATCATCTATTTTTTGGGAACAAATTCGTGGAAATTTTGTGTCGTAAATTCTGGAAAAAACATCACACATGCTAAGACTATTAACTGAATTACTATAAAAGGACCAAATCCTCTAAAAATATCTGTTAATGAGATATGAGGTGGAGTAACAGATTTTAGATAAAATGCTGCAGGACCAAATGGAGGACTTAAGAAAGAGACCTGCATATTTACACAAAATAAAATTCCAAACCAAATAGGATCAAACCCAAGAGCAAGAACTATTGGTAAAAATACTGGCATTGCTAATAAAACAATTCCAACCCAGTCCATAAATGCTCCTAATATTAAAAACATTATTTGCATCATAAAGATTAAATACATGGGCTTTAGATCGTACCCCAATATCGTTTCAGCAACATATGTTGGGCCGCCTGCCAAAGAATAAGCTCCAGCTAAAGTAGTTGCACCAAATGTAATTGTTAAAATTGTTCCTGATGCTTTAAAAGTTCTAACCAAAGCATCTTTAAATAAAAACCATGTTAATTCTTTTCTAAAATAAATTATAATTAACGTTGCAACAACACCCATTCCTGCTGCCTCTGTAATTCCAGTGATACCAGAATAAATAGACCCTAAAACAATTATAACTATTGCAATTGGTGGTAAAATTCCTGGCAAGTAAGATATCTTTTCTTTTAAAGTTAAAGCTGGTTCATCACTTAATGGTGCAAGATGCGGTTGCAATCTAGTTCTAACAAGAATGTATGTTATGATTAAACCTGAAATCATTAAACCTGGAACTATTGCTTCTTGAAACAACATCGTAATTGAAGTTTGAGTTGTTAAACCATAAATAATTAAAACAATTGATGGTGGTATCATTGTTCCCAAAGAACCTGATGCACAAATAATTCCAATAGACATATCTTGATCATATTTAAGTCTCAACATCTGAGGCAATGCAATCAACCCTAATAAAACTATTTCTCCTCCAATAATTCCACTCATTGCAGCCATGATTGTTGCCATGATAGCTGTTACAACTCCTACTCCACCTCTAGTTTTTCTAAGCCACGCATTCAAAGCGTCATATAAATCTCTTGCTATATTTGAGCGTTCAAGCAAGGAGGCCATAAATATAAACAAAGGAACCGACAAAAAAGAATAGGTTACAACAAGTGAATAATACCTTGAAAGCAAAATACCCATTGCATGTTCGCCAATATTTACAAACACTATAACTGCAGCCATAAAACCTGATGCAAAACCAAGCGGCACACCAATAGCTATAAGTGCAAGTAATCCAGCTATAACAATTAATGAGAGTGTTCCTATATCCATTTTATTTTAAATCTTTAACTGGGTCGTATTGTTTTTCTTTTGGATTTTTCCAATCAATAATTAAATTATTGATTGTTTGAACCGCAATAAGAAATACACAGATCAGTGTAAGTGGCTTCATAGTTGCAGGTATTGGTGGATCCCAAAAAGTTGCAAATCTTTCCCATGTTGTAAATGATCTATGCGCGTCTTCCCATCCACCATAAATTACAGCTATAGCAAACAATACAACTACTATTGCACTTATTAAATCAAAAATTCTCTGAGTTGGTCTTTCCACATAATCATATAGCATCACAATCCTTATGTGACTTCTAAGCCTAGTAGCATAGATTCCACCAACTAAATAAATAACACCAGCCAACCATAAACATAATTCATTTACCCACATTGTTGGCTTTTCCATAATATATCTCATGAAAATTTCATACATCATGACAATAACAATAACTGGTATTAAATATTTAATAGTGTGACTTATGAATAAAGTAATTCTATCTATCCAATTGATTGGAAAATCATCTTTGCTTGCAACTTTTTCAGTTTGTTCTTGTAATGATTTATCAATCATAAATTCTATAAATTTTTAAAAAAAGAAGGGCCTTTTCAGGCCCTTCAAGATTTTTTGTATACTATAATTATAGGATACCGTTAGCTTTCATGTAAGCTTTATGCATTTCTATAAGTTGAGCAGCCTCAGGAGATTTTGTCTTCCAAGTTTCCCAAGCTTTTAATGCAGAAGCTCTGAACAAAGCTCTATCTTTTGGAGCCCAGTCATGAAGAGTAACACCCATACCTGCTAATTGCTTAACAGCTTCAGCGTTTTTTCTCTCAACTAAGCTAGTGATAGTTCTACCGGCAATTTCTATTCCAGCTTTCATAGCACCTCTTTCGTGAGCTTTTAGCTTTTTCCAAACTTTAGAATTACAAGCTAAGTGATCAGCTGGCATAGAGTGGAAACCAGGATATGTAGCATATTTATTTTGCTCATAGTGTCCACCTGCAGTGTTAGTAGCTAAACTAGAATAGTCAGCACCATCAATTAGGCCAGTTTGTAAAGCTGTTGGAACTTCACCGAAATCCATTACGATTGGTTTAGCACCTAACTCAGCAAAGATCATACTTTCCATTCCTGGAGGTGATCTAAATTTAAAGTCTTTGATAGACGGTACATCTGGAATTGGAACACTTGAAATAAGTGACTCATGTCCAGGTATCCACCAACCAATTAGTGTCATTCCATATTTATTATACAATGCATCAACAGCATCTTGAGCTCCAGGGAACTTTAAGAAATCATATTGTTGATAAGGGTTATCGTATCCACCCATTACATCACCTGCAAATTGAAATGCTGCATTCTTACCAGTTTGGTAACCAG
>Ga0209223_10001873_pt1 | contig 22134 bp, 19 predicted proteins | sample COG_06_FD_184750 | JGI IMG/M metagenome (GOLD analysis project Ga0209223, IMG submission 184750) | Pelagic Microbial community sample from North Sea - COGITO 998_met_06 (SPAdes) (version 2) | ecosystem: Environmental > Aquatic > Marine > Neritic zone/Coastal water | place: Helgoland, sampling...
AAACATACAAACAGATTGATACATATATACAGTGGTATAATAACAAAAGGATACATCAATATTTAAATTATTTAACTCCTTTAGAAATGGAGACAAAATTAAAAAATCCTAAAAATAAACGAGCTGCTTAAAATTGTAACATTTTTTGTAGGTATACCAGTGTTAAGAAAACTAGCGGCGCTTTATAAAGATAAAAATCAAGTGAAAGCTGCCTATAAGTATTTAGAATCTTCAACTAAAATTGCAGATAGCTTGTTTAGTATTTGCAGTACGAATAACAGTAAAATGTTTGAGATTAAAAATGAATATCAAGAAACAATTGCTGATAAAGATAAAGAAATTTTAAGTCAAGAGTTGAATCTTGCTAAGAAAAACAAAATCCAGATCCAGTTGGTTTTTGTACTGTGTTTGATATTTGTAGTCAGTGTGTTGTTTACCTTGGTTTTTTCTCACAAGGCAAAGGTGAAACGTTTGCAGTTAGAAAAGCAACATGTTTTGGTTCAAGAAAAACACAATAAAGAAAAATATGAATTAATGGCAGAAACAAAAAGTAAGGAGCTGACTGTATCTGCGTTGCAATTGATAGAGAAAGATAAAAAAAATTGAATCTTTGCTGAGCTTGATAAAGAACAATCTCCGGATGACTATGGAAAAGTAAAACAACAGATTGACAGTGAGAATAAAGATTTGTGGTAAAGTTTTAATCTAAGATTTACAGAGGTAAACGTAGATTTTTATAAAAGATTGAGGTTGCAACACGACAGTTTAACTCCAACAGAAGAGAAACATTGCGAGTTGATCAAGTTAAAGTTTGATAGCAAAGAAATGGCAAGGTTATTAAACATTTCTGTGAGTAGTGTGCACATTTCAAGATACCGGATTCGAAAAAAAATGAGATTAGAGCGCGGTGATGATTTGAGTAATTATATTGCCTCTATATAAAGCTTCTTAAAGATTAAGGAAATTTAAGCAACCGGTTCACCTTTGCTCAATTCTAAAAGTTGGAACCATTCTTCCAATTCTAGATGAATACTCAAAGCTGTATTGGCATTTAAAATTCTTTGTCTGTTGGTGGTTCCGATTACGGGAGAAATTTGAGCAGGATGTTTTAATATCCAACTTAATAAAATTACATCTTCAGTGGTATTGTATTTCTCCGCAAGATCACCCAATAGTCTTTTGATTTGTGTTGTTTTATCATTAGACTCTCTAAAAATAGATCCAAGTGGGCTCCAGGCCAAGGGTTGAATCTTATGTTGTAACATTTGATCTAGAGTACCATTTTCCATAGCAGTATGTTGCGTTAAAGAAAACTCAATTTGATTGACTGAGATAGGTGTTTCTGTTGCGATCAAATCTACTTGAGATGGTGTAAAGTTGGAGACTCCAAAAGCTTTTATTTTTCCTTCAACTTGGAGTTTAGAAATAGCTTCTGCAATTTCATCAGGTTGCATTAATGGGCTTGGTCTATGCAATAGAAAAGTATCTAAATAGTCTGTTTTTAGTTTTCTAAGAGATTCTTCAGCGCTCCAAATAATATATTCTTTAGAGTAGTTATAATGTTTCAATCTATTGTTTCTGATAACTCCTTCAAGCTGAATTCCACATTTTGAAATTAGTTGAATAGCTTCACGTTGCACAGTGCTCTTTGCAAAGGCCTCTCCAAAATGAGCTTCGCTCGCATAATCACCGTAGATATCAGCATGATCAAAAGTGGTATTTCCTTGTGCAACACAAAATTCAATCATTTCACTCTGTTGTTGAATAGTTAGTTGCTTTCCCCAGGCTCCCCAAGTCATGCAGCCAATAATTATTTTTGATGGATGTTCCATAATGATGATATCTCAGTTTTAAGGACTGTAAAAGTAACTAATCTGTTTTAGATGCTGATAATCACTTTTTTTATTTTGGAAAATGATTTTATACCTTTCGAATAAATTTTGCAGGTGAACCAAACCAAAGTTCACCGTCAGGTATATTCTTTGTCACAAGGCTAGCTGCTCCAATCATTGCATTTTCTCCAATAATCACTCCACCTAGTATCGTTGAGTTGGCACCAATGGAAGCTCCTTTTTTTAGCAGGATTGATTGATATTTTTCAGGGTAGCTTTTGGAACGTGGATATTTATCATTCGTAAAGGTAACGTTGGGTCCAATAAATACATTGTCCTGAATTCTCATACCATCCCAAAGAAATACACCTAATTTAATGGTAACGTTGTTTCCTATAATTACATTGTCTTCTAAAAAAGTATGGCAACTAATATTACAGTTTTTTCCAATAATTACGTCTTTCATTACAATTGAATGTTGCCAAATTCTGGTTTGAATACCAATGTTTTCGGTTTGCACCTCAGATAAGGGATGGATAAAAAAATCGTTATTTTGGAATTTTGACATGATTTCTTATGGGTTTAGATGTGTTTTTATCGTTCAAAATAATAAGGTAGTATTAAGTTTTTAAACCAGTACTTTAACTGAAATCTTAAGTTAATAAAATACTCTTAGACTTCCATGAAAATATTTTGAATTAATTTCTGAACTCAGAATATTTGAGTTAATTTATATGAAACTCTTCTAAAACAGGTAAAGCTTGATTGCTAAAGTCAAATAATGCTTGGTTTTCCCAGGATGAGCCCTCTTGAGATTTATTTCCGTTCCATGCAATCAGTTCAGCTCCCCAATAACAGAAGCCTAGTCCATTTTTTGTTTCCTTGACAATCTCCTTTATTTTTCTAATAAAGTTTTTTTGTCCATCTTCAGTTGCAGGATAATCAGGGAGAATTAAGTGTTCTTCAAGTCCAACAATATTATTGGTCCAATCGTTCCAGTCAAGCCGAAACGGATACGCTGTTTCAGCGATCAGAATATCTTTACGATGCTGAGTGCTCAGTAATTCAAGGTTGTTTTTAAGTTCATTCAAATCTTTCCCATGCCAAATTGGATAATAGGACAAACCAATGATATCATAGTCTAGATCTTTTATTTGATTGAAAAACCAATCAGAACCTTTTATGCCAGCATAGTGTAAAATGATTTTTGTGGTGGAAGATGTCTTTCTTACGGCTAAAATACCTGTGTCTAATAATTCAAGAAACTGTTGATGATTATTATAGATATGTCCGAAGGGATGTAAAAATCCATTGTTAATTTCATTTCCAATTTGGATATAATCAGGGTTTATTTCTTGTATTATTTTTTCCGTGTAATGAAATACTTCTTCTTTCAATTCACTAAATGAGTAGTGAAGCCAGTCTTTGGGAGTCTTTTGTTGTGAAGGATCTGCCCAGGTGTCTGAATAATGTACGGTAATCCATATTTGAAATCCCTTTGATTTCAAAGTTTGAGAAAATTGTTTGACCTCTAAAAAAGAGGAGTGCTCATTCTTGGGATCTACCCAAATTCTCAATCGGATTGTATTGACTCCCTGTGATTTTAAAAGAGCTAAAAAGTCGTTTTGATTTCTATTGAGGTCATAAAAAGCAGCATTTGTATTTGATATCTCGGGAAAACTTGATATATCTGCTGCAGATATAAAATCAAGTTCCTTTGAGTCAGAAGTACTAGGAGAACTATTTTCGTTTTCGCAAGAAACAAAAATGATTAACAAAAATAATATTGAAGTAAACTTAGTCATCCGCACCTTGTTTGTATTATATTAGAGATTAAAATATGAATAACTTAAAAATACTGAATTAACGCTAGATTAAATACGAAAGGTTAAAAAAAGAGCCCATTATAAACAATTGATTAACATATGATTAAATAAATTAAAAGCAGGTGATTTCGAGCATTGGATTTCTAGTGTAACAAAGATTTTTTTCATTAAAGTTGAATTGTTGGGTTCCAATGAACCCAAAATAAAAGTCCCTGAAGAATTACTTGAGGGACTTGTATTTTTTATAGTAGCTGGCTGTTATTTTGTCAACCAGTTTTTAGCGTTTGTAAAAGCTTCTAGCCAAGGAGAAACTTCATCTTTTCTTCCAACAGGGTAATTTGCCCAGTTCCATTGGAAAATTGAACGCTCAATATGTGGCATCATTACTAGGTGACGACCATTGTTTGAGGTCATCATAGCGGTGTTATAGTCAGATCCATTTGGATTTGCTGGGTATCCTTCGTAACCGTATTTAGCAACGATATTGTATTTTGCTTCGTTGTATGGTAAGTTGAATTTTCCTTCACCATGCGAAATCCAAACTCCTAAAGTGTTTCCTGCAAGAGAACCTAACATCACAGAGTTGTTTTCTTGAATCGCTACAGAGGTAAATCCGCTTTCGTGTTTGAAAGAATCATTATGTCCCATTTTAGGTTTTTCTTCATGATCAGGATTGATCAAACCTAATTCCACAAATAACTGACATCCATTACAGATTCCGATCGATAAAGTATCTTCTCTTTTAAAGAAATTATCCAAGGCAGCTTTTGCTTTTTCGTTGTATAAAAATGCTCCAGCCCATCCTTTAGCAGACCCTAAAACATCAGAGTTTGAGAATCCTCCAACAGCACCAATAAACTGTACATCTTCTAAGTTTTCACGACCGGATATTAAATCCGTCATGTGAACATCTTTTACATCAAAACCAGCTAAGTACATAGCATTTGCCATTTCTCTTTCCGAGTTAGATCCTTTTTCACGAATAATAGCTGCTTTAGGTCTAGGTTTACTAGTATCCAATTCAGGTAGTTTTCCGTCAAAGTTTGTTGGGAAGTCAAATTGTAAAGGCTGCTCTTTATAATTGTTAAATCGCGCTGTAGCCAATCCGTTTGCCGTTTGTTTGTCGTCTAACAAATAAGAAGTTCCAAACCAGATATCACGTAAATAAGCAACATTAAATACTTCGGTAGTAGCACCATTTTTAACAGTAACCTCAGTACTTCTGATAGCGTTTCCTAAAACAGTGAAAGCAACACCATTTGCAGTCAATATATTTTCGATTTCGGCATCATCAGATTGGATAATTACACCGCTGTTTTCTGAGAACAATGCTTTGACAGTATCCGCTTCTCCAAGTGCAGTGATGTCAATATTTGCTCCTACCATCGTTTGAGAGAAACACATTTCTAAAATAGTAGTAATCATACCACCTGCAGAAATATCATGTCCAGCTAAAATACGTCCTTCTTTGATCAATTGTTGAACGGTATTGAAGGCAGTTTTGAATTTCTCTGAGCTGTTGATATTTGGACTTTCATTTCCGATTCCTGCCACTGCTTGTGCAAAAGAAGAACCACCTAGCTTTAAGCTATCGTTAGAGAAGTCTATATGATATATTTTGTTTTGTGCTTTTTTCTGGAAAACAGGCTCTACTACTTTATTGATATCATTACAATGTCCTGCAGCAGAAATAATAACCGTTCCTGGAGAAATTACCTCTTCATTAGGATATTTCTGTTTCATAGATAAAGAATCTTTTCCTGTTGGGATATTGATTCCTAATTCAATTGCAAAGTTTGAAACAGCTTCTACAGCGTTGAACAAACGAGCATCTTCTCCTTCGTTTTTACAAGGCCACATCCAGTTAGCTGATAAAGAAACAGATTTTAAATCCTCTTCTAATGGAGCCCATACTAAGTTTGTTAGAGATTCCGAGATTGCATTTCTAGATCCAGCAACTTCATCAATCAAACTAGCAATAGGAGCATGTCCTATACTAGTAGCAATTCCTTCTTTTCCTTTGTAATCTAATGCCATTACAGCAACGTCATTCAACGGTAATTGCAAAGGTCCAGCCGTTTGTTGTTTGGCAACTTTACCACCCACACAACGGTCTACTTTGTTTGTCAACCAATCTTTACAAGCAACAGCTTCTAATTGCAATACATTTTCTAAGTATTCGTGTATGTTAGTAGCTTCATATGATAAAGCATTGTATTTTCTGTTGATCGAGGTGTCGTTCATGATTGTCTTTGGAGAGCTTCCAAACATATCATTCATAGACAAGTCCATTGGTTTTTCACCAGTGGTAGCAGATTCAAATGTAAATTGATCATCATTGGTAACATCACCAACAGTATACATTGGAGAACGTTCTCTATCAGCAACACGCTTTAAAAAATCTACATCTTTTTCATTGATCACCAATCCCATTCTTTCTTGAGATTCGTTTCCTATTTTTTCTTTGGCAGATAAAGTTGGATCTCCTACAGGTAATTTATCTAAGTCGATTTTTCCTCCAGTGTCTTCTACCAATTCAGACAAACAGTTTAAGTGTCCACCTGCACCATGATCATGAATAGATACGATAGGGTTTACATCACTTTCAACCATTCCACGAACGGCATTGGCAGCACGTTTTTGCATTTCTGGATTAGAACGTTGTACAGCATTCAATTCAATTTGACTGTCCATTCCTCCAGTATCAGCAGATGAAACCGCAGCTCCACCCATACCAATTCTATAATTATCTCCACCTAAAATAACAATTTTGTCACCTTCATTTGGACTGTCTTTCAATGCCTGCTCGCTTTTACCATATCCAATACCTCCGGCTTGCATGATTACTTTATCAAATCCTAATTTTCTTAGAGAGTCAGAACTTGTAGCAGATTCATCTGCTTCAAAAGTCAATAAAGAACCAGAAATTAAAGGCTGTCCAAATTTGTTTCCAAAGTCAGAAGCACCATTAGAGGCTTTGATTAATATGTCCATTGGAGTTTGGTACAACCAATCTCTTTCTTGCATAGTTTCCCATGGTCTGTTTTCAGACAAACGAGAGTAAGAAGTCATGTATACTGCAGTACCCGCCAATGGTAAAGATCCTTTTCCTCCAGCCAATCTATCTCTAATTTCTCCTCCGGATCCAGTAGCTGCCCCATTAAAAGGCTCTACTGTTGTTGGGAAGTTATGAGTTTCTGCTTTTAATGAAATTACAGATTCGTAATCTTTTGTTTCGTAAAAGTCAGGTTTGTCAGCAGATTTTGGTGCAAATTGCTCCACCTTTGGACCTTTTACAAAAGCTACGTTGTCTTTGTATGCAGATACAATCCCATTTGGATTTTGTTCTGATGTTTTACGAATCATTTTGAATAAAGAAATATCTTTTTCTTCTCCATCAATAACAAATGTTCCGTTGAATATTTTATGTCTACAGTGTTCTGAGTTGATTTGTGAAAAACCGAATACTTCAGAATCTGTCAATTTTCTTCCAATTTTTTCAGACATTCCTTCTAAATAAGCAACCTCATCTTCGCTTAAAGAAAGTCCTTCTTGCTGGTTGAATGCCTCAATATCTTCAATATCTAAAACAGCCTGTGGCTTTACATCAATAGTAAATAACTCTTGATCTAAGTTTGTGTACAATACCTGTAACATTGGATCAATAGCAGTATCTTTAGAATCTACTATTGTAAATTCTTCAATTCTAATGATTCCTTCAATACTCATGTTTTGAGTAATTTCGACGGCATTGGTACTCCAAGGAGTAATCATTTCTTTTCTTGGACCTACAAAGTAACCATCAATTGCTGATGCTTCTGCTTGTGTAGCGTTTCCAAAAAGCCAAACTAATTTTTGAATGTTTTCTTGTGATAGTTCTTTGGTTTGAACTGCAAATACAGTGGTATTGCGTTGAAAGAATAGAATCATTGAGTCTTAAATGTTAAAAGCTTTATTGCTTAGATTTTTAAAAGCACAAAAGTACAAAAAATGTTATAAAACCTAGTGCCCCTGAAAGTCAAAAGCTAAAAGTTTTTAAGACTTGTTTTTGCGAGTTGTTTGACAGTTTTGCGCAGGTCAAAATACTTGTCAAAAAATAATGATTTTTTGTTTATGGTATTTAAGATTAGTTTATTAAATATTCAATTGGTTGTATTGAATGCTGTAAAATTAAAGCTTAAAAAAAGTGAAGAGTAACTAGATTTTATCTCTTGGTCTAACTAGGTATTCTTAGCAAATGTTTATAGAGTGAGGTTTTCTATTTCTGTTTGTGGGAGATTCTTTTTTTTGGAAAAAGTTAGCGAATAAAAAAAGGAAAGCCAAACGGCATTCCTTTTTTGTGTGTTTTAAAATGTTACTTTTTTTTCTTTCTTATTTTCATATTCAATGCCTCTACCCCTAAAGAGAAAGCAATTGCAAAATATAAATATCCTTTAGGGATGGCTCCGATTTCTTGGTCAAACACGGTAGTATGAGCAAGGTGAGCTCCTTCTGTAATCAACATAAATCCAATTAAGATTAAGAAGGATAATGCTAACATTTGAATTGTAGGATGTGCGTTTACAAATTTCCCAACTGGGTTTGCAAAAAGCATCATGATGGCCATAGATACCACTACTGCGGTAATCATAATATACAAAGCACCATTGGTTCCGTTAGTCATTCCCACAGCTGTTAAAACAGAATCGAAAGAAAATACGATGTCAATCAAAACAATTTGCAGTATGGTTTTGGACATGGTAGAGGTTGGTTTGTGTTCTTTGTCATGAGTCTCTTCGGAACCTTCCACCTTATGTCTGATTTCGCTAGTACTTTTGTATAATAAAAATAGACCTCCTAAAAATAGGATAATGCTCTGACCAGAGACATGAGTATCTAACCATGAAGTTTCAATAGTGAAAATTGGGTCTTTCATCGCAATCAGGTAAGAAACTCCTAATAATAGAATAACTCTAAAAACCATTGCCAACAACAACCCTATATTGGTAGCTTTTTTCTGTTGGTGTTTTGGTAATTTTCCTGTGGCAATTGAGATAAAAATAATATTATCAATTCCTAAAACTATTTCTAAAAATGTTAAGGTTAGCAATGCTACCCAGGTGTCGACTTGTGTGAAAATTTCCATGCGTTTTTTTAGCTTTTTGAGGTGATTTTAGGTTTTTGCTTAGTTGGATGTTTTAATGGTGCTTCCTTTCTGTTTGAAGTTGTTATTCTCATAACCAGCTTCAAAGTCGTAAGCGTTGTTTTTTATTTTGGTGATTTTAACGACAAAATTAGTGCTGTCCAATTTTGATTTTGGGTTGACCTTTTTCAAATGGAATTCAAACTTATTTTTCCAAGTGATATTGAAAGTGTCAATTTTGTTTTTGTAGGTCTCAATTTGAAGGTTGTTCACTCTGTAAAAGCTAGAGCTATCTCGCTTATTTTCTAAATAAGATTTAAAGTGACCCGATTCAAAAGAATAAGAGTTTTTATTTTGTTTGCTGCAGCTGAAGATCAAACTGATAATCGCAAAACCAATGGCAATTTTTTGTAGCATGTGCTAAAATTAAATAAAAAAAGTACCCGTCAGATAGTTCAGGGTACTTTTTTAAATGATATTATTTTTATTTCTGTGTGTTTTTCGTGAACCACGAAAAATAACATCGACTAAATTCCCGTATAGTTACTAGGAGTAATAACTTTTAATTCGTCTTTAATCGCGTCAGAAACTTCTAAAGTATCAATAAAGTCAGCTATTGATTTTTGATTGATCACAGAGTTGGTTCTTGTCAAACCTTTCAAAGCTTCGTATGGATTTGGATATGCTTCTCTTCTTAAAATAGTTTGAATTGCTTCTGCTACAACGGCCCAATTGTTTTCTAAATCTTGCTCAAAAGCTTCTTTATTCAGTAACAGTTTATTCAATCCTTTTAGCGTAGAGGCGAAAGCGATCAAAGTATGTCCGAAAGGAACACCAACGTTTCTTAAGACTGTAGAGTCGGTTAAATCGCGCTGTAAACGAGACACAGGAAGTTTTGCTGCTAAATGCTCAAACAATGCATTTGCAATTCCAATATTACCCTCTGAGTTTTCAAAATCGATAGGGTTTACTTTATGAGGCATTGCAGAAGAACCAACTTCTCCTTTTTTAATTTTTTGTTTGAAGTAGTTACTAGAAATGTACGTCCAGATATCTCTATCTAAATCCATAATAACATTATTGATACGTTTCATTGCATCAAAAACTCCGGCCATATGATCGTAGTGCTCAATTTGAGTTGTAGGGAAGGAATGGTGCAGTCCTAAGATATTTTCAACGAAATGCGTACCAAAAGCTTTCCAATCAATGTTTGGATAAGCTACTTTATGTGCATTATAGTTACCTGTAGCACCTCCAAATTTAGCAGCATGAGGTGTGTGTTGTAAATGCAAAACTTGTTGATTTACACGCTCAACAAATACAAACAATTCTTTACCTAATCTTGTAGGAGAAGCAGGTTGTCCATGGGTACGAGCTAACATCGGAATATCGTCCCATTCTTCTGATAAATCAGCCAACTTAGCTGTCAATTCATCCAAAGTAGGATAGTAAACCTCTTCCAAAGAATCTTTGATAGATAATGGAATTGCCGTGTTGTTTATATCTTGAGAGGTCAATCCAAAATGGATAAATTCTTTAAAAGCTTGAAGGTTCAAAGCATCAAATTTTTCTTTGATGAAATATTCAACAGCTTTTACATCATGATTGGTAACACTTTCAATTTCTTTAATTTTCAAAGCATCTTCACTGCTAAAAGAAGTATAGATTTCTCTCAATGCAGGGAAAACAGAAGCATCAAAGTTTTCCAATTGAGGCAAAGGAATTTCGCAAAGAGCAATAAAATATTCAATTTCAACTTTTACTCTGTATTTGATCAAAGCTTCCTCTGAATAATATCCTGCTAATGATTCTACTTTTCCTCTATATCTACCGTCAATTGGTGAAATAGCATTTAAACTTGATAACGACATTTTTGTATATTGAAAATTAAGCGCCAAAAATACACAATTTAAAAGAAATATAAGAAACTATATATGGAAATTTAAAGCGGGTTTGGGAGTTGTTCTTTTGTTTGAATTAAAGTTTGAAAAATAATGAACATTCGCGAGTTTAAAATTCGGTATTTTCGAGAGCTGATTAAAGTTGTAAGCTATTTCAAGTCTGAACTTAGGATAAATTAATTAATAAAAATATCTCGATGAGAACCATGCTCTCCAAAACAATACAGTTGGTTCTTTTTTTATTATGTCAACAAACAATTAATTCCCAAAAACAAGGGGTTGTTGATAAGCAAGACGGGCCTTCTAAAATTACAAAATCCAAAGATTGGGAATTGTTATTAGACAAGGAATTAAGTCAATGGGAAATCTGGACAGGAGTTCCACATAAATCCGTTAAAAATTTGCTAGCATCTTATGAAATTCCTGAAAATGGCATTCCAGTCAAACCTATTGGATTAGATAACTCATTGGAGGTGTTTAATGTTGTAGAAGATGAAAACGGAGCATTGGTGTTACATATTTCAGGTTTGTTGTATGCTGGACTTACTTCAAAAAAAGACTATAAAAATTATCATTTGACAATGCTGTTTAAGTGGGGTGAAAAAAATATGCTCCCCGGCTAGAGAAGAAGCGAGACAATGGATTGTTATATCATTTTTATGGCGAACATGGTGCTTTTTGGAATGTTTGGAAGCGCTGTTTAGAATCTCAGATACAAGAAGGTGATTTTGGAGATTTGTATACTTTGGCAGGAACAAAAGCAAAAGTACTTGTAAATGAATTTAATCGTTGGGATGCTAGCTCCGAAAATGTGATAAGCGGAGGGAAAAGATTATATGACACAGAAAGTGTTCATGGTGAATGGACTAGAATTGATTTATATGCCATAGAATATAGTGCTGTTCATGTAACAAATGGAACAGTAACTTTTGCGCTCACAGATGCAATGACGCATGATAATAAAAAGTTAGATAAGGGATAGCTACAAATACAATCGGAAGGGGCAGAAGCTTTTGTGAAAGATATTCAAATCAGACCAATTAAGAAATTTCCTAAAATGATTAAAAAAGCTGCTGGGTATTAAAGTACTCATTTGCTAATTTCATTAAGGTTGGTTTTGTTTTACTAAATATATCTTCGGCTACTTATGAAATGTTATGTTCCGCCTGAATTCTTTTAAAAAGTTGTTCATAATTATTTTTTTTCTTCTTTTTATTTTTACTCTAAATCCCTATTTTAGCAAGATTCACAGTGTATCAATTGCTTTAAAATAACGGTTTGGTACAATCAACTTAGTATCACAGAGATAAATATGGCAGAAACTACTTACACCGAAGACAACATACGATCACTAGACTGGAAGGAACATATCAGAATGCGACCAGGAATGTATATCGGGAAATTGGGTGATGGTACTTCTCAAGATGACGGTATTTATATTTTGATCAAAGAAGTTTTAGATAACTCCATTGATGAATTTGTAATGAATGCAGGTAAAACAATTGAGATTTCTGTAAGAAATACCAATGTTATTGTTCGTGATTTTGGACGTGGTATTCCGTTAGGGAAAGTTGTTGATGTAGTCTCTAAAATGAATACAGGAGGTAAATATGATTCCAAGGCCTTTAAAAAATCTGTAGGACTGAACGGAGTTGGTACCAAAGCGGTAAATGCCTTGTCATCAAATTTTAGAGTACAGTCTATAAGAGATGGACAAACTGTATTTGCTGAGTTTGAAAAAGGTGAATTGATTACAAAAGGAGAACCGGAAAGCTCAAGTCAAAGAAAAGGAACCCGGGTTTCTTTTACGCCAGATCCAAGTATTTTTGCCAATTATAAATTCAGGAATGAATATGTGATTAAAATGATCAAAAACTATGTGTATCTAAATACCGGTTTGACGATTATTTTTAATGGAGAGAAATATTTTTCTGAAAATGGATTGAAAGATTTGTTGGAAGATAATATGAACTCAGATGATATGGCATATCCGGTTATTCATTTAAAAGGAGATGATATTGAGGTGGCGATGACACATAGTAAAACTCAGTATTCTGAAGAGTATCATTCTTTTGTAAACGGACAACATACTACGCAAGGTGGAACACATCAAGTGGCATTTAGAGAAGCTGTGGTGAAAACAGTTCGTGAATTTTTTGGGAAAAGTTTTGAGGCTTCTGATGTTAGAAAGTCTATCGTTTCAGGAATTAGCATCAAAGTAATGGAGCCTGTTTTTGAGAGTCAGACAAAAACGAAATTAGGATCAACGGAAATGGGAGGCGGCTTGCCAACGGTTAGAACGTTTATCAATGACTTTGTTAAAACACAACTCGATAATTATTTACATAAAAACCCTGAAACGGCGGATCAAATTCAGCGTAAAATTCTTCAGGCAGAAAGAGAACGAAAAGAATTATCAGGGGTTCGAAAATTAGCTCGAGAAAGAGCAAAAAAAGCAAATCTTCACAATAAAAAACTGAGAGACTGTAGAGTTCATTTAGGAGACTTGAAAAAAGACAATAGGTTAGATACTACTTTGTTTATTACTGAGGGAGATTCGGCAAGTGGGTCTATTACAAAGTCTAGAAACGTAAACACTCAGGCTGTTTTTAGTTTGAAAGGAAAGCCTTTGAACTCTTATGGAATGAGTAAAAAAGTTGTGTATGAGAATGAGGAGTTCAATTTATTGCAGGCCGCTTTGAATATTGAAGAAGGTTTGGATGATTTGAGATATAATAACATTGTAATTGCAACGGATGCCGATGTGGATGGGATGCATATTCGTTTGTTATTAATTACTTTCTTCTTACAGTTTTTTCCAGAGGTGATTAGGGAAGGACATTTATTTATTTTGGAGACTCCATTGTTTAGGGTAAGAAATAAAAAAGAAACCATCTACTGTTACTCCGACGAGGAAAGAAGAAATGCTATTGCAAAATTGTCAGGTAAACCAGAGATAACTCGATTTAAAGGTTTGGGTGAAATTTCACCGAATGAATTTGTTTATTTTATTGGAGAAAATATTCGTTTGGATCCGGTAATGTTAGACAAGGAAATGCCAATTGAAAAAATGTTGGAGTTTTATATGGGGAAAAATACTCCGGATAGACAAAAGTTTATCATTGAAAACTTGAAGGTTGAATTGGATGTTGTTGAAGAGTAGCCATTTTTAAGGGGAAAAATAACTCAAAATTTTAAATAGGAAGAAAGACTTAACCGGTTGTTGAATAAGAGAATATAAGTTACATAGATGCAAGAAGAAAACGAAGAGCAATTAAACGAATCACAAGAAAATCAAAGTCAAGAAACGATTACTAAGGTAACCGGGATGTATAAGGAGTGGTTTTTAGATTATGCTTCTTATGTTATTTTGGAAAGAGCTGTTCCTGCTCTTGATGATGGTTTCAAACCAGTGCAGCGTCGTATCATGCAATCCATGAAAGATTTGGATGATGGAAGATATAATAAAGTGGCGAATTTAGTTGGACATACGATGCAGTATCATCCACATGGTGACGCTTCTATCGCCGATGCTATGGTGCAATTGGGGCAAAAAGAATTGTTGATTGATATGCAAGGGAACTGGGGGAATATCCTAACCGGTGATCGTGCTGCAGCATCTAGGTATATTGAGGCTAGATTGTCAAAGTTTGCTTTAGAGGTTCTTTTCAATCCGAAAACTACACATTGGCAAGCTTCCTATGATGGTCGTAGAAAAGAGCCAATTCATCTTCCCGTAAAGTTTCCTCTTTTATTAGCTCAAGGAGCTGAAGGGATTGCTGTAGGTTTGTCTACAAAAGTATTGCCGCATAATTTCTTAGAATTGATTGATGCCTCAATTAAATATCTAAAGGGAAGAAGTTTTAAAATAGTTCCTGATTTTTTAACAGGAGGTATTGCTGATTTTACAAATTATAATGATGGTAAAAGAGGAGGGAAAGTTAGGGTAAGAGCAAGAATAGCTCAAGTCGATAAAAAAACACTAGCAATTACCGAGATTCCGTTTGCAACAACTACTTCATCATTGATCGATTCTATATTAAAAGCAAATGACAAGGGGAAAATAAAAATCAAACGTATTGAAGATAATACGGCAGCTGAAGTTGAGATTTTAATCCATTTGCCTCCGAATGTATCACCGGATAAAACAATTGATGCCTTATATGCTTTTACAAATTGTGAAAGTTCAATTTCTCCATTGAGTTGTATTATTGAGGATCATAAACCATTGTTTATTGGGGTTTCAGAGCAGTTGAAACGTTCAACGGATAGAACGGTGGCTTTGTTAAAAAGAGAGCTTGAAATTCAATTAGGTGAATTAAATGAGCAATGGCATTTCGCTTCATTGGAAAGAATTTTTATCGAAAACAGAATCTATAGAGATATAGAAGAAGTGGATACTTGGGATGGTGTTATTGAAGCCATCGACTTAGGTTTGAAACCTCATACAACTCATTTAAAGAGAGCGGTAACAACGGATGATATTTTGAGGTTGACGGAGATTCGTATCAAAAAAATATCAAAATTTGATATAGATAAAGCAAAGCAGTTTATAGAAGCTTTAGAGGATAAAATTGCTGATATAAAAAATAAGTTGGCGAATTTAGTTGATTTTGCTATTGATTATTTTAAGAGACTTAAAGAGACCTATGGTAAAGGAAAAGAGCGTAAAACAGAGATTAGAATTTTTGATGATATAGTAGCCTCAAAAGTTGCGTTGAGCAATACTAAAATTTATGTAAATAAAGAAGAAGGTTTTATAGGAACTTCATTGCGTAAAGATGAGTTTGTTGCGGAGTGTTCTGATATTGATGATATCATTATTTTTAGAAATAATGGAACGATGATGATAACCAAAGTTGCTTCGAAAACTTTTGTTGGGAAGGGGATTATCCATTTAGCAGTCTTTAAAAAAGGGGATAAAAGAACCGTATATAACTTAATGTACAGAGATGGTAAGTCAGGACCAAGTTATATGAAACGTTTTAATGTAACGAGTATTACTAGAGATAGAGAATATGACTTAGCAAATGGCAATAAAGGTTCTTTACTGCATTATTTTTCCGCCAACCCAAATGGTGAAGCTGAGGTTGTTTCAGTGAATCTAAGAGCGGTAGGAAGTGTGAAGAGATTGAAATGGGATATTGATTTTTCGGATTTAATGATCAAGGGGCGTTCTTCAAAAGGAAACTTGATAACAAAACTACCAATTAAAAAAATAGAATTCAAATCGGCAGGTAAATCTACGTTAAAACCAAGAAAAATATGGTTTGATGATACTGTTCAGAGATTGAATGTAGATGATAGAGGAGAGTTGTTAGGGGAGTTTACTGCAGAAGATAAATTACTAATTGTAACACAATCTGGAATTGCTAAAACAATTTCTCCAGCATTGAATTATCATTTTGAAGATGATATGATCGTTTTAGAGAAATGGGAGCCCAATAAACCTATTTCTGCCATTTATTTTGATGGAGAAAAAGAAAAGTACTTTGTGAAAAGGTTTATGATTGATCATCCAGAAAGAGAGGATAGGTTTATTACAGATCATCCAAAATCTCAGTTAGAAATTGTTGCTACAGATCATAGGCCTAATGCGGAAGTTGTGTTTTCTAAGCGTAGTTTAGATGCTGTTATTGTAGATTTTGAAGAGTTTATTGCAGTAAAAGGAATCAAGGCAATAGGGAATCAATTGTCTACAGATAAGATTAAAACCGTGAATTTGCTAGATCCAAAGCCTTACACACCTCCTGTTTTAGATGATATTGAGGTGAAAGAAGATGAGGTTACAGAAGAAGGGGATACACAACCAACTTTGTTTTAAATCATAGTGCTTGTCTTTCTGATTTTAGTTTACTTTTTTTGTGTCTAACATAGAAAGGAAAAATAGTAAACAGCATTTTCTTAGATTTTAAAAAAAAATTGAAACTCTATTTTGAAATATAATTTTGGTTCTTTGTTGGGTGAAGTTATAATATTGGTAAATTTTATTTACTTTTGTTTACAAAAACCTGCCTTTTGATGAACAAAATTAAAGATTCTTTTTTGATCCAAGATTTGGAGACCCTAAGTGGTATCAAAGCACACACAATTCGTATTTGGGAAAAGAGGTATAATTTATTGAGTCCAGAGAGACTCAACAGAAACATAAGAAAATACAGTTTAGCCGATTTACAAAAGCTTTTAAACGTAAGTATACTCTACTGCAATGGCTATAAGATTTCTAAACTTTCATTGTTGTCTGATGAAGAATTACATGAGACTGCAAGAAAAATTAGTCTCGAGTCTGTACAAAGTAACTACAACGTGAATACACTTATTTTTGCCATGTATACCTTTGATGGAGATCAGTTTGATAAGGTTTACAATGAGTTATCTGAGTCCATGGGCTTTGAAGAAATGTTTGTCAAAGTCTATATACCTTTAATGGATCATATTGGAGTGTTGTGGCAAACTGATGCTATCAAGCCTGCTCATGAGCATTTTATTTCAAATTTAATTATTGGAAAAATAGTTTTAAATACTGCTGAAATTTCTTCTGTGACTTCTGAAGATGCTACTATTTATGTTTTGTATCTGCCTGTTGGAGAGTTGCATAGTTTGGGATTGTTGTTTTTGAATTATTGTTTAAAAAAACGAGGAAAAAAAACGGTATATTTAGGAGGAGGAATTCCTTTTTCTAATCTGGAGACCTTGAATACAAAATTTCCATCCATAAAATGGATTTGTTCCTTTGTTGTAGAAAGAACAAGGGAAGAGAAAGAAGCTTTTTTGTTTGAATATGTTGATTTTTTAAAAAAATCTGATAGTTCAAGTTTGATTGTGGGGAGAGTTATGGAGGAGGTTTCTGGGAAAGAGGAATTTAAAGAAAGAATTACATTTTTTAATAGTTTTAAAGAATTGCCATTTTTTGAATAAATATTTTTATTTGTTTCATTAATTTATATATTTGTTAAACATGAAGAAAAAAGTAAAAGTATTAGGATCTGGGTTTTCATCTTTATCGGCAGCATGTTATTTAGCAAAAGAAGGCTATGATGTTGTTGTTTATGAAAAAAACAGTCAGATAGGGGGAAGAGCTAGACAGTTTAAAAAAGAGGGGTTCTTATTTGATATGGGACCTACTTGGTATTGGATGCCAGATGTGTTTGAACGTTTTTTTAATGACTTTAATCGTGCTCCTGATGCATACTATAAACTAGAGAAATTAAACCCTGCTTATGAGGTTTATTTTGGTTTAGGCGATAGCGTAAAGATTGGAGATGATTTAGATAAAATTTATACTCTTTTCGAAAAAGAGGAAAAAGGGAGTTCTAAATATCTTAAATATTTTTTGAAACTAGCAGAAAACAATTATAATGTTGCTGTAAAAGATTTAGTATATCGACCTGGGGTTTCACCTCTAGAGTTGATTAGTCCGAAAACAGTGACCAAATTAAATCAGTTGTTTTTTGATATCAGAAAGTTAATCCAAAAAAGATTTAACAATCCAAGATTGATAAAAATCTTAGAATTTCCTGTTTTGTTTTTAGGAGCAAAACCAGGCAATACACCAGCGATGTATAATTTCATGAATTGGGCAGATTTTGGTTTAGGAACTTGGCATCCAAAAGGAGGGATGTTTGAAGTGGCAGATGGAATGGCCTCTTTAGCAAAAGAACTTGGAGTTACATTTGTTCTTGATGCAGCTGTAGATAAAATTGCTGTAAATGCAAATGGAGTTGCTGAAGGAATCGTAGTGAACGATGAATTTGTGGAGTCTGATATAGTGTTAAGTGGTGCTGATTATCATCATACAGAAAAGCTATTGACAGAAGAGTATAGACAGTATTCTGAGAAATATTGGGATAAAAAAACGTTCGCACCTTCGTCGCTATTGTTTTATGTAGGGTTTGATAAGAAAATTGAAAATGTTTCTCATCACACGTTGTTTTTTGATGAAGAATTTGATTCTCATGCCGAATATATATATGACACACCTGCATGGCCAAAAGATCCATTGTTTTACGCTAGTTTTCCAAGTATTAGTGATGATGCCTTTGCGCCAGAAGGGAAAGAAGCAGCAACTTTTTTAATTCCTATCGCAGCTGGGTTAGAGGATACCGAAGCCTATAGAGAGCAATATTTTGATATTATCATTGAAAGATTAGAGAAATTGACTGGGCAAAAAGTAAAAGATTCTATATTATTCAAAGAGTCTTATTGTGTCAAGGATTTTATAAAAGATTACAATTCATATAAAGGAAACGCTTATGGATTAGCGAACACTTTAACGCAAACAGCATTTCTTAGACCAAAAATTAAGAGTAGTAAAGTAAAAAATTTGTATTTTACAGGTCAGTTAACGGTTCCAGGACCAGGAGTACCACCCGCACTGATTTCAGGTAAGATTGCAGCAGAACTAATTTTAAAAAAGGAAGGAAAATGAAAGAATTATTCGACAAAGTATCCGATTCAACAGCAGTAATGATTACAAAAAATTACAGTACTTCTTTTTCTATTGCTGTTAGATTGTTGGCTCCTAGTATCCGACAGGCAGTATATAATGTCTATGGGTTTGTTAGGGTGGCCGATGAAATTGTAGATAGTTTTGACGGTTTTGAACAAAAACAATTGTTAGATAGGTTTGAGGATGAATACAATTATGCTAGAGTTTATGGTATAAGTTCTAACCCTGTTATCAATGCATTCCAAAGAACTGTGGAGGAGTATGATATTGACCGTGAATTAGTGGATGCATTTTTAAGAAGTATGCGTGCCGATTTAACGAAACAGGTGTATGCTACGGAAAAAGAGATAAAGGATTACATTTATGGATCCGCCGATGTGGTAGGTTTGATGTGTTTAAAAATATTCGTTCAAGGGGATCAAGAAAAATATTTACAATTAGTAGAACCTGCAATGAAATTAGGCTCTGCTTTTCAGAAAGTGAATTTTTTAAGAGATTTTAAAGCGGATTATGACGGCTTGAGTAGAACCTACTTTCCTAATGTAGATCCCAACAAACTTACAAAGGCAGACAAAGAAAATATTATTAGAGATATTCAAATTGAGTTCGACGAGGCCTTAGGTGGTATTAAAAAATTACCGAAAGAAGCTAGATTAGGAGTCTATGTTGCATTCAGATATTATCTAAGACTTTTGAAAAAAATAGACAATACTCCGGCTCCTGCTTTATTAGAAAGTAGAATAAGAGTTTCTAATGGGTTGAAAACTTATTTATTGTTTAAATCTTATGTAAGGTATCAGTTTAATATAGTTTAAGAATGAAAGGATTTCTTATGTGTTTTTTATTAACGGTATTTTTTTCTGAAAGTCAGATGATAATGAATAATTTTCATGAACTGCAATCGAAGCAAGATGAAGAAAATTTTTTAAAAGAATTCTCAGCTAACTCTGATGTTGCAGTACAAGCTTACGTTTGTGCAGTGGAAATGAAACAAGCCGAATATGCAATCAATCCAATTTCAAAGCTGAAAATTTTTAATAAAACCAAAAAGAAATTAGCTTTGCTGATAAAGGATCATCCAAATAATATTCATCTCCGGTATGTGCGTTTGTTGTTGCAAGAAAAAACACCTGCAATTCTTGGATACAAAGATAATATCGTCGAGGATACCCGTTTCCTTAAAAATGAAATTAAAAATAACAATATCTCTAAAGAGTTTCAGACTTTTATAGAGAGCAATACATCTATATGACTTACTTTATTTATTTTGCAATCACTGTTTTTACATATTTAGCCATGGAGGTAGCAACTTGGTTGACTCATAAATATGTGATGCATGGTTTTTTGTGGGTATTGCATGAAGACCATCATCAGCCAAAATATCAGCATGCCTTTGAAAAAAATGATGCTTTTTTTGTATTAGGAGCCATTCCGAGTATTACATTGTTTTATTTTGGAGTTCACCCCGAGTTGAATTATAAATTTTTTATTGGACTAGGTGTTTTGTTTTATGGGATTACTTATTTTTTAGTACATGATGTTTTGATTCATCAAAGATTTAAATGGTTCAAAAAAACAAAAAACAAATACCTTATAGGCTTGAGAAAGGCACATAAAGTACATCATAAGCATTTAGGAAAAGAGGACGGAGAGTGTTTTGGAATGCTAAATGTTCCTAATAAATATTTTAAAATATAAAATTTGATGACTCCGTTATATTTTTATTTGTTAGTGGGGTCCTTAAGCGTTCCTCTTTTATTTTCTGTTTTTGTAATTGATTTTGTGAAAAAATGGAAAAATTTTCTCATTTCAACTTCCATAGTGGCTTTGGTGTTTTTAATATGGGATGTCATATTTACGGAAAATGGGGTTTGGGGCTTTGAAGAAAAATATTGTTTAGGCTTTCATATTCTAAAAATGCCTATTGAAGAATGGCTCTTCTTTTTTATTATTCCTTTTTGTAGTTTATTTACACATTTTGCTTTTTTTTATAAATTTCCCGAGATAAAGTTACCTCGCACTTTTACAAGAGTTTTTACTGTGGGATTAAAACTTTTGTGTTTGTATTTGGTTTTTTTGAACGCTCATAAAGCCTATACTTCTGTTAACTATTCTTTTCTATTTGTTGTTTTGGCTTTAGGATTGTTTTTTTATATTGAATTGTTGCAAAAATTTTATATTTCTTTTCTTATCATTCTTGTGCCTTTTTTCCTAGTGAATGGAGCGCTTACTGGTATGTTTACAGAGATTCCTGTTGTGTGGTATGACAATTCAGAGAACTTAGGAATTCGATTGATTAGTATTCCTATAGAGGATATTGGCTATGCCTTTTCCATGTTGTTTGGGAATTTATTTTTATTTGAAAAATTAAACGCTTTTAATAAATGAGTATTACCTTCAAAAAACACTCTGGTATTTTTACATTGGAGTCAAAACAAATGGCTCCTATTTCAGTGGAGCGAGCATGGGAGTTTTTTAGCTCGCCAGACAATCTTGAAAAGTTGACACCGAAAGAAATGAATTTTCAAGTAACCTCAGGCAAACCTAAAAAAGCGTATCCGGGTCAGATTATTAGTTATAAAGTGAGTGTCATTCCTGGAGTTAGGTTGAATTGGGTAACAGAAATCACACAGGTAAAAGAAAACCACTTTTTTATTGATGAACAACGATTTGGTCCATACAAGATGTGGCACCATGAACATTTTTTTGAAAAAATAGATGATAATTCTTGTTGGTTAGGGGATAAGGTTTCTTACAAATTACCTTTTGGAGTCCTAGGAAGTATCGCGCAGGTTTTATTTATTAAAAAACAACTAAGAGGAATTTTTGAATATAGATCAAAACAAATATTAGAGCTTTTCAAATAATGGTATACCCACAAAAAATGTTACAATTTTAGGCAGCTCGTTTATTTTTAGGATTTTTTAATTTTGTCTCCATTTCTAAAGGAGTTAAATAATTTAAATATTGATGTATTCTTTTGTTATTATACCACTGTATATAT
>Ga0209223_10001875_pt1 | contig 22123 bp, 11 predicted proteins | sample COG_06_FD_184750 | JGI IMG/M metagenome (GOLD analysis project Ga0209223, IMG submission 184750) | Pelagic Microbial community sample from North Sea - COGITO 998_met_06 (SPAdes) (version 2) | ecosystem: Environmental > Aquatic > Marine > Neritic zone/Coastal water | place: Helgoland, sampling...
CATACATATATATATATATACAAATAGCATAATGTCATTGGCTGTTTTAAAAAGGAAAGCACAAACAAAATACAATAATATGAGCGCGAACCGTTCTTCTGGATTTTCATTAAATGGAACGCACAGAAACCAAGGGTACGTAGGTCAAACCAGTCTATCAAGAACCATTATTGGTACTCCTCATAAAGGAGCCACTCCAAGAGGACACGGTGGTCAAGGTGGAACATACACTACTAATATCATCAAAGAATCGACCACTTGCTCTACCGAAGACTCAAGTGTAGTGAAATCAAGTTCTATCAATACTCGCGGGTTAATTGATACGAAGTATAAATGGACACCGCAATATAATCATGTAAAATCAGATAGTAACCAAAACAACGGAGACCAGGGCATGCATGTTATCAATGTGGCTCAAAAGGAAATCGACTGTTGTGCTCAAATAGACGCATCATCAAATGATGTTTATACGAGTTCCCGTATTGACTTAGCCAATGGTTCTTGTGTGATTACCCAACCCGAGAGTGATTTTGTGGCAATTCCTCAAAGTCAATATTTGTCTACTCTGAAGAAGGGTTGCATTGATAATAATGACGCCTCTCAAGCAAGTATTCGTCAGACTCCTCTACCCGGGAATTAAATAACATGTATAATAGAATACAAAATTGAATCATAATAAATAGAATGTGTTATTATGAATTTATATACAATATGGATAACGAAGAGAAACCGCAACAGACCTATCTGAAGAGTCTTACAGAAAAAGAAAGGAAAGGTTATGAAATCGCCAAATCACATTTGGGTATGTCATTTGATTTGGAAAAAAGTATAGGTTATTTGGAATGGAAGAAACAAAATCAAACATAATATGTCGACTGCATAAAATCAATAAAAAATATTCGATTTTTATTGATTTAAATCGTGATAATTTAGAATGTGTACGTGTTATTATCAGTACATATTCTATATAGATGTCTTCCAGCGATTACATCGCAATCAAAAAATTAAAAGAATTAAAGAGTTCATGTGAGACTGATGAACTGGGAGATCCTCTATCGCCAAGTTGGTATAATGTGCCTGTAACGGGTGATTGTGATTGTACTGTAGTTTTAGGAACAGGACCAACTGGTCCTACGGGTGAGATTGGTCCAATTGGGCACACCGGTCCAACCGGCGTTACCGGTCCAACTGGTCCAACAGACGGTGGAGTCATTTCTATATTCGCTGAAAGTGTTGGATTTGACCCAAGTGGGGGAAGTGGATTTTCTTTTTCATATGGAAGCGGTAACACAAACTCTGGTAGTTATGGTATTCAAATGGGCGTAGACTGCAGTTTGAACTATCTAGGTGTTCAATCATCCGAAACACCAGATGTAAGTGGCATTATTCAGGTGTGGAAAAATAACGCATATAGTGGTATTCAATTGGCCGGCATTGATTTATCTGGTTCGTTGGCTGATTTAAGTTTGAACATTGCAGTAGGCGATTATATCAATATCAAATGCACAGATGGTAGTGGAGGTGGATTGGTAAGTGCTGCATTATGGTTTTTAACACCCGGAGTTGTGGGACCTCAAGGTGTGACAGGGTATACCGGTCAAACTGGTCCTACTGGTCCTACTGGAATGACTGGTTATACTGGTATGACTGGACCAACAGGAACAATGGGTCCGATTGGTTATACTGGTTATACGGGTTATACGGGTCCTACCGGTAATCTTGGTCCCGCAGGTCCGACAGGTAATACCGGTCCGACTGGGTATACAGGATACACTGGGTATACAGGATACACTGGGTATACTGGTCCACAAGGCCACACCGGACCTACAGGTTATACTGGTCTCATGGGTCCAGTTGGAATGCAAGGTGATACAGGATATACCGGCGTAACAGGCTATACAGGTTATACAGGCTATACAGGTTATACAGGCTACACAGGTTATACCGGTGTAACCGGCTATACGGGATACACGGGCTACACAGGATACACAGGTTACACAGGTTATACCGGTGTAACGGGATACACGGGCTATACTGGATACACAGGTTATACTGGATACACAGGTTATACTGGACCCACTGGCGTAACAGGATACACGGGATACACGGGCTATACTGGATACACAGGTTATACTGGACCCACTGGCGTAACAGGTTATACAGGATACACAGGATACACAGGATACACTGGTCCAACAGGACCTACAGGATACACAGGATACACTGGATACACTGGATACACTGGATACACTGGTCCAACAGGACCTACAGGATACACGGGTTACACTGGATACACTGGATACACTGGATACACTGGTCCAATAGGACCTACAGGATACACGGGTTATACAGGATACACGGGTTATACAGGATACACGGGTTATACAGGATACACGGGAACTACAGGATACACAGGTTATACAGGATACACGGGATACACAGGTTATACAGGATACACGGGAACTACAGGATACACAGGTTATACAGGTTATACAGGTTATACAGGGTATACCGGAATGACTGGTCCAATAGGACCCACAGGATACACAGGATACACCGGTTATACGGGTCCTACTGGGTCCACCGGAACAACAGGTTATACGGGTTATACAGGTTATACAGGTTATACGGGTTATACGGGTCCCACTGGTCCCACAGGCTCTACTGGCTCTACAGGTTATACTGGTTACACTGGCTACACTGGTCCTACAGGTTCTACGGGTCCTACAGGTTCTACGGGTCCTACTGGTTACACAGGTTACACTGGTTACACTGGTTCTACGGGTCCTACAGGTTCTACGGGTCCTACGGGTTATACAGGTTCGACCGGTCCTACAGGTTATACAGGTTATACTGGGTATACTGGTTATACTGGGTATACTGGTTATACTGGGTATACTGGGTATACTGGTTATACTGGATATACTGGCCCTGCTGGACAAATAAGCGAGGGAACTGTGGTCGGAAGTTTGAACATTACTGAGGATTTATCAGTGAATGGAGTATTCCGAGCACATGGAGATGCGCAATTGTTTTCCACACTTACTGTGACCGGTGATACTGTTTTCTTAGGCGACGTGTCTTTTAATAACAATGTAGATGTGTGCGGTAATTTTTATGCCCACTATCCAAATAACTCCATCCCAACTGATGCTATTTCTGGATATCTGGAAATAGACCCAGACGCGGATTTATCACTTAACGCGAGACTCTTTGTAGGAAGCGACGTTTCGTTCAATAATAACGCATACGTAGATGGTAATTTAATCGTCAATAGTAATGCTATATTTGAAAACGCAGCAACCGCAAAAGCCAATGTAAATGTACATGGTGACTTGTCGTTGAATAATAACTTGAATATGGACGGAGATGCTTCATTTAACAATGGAATTTTCGTGAAGAATGTGTTATCTGTGTCTGGGGGAATTGTTCCAACAAGCGCATTAACCTATGATATTGGAAGTGCTGAATATCCATTCAATGATTTATATTTGAGCACGAGTTCGATTAACTTTATTGGAGAAAATGGAAACAAGACCAAATTGTCCATTGTAAATGGTGCGATGGAAACCGAAACTACGAATTCGGTGGGTGAGTCAGTTGGTTTGGATGTCACTCCAGTAAATGTGATTAACCAACAAGCAGTAATTAACAAGGACATTTCTTTTGCCGAGGCGAATTTTGATGTATCTGGTAATGTACAAATTAGCAAAGAATTAAAGGTAAATGAAATATTGGCAAAAGATAGCAATATCACTCTTGGAAGCGATGTCTCTATGAATAATGCTCTTAAAATCGGGGGAACGGTTGTCATTGATTCCACCCTGAATGTTTCTAAGGCAACAACCTTATCTTCTACTGTAGAAGTTCAAAATGATGCATCTTTCAATACTGCTCTTTCAGTAGGCGGAGCCACCACAATAGATTCCACTCTTCAAGTAGGTCTCGGAGCTACTTTGAACTCGTCGTTGAACGTGACGAATGCTACCACCTTAGCGTCCACATTAGAAGTTCAAAACGACGCTTCATTGAATAGTGCTCTTTCAGTCGGCGGAGCAACTACTCTGGATTCCACGTTACAAGTTGACCTTGGAACCACATTGAGTTCTACATTAAATGTAACCAATGCGACCACATTGAGTTCTACATTGGGCGTTTCAAGAGCAACTACCCTATCGTCCACATTAGAAGTTCAAAACGACGCTTCATTGAATAGTGCTCTTTCAGTCGGCGGAGCAACTACGATGGATTCCACGTTACAAGTTGAGCTTGGAACCACGTTGAGTTCCACATTAGAAGTTCAAAATGACGCATCTTTCAATAGTGCTCTTTCAGTAGGGGGAGCAACTACAATGGATTCTACTTTGGAAGTGGATTTGGGAACCACTTTGAATTCCACGTTGAGTGTGTCCAACTCGACCACGTTGAGTTCCACATTAGATGTTTCACGAGTAACCACTTTGAATTCCACATTAGATGTGACTAACGCGACAACGTTGAGTTCCACATTAGATGTGACTAACGCGACCACGTTGAGTTCCACATTAGAAGTTCAAAATGACGCATCTTTCAATACTGCTATTTCGGTGGGAGGCGCGACTACAATGGATTCTACTCTTCAAGTTGACCTTGGAACCACATTGAATTCCACATTGAATGTGAATGGAGTAGCTTATATGAATTCCACATTGAATGTTTCTAATGTAACCACATTGAATTCCACATTAGAAGTTCAAAATGATGCATCACTCAACGCCGCTCTTTCTGTGGGCGGAGCCGTTACCGTGGATTCAACCCTCCAAGTGGATCTTGGAACTACATTGATGTCCACCTTGGAAGTTCAACGCGACGCCTCATTGAATACCCTTCTTTCGGTGGGTGGAGCAGTGACTATGGATTCCACATTGAGTGTATCTGAAGCAACCACAATGAATTCCACATTGAATGTGAATGGAGTAGCTTATATGAATTCCACATTGAATGTGAATGGAGTAGCTTATATGAATTCCACATTGAATGTATCTGAAGCAACCACATTGAATTCCACATTGAATGTATCTGAAGCAACCACATTGAATTCCACATTAAGTGTAATTAACGCAGTCACTTTAGATTCTACATTGGAAGTTCAGAACGACGCCTCATTAAATACTGCTCTTTCAATCGGCGGAGCAACCACCATGAATTCTACCTTAGAAGTGAACAATGACGTTTCATTCAATGGCAATTTATATATAGAAGGAATAACTACAGTTTCGAGTGACATCCTTCCTTCTGTTGGTAACACTTATTCACTTGGAAGTGACTCCAAACCATTTTCCGGCTTGTTTATTAGTAACAATACTATCAACTTCATTGGCGCAACATCAGAAGAGTCCGGTTCTTTGTCATTCAGTGGAGATGGTTTGAAAGTCCAATCAAGCAATGAAGTAGAAGTTCAACAAATGCTGTCAGTAGTAGATAACAAGGTTGCGATTGGTAAACCAAGTAAAAACGCAACAACCAATTTGGATATTTCTGGCACTATGTGGGTAACCGACGATGTCTCTATGAACACCAACTTGAATGTAGGTGGCAACACGAAGATTAATCAAAATCTAGATGTATCTGGAAATATGGTTGTTGAGGGAGCTGCATCCATTCGTGGAGATTTTACGATTGATGGAAATCTGGCGGTATTCCAAACAAAAGAAACCACTACTATCAATACAACAGTGAACACTTATGAAATCATTATCACAAACGATATGTCGTTGAATGGAAATCTCTATGTAAGTGGCGACGCTTCTTTGAATGGAAAAGTCGCATTGACTTCTACCTTAGATGTTCAAGGAGCAACCGCCATGACATCAACTTTATCGGTTTCTGATGCGACCACTTTGTCTTCTACATTGGATGTAACAAACGCAACCACCCTTTTATCCACATTGGATGTAACAAACGCAACCACCCTTTCATCCACATTGGATGTAACAAACGCAACCACCCTTTCATCCACATTGGAAGTTCAAAATGACGCATCATTCAACACTTCCCTTTCAATTGGTGGAGCAACCACTATGGATTCCACTTTACAAGTGGATTTGGGAACCACACTTTCATCAACGTTGGAGGTGACTGATGCGACCATATTGAGTTCTACACTTCAAGTCAATCGTGCAACAACATTAAGTTCTACCTTAGATGTGACAAATACAACGTCACTCTCATCTAACTTGATTGTTGATGGCGATGTTTCTATGAACGCAGTATTAGCAGTAGGAGGAGATGTATTATTCAATCGTAATACTATGCTTGAAAAACACGTTTCTATTGGTACATCACCATTTGCAAACTCAGTATCGGCAATAGTGAATGCTGATGAAAAACTGGTTTTCACAATTCCGTTATATTTGGATGCATTGAAATACTTCTGCACAATACATGGCTCCATGATAGGTGACTTCGATTTGGACGATTCAGAGAGTGAAACAGACAAAACATATTATGTACGCATGCATACAAATGTATTCTCTGCTCCTTATTATGTATTCAGCACAACGCCCGACGGAACGGGATTAAATGCAAGTTCGAATTTAACACTTTACAGAGGAAATACTTATACATTTATCAAGACAGGGACAAATGTTGACCATCCTTTCAATCTGGGTTCGGCGCACAACGAAAACAATACCGGTATGTACATTACCGGCACAGGAACAGGGGAGTCCGTATCTGGAACAGTGACACACAAATACCCTCTTTCAGTGAATGGTCTAACAGAAATAGATAATCACTTATATGTAAACCGTGATTTGTCGTTGAACGAACATTTGAGAGTCGGTGGAGACGCGTCATTTAATGCAACATTGAATGTGGTTGGAACATCCACATTGGCGTCTAACCTGAATGTTGAAAATGATGTATCTATGAATACAGCTCTTTCGGTAGGCGGAGCTGTCACCATGGATTCCACTTTGGAAGTGGATATGGGAACCATGCTTTTATCCACCTTGAATGTGTCGAATGCGACTATTTTGGTTTCTACCTTGGAAGTCCAAAATGATGTTTCATTGAATACAGCTCTTTCGGTAGGCGGAGCCGTCACCATGGATTCTACATTGGAAGTGGATTTGGGAACCGCCCTTTTATCCACCTTGAATGTGTCCAACGCAACCATTCTAGCATCCACCTTGGAAGTCCAAAACGATGCTTCATTGAATACAGCTCTTTCGGTAGGCGGAGCCGTCACCATGGATTCTACATTGGAAGTGGATTTGGGAACCGCCCTTTTATCCACGTTGAATGTGTCGAATGCGACCATTCTAGCATCCACCTTGGAAGTTCAAAATGATGCTTCATTGAATACAGCTCTTTCGGTAGGCGGAGCCGTCACCATGGATTCTACATTGGAAGTGGATATGGGAACCGCCCTTTTATCCACGTTGAATGTGTCCAACGCAACCATTCTAGCATCCACCTTGGAAGTCCAAAATGACGCTTCATTAAATACTGCTCTTTCGGTAGGCGGAGCCGTCACCATGGATTCTACGTTGGAAGTGGATTTGGGAACCGCCCTTTTATCCACCTTGAATGTGTCGAATGCGACCATTCTAGCATCCACCTTGGAAGTCCAAAATAATGCTTCATTGAATAGTGCTCTTTCGGTAGGCGGAGCCGTCACCATGGATTCTACATTGGAAGTGGATTTGGGAACCGCCCTTTTATCCACGTTGAATGTGTCCAACGCAACCATTCTAGCATCCACCTTGGAAGTCCAAAATGATGCTTCATTAAATACTGCTCTTTCGGTAGGAGGAGCCGTCACCATGGATTCTACATTGGAAGTGGATTTGGGAACCACACTTTTATCCACCTTGGAAGTCAAAAATGATGTTTCATTAAATACTGCTCTTTCGATAGGCGGAGCCGTCACCATGGATTCCACATTACAAATAGACCTAGGAACAACCATGAATTCCACGTTGAATGTGTCCAACGCAACCATTCTAGCATCTACATTAGAAGTTCAAAATGATACTTCATTGAATAGTGCTCTTTCTATTGGCGGTACAACAACTATAAATTCTACTTTGAATGTGTCGAATGCGACTATTTTGGTTTCTACATTAGAAGTTCAAAATGATGCTTCATTGAATACTGCTCTTTCGGTAGGCGGAGCTGTCACCATGGATTCTACATTGGAAGTGGATTTGGCAACCACATTAAGTTCCACGTTGGATGTTGCTCAAGCGGCTACTATGCAAGATACATTGACTGTGTCAGACGTAACTACTTTGAATTCTACTTTAGTGGTGGATGGCGACGCATCTTTGAACAATCATCTTTTCGTTGGTGGAGATTTGTCGTTGAATGGCGATCTTACAATTCAAGGTAACCTAGCAGTTTTCCAGACAACAGACACAATGACCATCAATACTACTGTGAATCAATACGAACTCATTATTACGAACGACTTGTCGTTAAATGGTGATATCTCAACCAGTGGGTCTGCGATGATTGATGGCTCATTAAACATCGGGTTAGAAACCACATTAAGTTCCACGTTGGGTGTCACTGGAGCAACCACAATGAGTTCCACGTTGGGTGTCACTGGAGCAACCACAATGAGTTCCACATTGGGTGTCACTGGAGCAACCACAATGAGTTCCACATTGGGTGTTACTGGAGCAACCACATTAAATTCCACATTGGGTGTCACTGATGCAACCACAATGAGTTCCACATTGGGTGTTACTGGAGCAACCACAATGAGTTCCACATTGGGTGTTACTGGAGCAACCACATTAAATTCCACATTGGGTGTCACTGGAGCAACCACATTAAATTCCACATTGGGTGTCACTGATGCAACCACATTAAGTTCCACGTTGGATGTCACTGGAGCAACCACATTAAGTTCCACATTACGTGTTGAAAATCACATGGGTATCAATACAGACCCCAGTAGCGGGATTGTGTTGGATATTAATGCTACTAATGCGATTCGCCTACCCAAGGGAACTAACTTGGAACGCCCTGTTCAAAATGGAGATGCTTCTTCTTACAAAGGTTTAATTCGTTATAATTCAGACCAAGACCAATTCGAAGGATTTGGTGCTGGAGATGCTTGGGGGTCTCTTGGTGGAGTCAAGGATGTTGACCAAGATACATACATTATTGCGGAAACCAGCGCAGGAGTAGACAACGACGAATTGAAATTTTATACTGCCGGGTCAGAACGTATGGTTATTAAAGCAAATGGAGATGCTTCTTTTAATCACGACGTCGCCGCTATAGTAATCAATAGTGCTCAAACCATTCAATTCTAAGATATATTCATTCATAAAATATAAATAATTTCATAACAACCTCAAATTATTTATACATCTATAGTCACACCTTTCTTATAATCTTTCCAACTCATAACTTGTTTCTGCAAATCGGTTTCTTGGTCAAGCGCAGTCAATAAGTCAGAAGAAAAACTGAGTTTATTTTGTTTAATTACAGGAGGAACATTCAAAAACGATAAATTATACATTTTTCCCATATGGACAAAGCAGTTGTGATATTTGGGTCCCTCGTCTATATTTTCCTCAGTTTTCTTTTGTTCTTTATCTTTCTTGTCTTTATCTTTCTTGTCTTTATCTTCCTTCTTTTGTTCTGTTTTCTTTCTTTTCAAAAAAGGGGCATCTTTTAATTTCGCCTTGAAGTCATCACTGACCTTTTTCTCTTCTTCTGATAAGTTTTTTTTATCTTCCTCAGAATGAATTTTAATAAGAGGAGATTCAGGTTTGATATCTTGATTATCAAAAAAGAAATCTTGACATCGGAACGTTTTGACATATTTCATAGCGACTGCGTTTAATAATGAATATGGAATGCCAGTATTATCACTATAATAAGCAAATCCGAGTTTGTATGGGTCATAATACATAACAATATTTCCACGAGGAGTATGTTCAAATAACATTCTCGTTTTCCAAACACGCTCTACTTCGTTATTTACATCTTGTAGACCAGTAGACAACAGTTTTTTATCATAAAATTCGGGTGAAATATTACTATTTCGTTCTTTGTTAGACTGATTGTGTTCTATAAAATGTTTGAAACTATTTAATTGTTTTTCACCGTAACGCTCCATATCAGTCATAGGTTTCTCAGGTGGAAACAAATATGTATGTACCCGAGTGAAAATAAACCTAGATAACGGATAAGCAAACGACGCAAATGAAAAAACAAACAAAGAGGTTTGTTGTTTTTTCAAATAAGAAAATACTTGAGAAAATTGTATCATAATGTTATTTACACGAGAATATATTTATATTCAATAAAACCATTTATATTGTTTTTGTTTTTTCTTCTTCTACTTGTTGTCTTCGCAATTCCATCAAATCAGCAATCTCTTTTTCTAAGTTCTGTACTTCGTGCACTTCATAATTCTTGCTTGCATTATTGGGATGAAGACATACCAAACACATTTTGGTAATTTTTTTCCCATATTTCGATTCCAAAATATATTTATACACGTTCAGTTGTAACGAATAATGCCAGAAATTCTTATCGGGAAAATGAGAAACACACGACGTAATTGCGTGTTTGGCGTATCTCGGATTATCGAAATCATATTCAATGGCTTTGCTACGCTTCCAATCATAAATTTCTAATTCGCCTTTTTTGTTTTGGAAGACCATATCAATCGACCCGGATAATTTCAATTCTTCATGAAACACCATCCATTCTGTTCTATAGGGGATTAATTTATTTTCATGGTCTTCTTCAAACTTCATAAAATAGTCGAATTCGGGACTTCCATCGTGTTCCACTTCCATATCATTATAAAAGCACTCAATATTGTAATGCATTTTTGTTCCGGCCAACGCTGCCTCATTCGAACTCCACATTTCGCGTATTTCTTCTTCTGTTTTTTGATAATATTTATAGGTAGGGTCATTCAAACGCTTTGGATTATTCACGACCTTTTGTAAAATTGCTTCCTTGTCAAATTCCGGAAAATGACTATGATTCCATGTAGTGACCGATGTATATGTTCCACGCTCACCCAAAACGGTATAAATATGAGGTCCTTCTTCAAACGAAATATCATCATCGCGCGGATGAGGATTCTTCTTCGCCAAATAATCAGGAACAGGACCGAGTGACATGATGTATGTATATGATATCATAAAAAACAAATGATATTTTTACATCAATTTTCTATAATGTCAATCATTATCAGTAGACAAACATTCGCATAGTTTTTTCTTGATTTTGCTTTTGCATAATCTATCTTCACTTAATATCTTTTGACCATATTTTGGAAACAAATCTGGGTCTTCATCGATTAATTCTTGATTATTATCACACCAAATACTGAATTGGTTACGAAATTCATTCGCAATCATAGTAACATACTGATTTAAATCCGCATTCGTCAGAAGTTTCCAGCCCTCTTTATCATCAGAAGTTTCATAAACATACAGATTGTTTTGTTTATTCGGAAAATATTGAATAGGCATACTAGACTGGTCACTTAATTCTTCGAATACTTGCTTGAATAATGCTTGTAAGCCATCAAACAATGTATACTCAAACACAGTTTGTAAATGCATATTTACATCAGGAAGCATATATTTTTTTAACCATTTTGAAAATGTAATGTCTGGTTTCATTTTTTTCAATATGACTAAGGGATTACTTTGCTTGTTTGTGCGTTGCTTTAGATTTGTATTTTCTTTTTCGAGTCGTTGGATACGCAAAGCCATATCTTGTATCAACGAATACATATCTTTCATACTCGGAACGGGACCATGATTATCTATTTCATTCGTTACTTCTTGGCGGGATTTATAAAAGAATTCACATGTGCTGGTATGTTTCTCGTAATTATGCTTTAGAATATATTGTTTATTGCAATACGCACAGCAATAATTAGAGGTAGACGACATGTATGTTGTCAATTTGTGTATGTTTGGAGTGAATCATATAGTCTACCTTTATATTATAGATTTGAATTCAATTTTGTAATGAAATTATTATTTAGTGCAAATAAAACACATACCATAATTAACCCCAAAAAACACCCTACTCCAAAAAGTGATATAGTAACTGAAGAACTACGAATGAATATGGTAGAACGATTAAAAAATACCAAAACTTGTACAAGTTGTGGTAAAAATAAAGTATATTGAATTTATATAATGTTCAAAAAGATCATTTCTAATCGTCGTGTAGTTACTATTGCTGTTTCTGTATTAGCGTTGTTTGCTATTACCATGGCCTTACGTCAAGTTGGTCTGTATGAAGGTATGAAAAACAAGGAAGGAATGGAGGAAAAGAAAGAGGGTATGAAGGGAAAAAAGGAAAACATGGAGAATAATGATAGTGAGGAAGTGGAGGAAGAGGCCGAAGAGGCAGAAGTGGAACCCGCGGAAGGACTTCAAAATATGAAATCTACCAAGGTGACTAAGGCATTTGTTCCCGCATAAAAAATTTATATAATGATACTATATTATATAAAAGTCAATATGAGTGATTGTTTTAACAGAAATGATATATTTATGCAACCAAAAACCGATCAATACGGAAGTCATATGATAATGACCAACGTACATAAGCCAAATAAAACCAAATACATTAATGTAGATACAAGATTTAGAGAAGATTACGCCTCTCGAGATCCGTATCCTCTTTCCAAATGTAATACTGGCGTTTGTGGTGAAACAACCACCCCGAATCCATCGTTTAACTACACCACCGAAGTCAATCATAACATTTATATCCCCGAACGCATTAATGAAGTGAAATCGATGAAAGTAAATAGTGTAGAAATTCCTTGCACCTTTTACAACGTATCGAGTGCGAATGGTAACAACAGTTTCAAAATCATCAATAATACCGTTGCTTTTGATTCCAGTAACAATGAGATTGTCAATGTTGTTACTGAAGATGATGTGACTAATCAAAATTCACTGAACCCGAGTGTAACTTTTATGGGCGCGGCGGATGCTAGCGGAAACGCCAATTTGACCTATTACGCCGACACGATTGTTGTTCCCGATGGTCAATATACAGCAACTGAATTGAAAACCGCGATTAATTCGCAAATTGCGTTGTTAGACCGTATTGACCAGACTGGCGACTCAATTACCACTGCCGATACGGAAGATTTAGTATTTGATATTTCTTCTACCACTCTCGGTACTAAGGCATTTGTATACTCCAACGGTTCAAACATGACCATTGATTTTTCAGCCGACGACAAGGGTGTATCTAATATTCACGGGTTTACCAGTAGTTTAGGATGGATGTTAGGTTTTAGAAACACAAGCATATCTGTAGAATATGACTTATTATATGAAACCGGGTACGCTGGAAATGCGGGCTCGAATGGCTATGGTCCTTCTGGACAACCAGTAGTAAACGCAATGTCCGTAGTGAATATGAATGTTCCCCGTTATCTATATCTTGCGGTGGATGAATATAACAATAAGGGCAATCAACGTTCATTTATTACCCCATTAATGAATTCACTCATAAACAAAAACATTATTGGCCGCATCTCAATTGATAATGCAAACTACGGATTTGGTAATTTATTGGTCGCAAGTATTGAAAACGGTTTACTCTGCAGCGATACGAGAACATACTCCGGAAAATCCGACTTATTGAAGATGAATGTAAAATTATTGTATGAAAATGGTAATATCGTTTCGTTGAATGGAGTCGATTTCTCTTTTCTTTTAGAAGTGGAACACGAATAAATTCTATCATATACAAAATTGATAACAAGAAGTAAATAAAGTTAGTCAGCAAAGAATTTATTATGAATTTGAAGATCACCAAAATAGAGGACTTTGCTTATAAAATAGACGAGGAAGAACAATCATCTTCGTCTATTAAACGTGTTACCTTAAACCGACAAATGAACGTTCCACAACATATGCTACAAGGATTATCCAATGAACAATCAGTCGCATTAGAAAAATTTGCCAATAGAGAAAATATCTTCCTAACTGGACCAGCCGGAACAGGAAAAACATATTTGATCCAGAAAATGTACGACGTCGCTTGTATGAATGGTTCAAAAAAAATGGCTGTATGTGCAATGACGGGATGCGCAGCGTTGCTGCTCCAATGTAACGCAAAAACACTCCACTCTTGGAGTGGTATTAAGTTAGCAAAGGGGAAAAAAGAAGACGTGGTAAATTCGGTTATTCACAATAAATTCGCTTTGAAGTCTTGGAAAAACGCACAAGTGCTCGTATTGGATGAGGTTAGCATGTTATCTAAAAAGGTATTTGAAATAATTGAAGAAATTGGAAGACGAGTCAAACATAGCGATTTGCCGTTTGGAGGAATACAAGTAGTATTTATTGGTGATTTCTTCCAATTGCCTCCTATAGGAACTCACGGAGAACCAGATACGGGTAAATTCTGCTTCGAATCGCCAAAATGGTATGATGTATTTCCACATGAAAATCACATAGAATTAAAGACCATATTCCGTCAACAAGATTCAACCTACATCAATATTCTTCAAGAAATTCGTGAAGGTAACATTCAACAATCATCTATTGATTTATTGTCTACCTATGTCAAGCGCAAATATGATGAAGAATCACATGAGAAAACGCCAACCAAACTGTTTCCCAATCGTGTAAAAGCAGATTTGACCAATTCTACTATGTATTCCAAAATCAAAGAAGAAGAAGTTGTTTATAATATAGATGTTATGACCAACTGTATTGTAAAATTAGATAACACCAAAACATTTTCCAAAGAAGAATTGATCAAAATAAAAAATGCGAAACCGAAAGAGGTGGAAATGGAAGCACAATATTTGACTACGAATTGTCCTTGTCAACCATTGTTACGTTTGAAAAAAGGGTGTTTAGTTATGTGTACCGTAAATTTAGACATGAATTCCGGGATATGCAATGGGTCTCAAGGAGTGGTTACAGACTTCGTAATAAAAGACACGCTACAAATACCGATAGTACGATTCTCAAATGGTGTTGTACGTGAAATTGGACGCCATTACTGGCAATCCGAAGACCTACCTTGTGTAGCAGTCGGGCAATATCCATTAGTTTTGGCATGGGCCTTGACGATTCATAAGATTCAAGGTACAACGCTCACCAATGCGGAGATCGATATCGGGAACCGCATTTTCGAATATGGTCAGAGTTATGTCGCTCTTTCGCGCGTAAAATCATTGGATGGACTTTATTTATCAGAATTTAACCCAGAGCGAATCGGTGCGAATCCAACTGTCATAGAATTTTATAAAAAAATGCAAGAAAAAAATGAAAATACTACACCATAAACAAGTGTTTTAGACAAAACTAATTTTCAATTATGTTTGATTTGTATATATTTTTCATAATAATAATGCGAAACATAAAACAAATATACTACATAAATTTATACGAATAATATAACTAAGTAATTATGTCATCTACTTCTTGGAAATCCTATGGAGGCATTTATAAAACACACAAACTAAATAATTTGGGGGTAGGTACCATTGTGACAGATAGAATTATTGTACGCAAACAAAACCTCGCAGTACAAGTTATCGAAGATAATGTGGTGATTGAAGGTTATCAAGAAACGCGTGGTAATTTATTAGCAACGCAGAACCAAGTTGCGTACAGCAGCGTCTTTGCGGGAAATAGTCTATTTGTAGACAATCGTCTTTTGTTCATAAATAATTTGGTGAATGCGAGTATAATCGATGGCGAAGTTACATTTGGAGTAGACGAAAATGATAATCTTCTTCCTGTTACCGATCTAGAAACAAAATATCAAGATACGCACAATTATATAGGTGGAAATGCGACATCCATTGGTATTGGTACTGATACTCCTCGTAATTTTTTCGAAATTTATGAAAATGATGATTTTGTAGCTCCTGCACAACAAAATACAGAAACAACACTCTTCTCTGCTAGAAGTCATCGCAATACTACGAACTCGATTCTTATTTCAAACCAAGATTATTACAGTGCGGGTGTAAAAGCGCGAGCATATGCGAACGAAGGTTCATTAGAATTCCACGCAAGCGACCTGAATTCGAATGGTAATGTTGTTGCAACACTGAAAAATAGTGGGTCCAATTTCAGAATAGACAACAATACAGCTACAGGTGATATTTATATTGATGCCATGACCCTCTATTTACAAAGTGACGGAACAACCAAAATAGACGTGAGTAACAATGTAATCATTTCCACACAATTATCTATTTCCAATACAGATGTGTCAAATAGTTTTTTGAGTGAATATTACACAGATGCGAGTTCGAATTATCAAACTACAGACGCAATCCAATTAAACGCATCAGGCGCATCAGCAAATATTTTTCAACATTACGTAAATACAAACAACAAAGGACTTTCCATTGGTGGCGGCGGATTCATCGAAAATAATACATTATCTTCTGGAACACTCGGATTGTTTACAAATAACAATTCCAGTTCAGATTCTTCGTTTGTTCCGACAATGACTATTTGTGAAGGGACGTCCAGCAAGATAAAAAATAGAACCACCTTGGGAGTCAATACCTATTCACCAACCACAAACGATTATTCTTTAGACATCAATGGCGCAACCCATATCGGTCACGGAGAAGTTCACGTTCGTTCTAAGCCACAATTCGTAGTGAAGAGTATGAGTTTTTCTCAAGCCAATCCTGATTATGGAATGGTTGTGGGTACATCCCTTTCTAACAGTGATTTATCATACAATGCTTTTGTTACAGAAGACGGTGGCGCGAATTGGACGATGAAAGAAGTAGCCGGTGACGGAACCATCAACAACAACAACAACAATATTTTAACAGTGCATGTATCGGGATTGTCTTACGCATATTTATCGGTCGAGCGACCTAGTCAATCTAACGACTTGATTCTTTATAGCCAAAACAAAGGCGATTCGTGGACAAGAATACAAAGTGCGTTAACATTGAGTTATAGAAACATTTTCGGATATTTTGACGACATCAGTCATAACATTTTTGCAACTTCTACTGATAATGACAATAAAATATATTATTATGCAGTTGCAAATAGCGGCAGTGCGTTTTCCGACGTATATGGAACTTATTCAACCAATCATTATATAGAAGACAGTGTAGGTATAAACAACAATACTATTTATTCTATTGGACAACATTCTACCGAGCTATCTGGCGTCGTTGGAAAATACGTATTTGATGCGTCGAATGGTAACGGAACCGCCACTTACGAAAAATCGTTTGTAGGACCTACCAATTTTAATCGCATTGCTGCGTACGATGAAAACAATGTGGTTGCGGTTGGAAATGATTACATTGCGTATACCAGGAATGGTGGTGATGCAGACGGTACCGGATGGAATTTGATTTCCAACACTGGATTTAATTTACATGACGTATATCTGCAAAGTTCTCAATATGGTATAGCAATTGGCGCAGGGATTGTTGTTTATTCTATCGATTATTACGCTTCATGGAAAGAAGTACCAACTAGTTTACTCAATTCATCTGGTATGAGAACACGATTATTAACCAATTTAGATACAAATAGTCGTTTGGCAATGTCATCAATACAAAGCATGTTAATTAGTCATGTAATAGGTAATACTTCGAGTGATCTGATATACAACTATTTTCCAGCTATGTTTGATGTAGATAAAAGCGTGCTTGATGTGTCAGGTAGTATAATCGTAGAAAGAACAATAAATTGTGAATCTATTTCAATCGGTAGTGGAGAATTGGCTGTAGGATCAATCACTACCGATACAGTGAACAGTGCACAAACACTACAGTTTTAATTACTAGGTTTGATAATGATTATTTTGGTAATAATACGAATCGACAAAAATAAGGTGCGTTAATTTTTTTGGTAATAAAAAAATTAACAAGAATTATATAATCAGTAAAAAAATGTCTTCAACTACTGTTTGGTTATCCGACGTAAGTTCCAATAAATTACAACAAAGTTATTTTCGTAATTTCGTAGATGTAAGTGGTCATATTATTTTACGAAACAACGAAGATATCAAATTGTTCGACAAAAATAATAATTACACAACATTTAGTGTAAATTCAAATGAATTCAAAGTTTTTGAATCAGAAAACTCAAGTGTAGATATTAGCACAAATAAATTGGTTCATATTCATGATTTATCTACCAACGTTCAAGCCAAGATTGACGAATACGATTACACACTACAATACGTAGATACAAGCACAAATGTTATGGAATTTAATGCGGATATGTCTATGAACCATAACTTGACGGTGCAAGGGGACGTATCACTCAATTCCAAATTATTTGTAGAAGATGACGCTTCCATGAACTCCAATCTGTTTGTGGGGGGCGACGTTTCATTTAACGATAATTTATATGTAAAAAATAAAATAGGCATCAACTATCCCAACCCAATTGTTTCATTTGATGTATCTGCAACTGACGCAATCGGAATACCGGCTGGAACGAATTCACAACGACCCAATATCAATGGCCGTCCAGGATATATGCGTTTTAATACTGATACTGGTCTGTTTGAGTTTTCCAATGAAAGTACTTGGATTACGATTGATAGTACAACTATTCAAGACGAGGATCAAGACACTTACGTTCAAGTGGAAAATTCACCAGGTGCCGATAATGATGAAATCGTATTTAATACTGCAGGAAATGAACGAATGCGCATCATGACAAATGGTGATATTTCCATGAATTCCAAATTATTTGTCAATGAAGATGTATCCATGAATTCCAAATTATTTGTCAATGATGACGTGTCATTCAATAATCAACTGCACGTTGGTGACCATGCAATTTTCGACAGAGATATTTCCTTAAACGGAGAACTCTTGGTGACCGGCGATTCATCTATGAATGGACATCTTTATGTAACAAATGATGTATCTTTTGACAGCAAATTATTTGTATTTGATGATGTGTCTTTCAATCATAATTTATATGTTGGAAACATAACTACGTTGAATTCGTCACTGCATGTATCCGGCGACGCATCTTTCAATTCCCAATTAATGGTGGAGGGAGACGTCTCTATGAATTCCAAATTATCTGTTGCCGATGATGTCTCTATGAACAAAGATGTCTTTGTTGGAAATGATATACGTATTGTTGCAAATATGTCCATCGGAGGTGAAATGGTTCAGTTCTAACCAAAATTATAATTTTGTAATAATCTCAGTTACAAAGGTTTAGAAAAAAAAAATAATTACGTATAAACTACGTAAAAAATCGTCTGTTATATTATAATTATATAAACTCATGTCGGAAACCCAAACAATTTATGGATGGTTAGAAAAAACACCTGCGAATAAGTTTTTCGATACTTACATCAAAGGTGCGCTCGATATAAGTGGTGGTTACATACATTTAAGAGATGGAGATCTTATAGTTGCCGAAGGTGACGCTTCTTTTAATGGTAAGGTGCTAGTGAAAGAAGACGTTAGTTTGAACGCCAATTTATACGTATCTCAAAATATGGGTATTAACACCACACCTAATAACGATATCGTCTTGGATATCAATGCTACCAATGCGCTTCGTCTTCCCAAAGGTACCAATGCTGAACGCCCAATAGATAACTCCGATAATGACCCTGCCTACAAGGGTATTATTCGTTATAACACCGAACAAGACCAATTTGAGGGTTATGGTGCAGGAAACGCGTGGGGTTCTCTTGGTGGAGTCAAGGACGTTGATCAAGATACGTATATTACTGCTGAGACCGCAGCAGGAGCAGACAATGACCAAATTCAGTTTTACACTGCTGGTATTGAGCGTATGATTATTGATGCGTCAGGTGATGCTTCTTTCAATCATGGAGTCAATATCGTAGGATCAACAACAATGGAATCTACCTTACGTGTAGAAGGTTATATCGGTATTAATGCCGCACCTAATAGCGAGATTGTCTTGGATATCAGTGCTACCAATGCGCTTCGTCTTCCCAAGGGTAATAATGAAGAACGCCCAATAGATAACTCCGATAATGACCCTACCTACAAGGGTATTATTCGTTATAACACCGAACAAGACCAATTCGAGGGTTATGGTGCCGGAAACGCGTGGGGTTCCTTAGGTGGAGTCAAGGACGTTGATCAAGATACTTATATTACTGCTGAGACCGCTGCAGGAGCAGACAATGACCAACTTCAATTCTACACTGTTGGAGCTGAGCGTATGATTATTGATGCGTCAGGTGATGCTTCTTTCAATCATAAAGTCAATATTGTAGGAGCAGTAACCATGCAAGATACATTGGAGGTGGATGGCGATGTATCTTTCAATTCCGGTCTTTCGATTGATGGCAGTATGGTTGTTAAAGGCGATCTGTTTGTTGAAGGTAACTTGGCGGTCTTCCAGACGACCGATACTATGACTATCAATACCACTGTCAACAACTACGAGATAATTATTACCAATGACTTATCTTTGAACGGCGAGCTTTTCGTAAGCGGTGATGTGTCTATGAATGGAGATGTCTATATGAACCAAAATGTGGGTATTGGAACTGTTCCTCATTCAAATCTTTCTTTGGATATTAGTTCTAACAGCGGTATTCGTGTACCTCATGGTACCGATGCACAAAGACCTGATGCTAGCGGTTCAACCGGATATGGTATTATCCGTTATAGCACAGAGAATCAAGGGTTCGAAGGTTACGGTATGGGAGGATGGTCTGGTCTCGGCGGCGTGAAGGATACTGATGGCGATACAACAATTACTGCTGAACAGGGAGGCGTGGATACCGATGTGTTATCATTTATTACCAACGATGTTGAAAGAATGGCTCTTTCGACAACTGATTTGTCTATTAATATCCATGTCTTGTTACAAGACGACGCCTCTCTGAATGGTGTAGTAGATATGGGAGATAAATTGAACGTGGCCGGTGATGTGTCGTTGAACTCGCATTTGTTCGTGGCGAATGACGTATCTTTTAACGAGAACCTCAAGGTATATGGTGCAATTGACGTGTCTAGTGGCATTACTGCTTTTACTTCAAATGTGTGGGCACAAAGTTTCACTGCGGGTACAGTTGAACAATTTGATATAGGAGAACAGGCTTATTTACCGATTGCTGCCGGAAACTACTATGTTCACTTCGAAAGTGGATTGCAAGTGACCGGTGATATTTCCCACAATAACGGTCGTACAGTCCAATTTTAGTAGCATGCCCATAAAACTATTCAATATAACACAGTATAAATCAATATAGTTACAAAATTATAATTTATAATATCATTTTCATAAGTTAATTACAATTATAACAATATGAAAATGATATATTTGGTTAATATATACATTTTTAGGATATGTCTCAGTGGATCCAAAACACGCGAGCCAATCGGTTCAACAACTCTTACGTTAAAGGTTTTGTCGACATCAGCGGGGGCGACCTTCTGGTTCGCAGCGGTGACGTATCTTTTAACCAACAATTATATGTAAATGATAACATCACAGTTTCTGGCGACATCCTTCCTGCATATGGTAACGTCAGTAGTCTGGGTTCCGCCGAAAGACCATTCGGGGGACTTTATATTAGTAATAATACGATTCACTTCGCCGGTGCAGGAACAGACGCCGGTGCGCTGTCTTTTTCTGGTGGCGGATTGGAGGTTCAATCGGCAGCACCAGAAGGTGAAGAAGTAGGTGAAGTTCAACAATTACTTTCAATCTCCAATAATAAAGTTGCTATTGGTAAAGCAAGTTCACTTGCTTCTGGACAACTTGATGTATCTGGTACGATTATCGCCACCAGTGATGTATCTTTTAATTCCGGTTTATCGTTAGATGGTGCTGCTGCTTTGAAATCTACCTTAGCCGTCACTGATGCTACCACTCTTAGTTCTACCTTAGCCGTCACTGATGCTACCACTCTTAGTTCTACTTTAGCCGTCACTGATGCTACCACTCTTAGTTCTACCTTAGCAGTCACTGATGCGACCACTCTTAGTTCTACATTAAGTGTTGCCAAGGCAGCAACGTTAAGTTCTACCTTAGCAGTCACTGATGCTACCACATTAAGTTCTACCTTAGCAGTCACTGATGCTACCACATTAAGTTCTACTTTGGATGTTGCGAAGGCGGCCACATTGAGTTCTACCTTAGCA
>Ga0209223_10001876_pt1 | contig 22121 bp, 30 predicted proteins | sample COG_06_FD_184750 | JGI IMG/M metagenome (GOLD analysis project Ga0209223, IMG submission 184750) | Pelagic Microbial community sample from North Sea - COGITO 998_met_06 (SPAdes) (version 2) | ecosystem: Environmental > Aquatic > Marine > Neritic zone/Coastal water | place: Helgoland, sampling...
GAAGCTAGAATAGCAGCTGAAACAGCATTTGCTGAAGAAAATGCAGCAGCAGCTTTAGAACAAGAAAGATTAGCTAAAGAGGCACAGGCTGAAGCAGCTAGACAACAAGCATTAGCAAACGAAGCAGAAGCAGCTAGAGTAGCAGCGGAGCAAGCAGAAGCAGATCGACTAGCTGAAGAAGCTCGTATAAAACAAGAACAAGAAGTAGTCGTCAGTGACGAGGGCGGTGAACAAGTTGATGTAACAGGTGAGCAACCTCCTCAAGCTGAGTACGAACAAGAAATTGACATTCCTGAAGTACCTTCTGAAGAAATTACGTTAGAAGAAGATGCTGCCGCTAAAGCTGCTGAGGATGCTGCTGCCGCTGCTGCCGCTAAAGCTGCTGAGGATGCTGCTGCCGCTGCTGCCGCTAAAGCTGCTGAGGATGCTGCTGCCGCTGGTGGAGATGGAATGTTAACAGGTGCCGACACTACTCCAGCTGAAGGCGGTGTTGAAGAAGAAGATATAGTGCTTAAACAAGTTTATGAAGCAGTGTTAGCAGGTGAATTACCCATAGACGATTATATTAAAATGGGTGGTAAATTTGTTGATGAGCTACGTTCTGGCACTTCATACGAAGATGTCTATGGCCCTATTCAAGAAGAACCTGAAGTTACAATGGAAGATGTGTTAGCTGAACAGCCTGAAGCAACACCAACTGGAGAAGAAGAAAAACTAACAACTAGTGAAATATACGAGTTGTTTAAAGATTTCACAACTGCTGAAGATTTTACCGGTGCTGCTGGTGTAGATGGTACAGACGGTGTAGATGGCATAGATGGCATAGACGGTGTAGATGGTCTAGACGGTGTAGATGGCATAGACGGCATAGACGGCATAGATGGCATAGATGGTATAGATGGTTTAGATGGCATAGACGGTATAGATGGTATAGACGGTATAGACGGTATAGATGGTTTAGACGGTATAGATGGTTTAGACGGTATAGATGGTCTAGATGGTCTAGACGGTATAGATGGTCTAGATGGTCTAGACGGTATAGACGGTATAGATGGTGCTAAAGGCGATAAAGGCGATAAAGGCGACACTGGTGCTAAAGGCGATATAGGCGACACTGGCGCTACTGGTGCTAAAGGCGATATAGGCGACACTGGTGCTACTGGTGCTACTGGTGCTACTGGTGCTACTGGCGCTACTGGTGCTACTGGTGCTAAAGGCGATATAGGCGACACTGGCGCTACTGGTGCTACGGGTGCTGCTGGCGAAAAAGGTGATACTGGTGAGCAAGGAGTACAAGGCGAAACAGGCGCCACTGGAGCTGCTGGTGCTCCCGGTGCAGCGGCTACTAGAACTACTGACGGTTTGTTTAGTGATTTATGGAAAATGAAAACAAAAGTAGAAGACACACAGAAATTATTAAACTACATAGATGTGGCAGCTCCACAACTAACATCGTATCAACCACAGCGGACTGATCCACTAGCTCAGTTTCTACAACAAAAAGCGTTAGAAAACGAAAGCCAAGGAATGTTAACAAGCGCTGAATTATTAAAGAGGTTTCCTTACTAATGACATATTTACAAATTGTAAACAGAGTATTACGTAGATTGCGTGAGGAAGAAGTAACCTCTGTTGATCAAAACAGTTACTCACGCCTTGTTGGAGAGTTTGTTAACGACGCTAAACGAAGTGTAGAAGATGCTTGGGACTGGACGGCTTTACGCACAACTTTAACTGTAACAACTTCAGATACTGCTTTCAACTATGTTCTAAACGGTTCACAAAATCGAATGAAAGTGTTAGATGTCATTAACGATACTTCTAATTGGTTCATGCAATATCGTGGATCAACTTGGATGAACAACGCTTATCTTGTTGAAGATGCTCCTACTGGCCCACCACACTTCTACAGCTTTAACGGTGTAGACGATGATGGCGATAACGGTATTGATATCTACCCTAAACCTGATGGCGTGTATGAACTACGTTTTAACGTTGTGTTACGTAAAGCAGACCTTGAAGCAGACACAGATAAACTAACCGTTCCTTCTTCTCCTGTTATTCAAATTGCAACAGCTTTAGCTGCTAGAGAGCGTGGCGAAACTGGCGGCACTAGCGCAGGAGAGTTGTTTGCATTGGCAGATAACACACTGGCTGACGCTATTGCTATTGATGCGTCACAACATCCTGAAGAGACTATCTGGACTACTGTATAATGGCAGCACAATTACAGAACATCACAGTATCTGCGCCGGGCTTCATGGGTTTAAACACACAAGACTCACCTATTGGTCTTGATCCTTCTTTTGCTTCTGTTGCAGACAACTGTGTTATTGACAAACTAGGTCGTATTGGCGCTCGAAAAGGTTATACAACAGTTTCCACTAATGGAGCTAGTGTATTAGGAACTTCTCGTGGCATTGAAATGATTGCTGAGTGTAAAGACACTAGCGGTGATGTTAGGGTTTTTTCTGCTGGTAATAATAAAATATTCTTAGGCACAGACACTTTAGTTGACATTACTCCTGTTGGTTACACTCCTACTGGCAATAACTGGAAAGTAGTATGTCAGAACGACCACGCTTACTTCTTTCAACGCGACCATGAACCATTGGTTTTTACAGACCACGAAGGCTCTCCAATTCTTGAAACCTTCTCTGATCACGCACACTCTACAGGAACTCCTCTGTATGCTAACGAAGCACTAGCTGCTTACGGCAGGCTGTGGATTGCAGATACTACAGGCAACACCCACACTGTACAATGGAGTGACTTGTTGCTTGGTGTTCAGTTTAGCGGAGGCTCATCAGGCAGCATTAATCTAACAACTGTATGGCCCAACAATAACGATGACGTTGTAGCACTAGCGTCACACAACGACTTCTTAATCATCTTTGGTCGTCGTACTATTCTTGTATACTCAGGGGCTAGCTCACCAGCTACTATGCAGTTGTCAGATACAATTGTTGGTATAGGTTGTGTTGCCAGAGACTCTGTGCAGAATACAGGAACAGATTTGCTTTTCCTCTCTGACACAGGCGTTAGAAGTTTAATGCGAATCATTCAAGAAAAGTCTATGCCAATGCGTGACATTAGCAAGAATGTTCGTAATGATTTAATTTCTTTGTTGCCTGATCAAACATATCCTATTAAATCGCTATACAGTCCTGAAGAAGCTTTCTATTTACTAACACTTCCTAATAGTTCTATTGTTTACTGTTTTGATATGAGGACTCCTTTAGAAGATGGATCACACAGAGTTACAACGTGGTCTGCATTAAACCCGTTGTCTATGACAAGGCGAGAAGATGGTACTATATTATTTGGTATATCTAGTGGTATTGTTGAACACCAAGGATACATAGATGGAACAATTAAATATCAAATGCGTTATTTCAGTAACCCAATGGATTTTGGTAACGCATCTAATTTAAAGTTCTTAAAGAAGTTCAACATTACTATTATTGGCGGGCAGAACACACCTGCCACATTAAACTGGGGTTACGATTATACTTCTGCTTTTACTAAACAAACTTTCTTGTTTGGTTCTAGTAGCTTAGCAGAATATGGTATTAGCGAGTATAACACAGATGCTGAATATGTAGCTGCTGTTTTAATCAACACTCCTCGCGTTAACACCAGCGGCAACGGCGAAGTAGTTACTATCGGTATCGAAGCTGAGATTAATGACTCTTCTTTTTCCATTCAAAAAATTGACATACACGCTCTATTAGGGAGACTTATCTAATGTCGAATTACATAAAGACAACCAACTTTGCTTCTAAGGATTCTCTTCCTTCTGGTGACCCAGCTAAAATTGTTAAAGGAACAGAAATTAATAGTGAATTTGATAACATTGCTACTGCCAGCGCTACTAAAGCAGACAAAGCAAACCCAACCTTCACAGGTACTGTTACAGCCGCTACCGTGAATGTCACAGGTACACTAACGGCTGGTACAATTACTGGAGGCTCTTACTAATGGCTATTATCGACCCCGCTATTGCAGCAGCGGCTACAGGTTCTGCTAATCCTTATGCTAACCAGCCTATTGGCGGCGGTATTAATAACATAGGATCAACTATTAACTCTTTAACTCAGGGAATTACCGGTCAACCAATGTCTTCAGCCACTGGCGGTACTGGTAGCTTCATGGACTACCTTACTGGAGGAGGTCTTAGTGATCTTTTTAGAACAGGTGGTCAATATTATTTAGGCCAAGAAAACATCCAAGATGTCCGACAAGTAGGTAGACAAGCTCAGGAGGGCATGGCAGCTCTTGCTCAACAGGCTCGTGAAGGTACTCAGTTTAAACCGTATACCGTTACAAGCACGCTGGGTGGTGTTAGCACTACTCCAGAGGGAGGCTTTGGTATTCAGCTCTCTCCTGAGCAACAGGCTCTACAACAGCAATTACAGGGCCAAGCAGCGGGTTTATTTGGACAGGTAGGGCTAGACCCAGCAGCACAGCAACAGTCCATATACGAGCAAATAAGAGCTACACAGATGCCTGAAGAGGAACGTCAGCGTCTGGCTCTGGAAGAGCGTATGCTTTCTCAAGGTCGTATGGGCATTTCTTCTGCTGCTTACGGTGGTTCTTCACCTGAGTTGCTTGCACAAGAAACTGCTCGTCAAGAAGCTATGGGTAGAGCTAGCTTAGGTGCTCGTCAGCAAGCTCTAGCAGAACAACAACAAGCTCTGGAAGGTGCTACCGGATTGATGGGTGCTTCTTATCAGCCACAACAACAAGCGTTGTCTATGCTTTCTGCATCACAGATTCCAGCAGGTTTTGCTGACATTGGTCGTAGAGCAGGTACTCAGTTTGGTACTCAAGCAGAGCTGGGTGGACTTGAAAGTAGATTACAAGCTGAACAACTTGCTAATCAATTGAGGCTTGGACAACAATCTGCGTTGCTTCAAGGATTACTTGGACAACAAACTTCTACTGCTGATAAACTAAGAGCTGCTGAGTTGGGTGTTCAGTTAGGCACTGAAGGCGGGCTTTTCGGTACTTTATTAAGCAAACTAGGGTTTGGAGGTTAAAAATAATGGCTAATGATTTAGTAGGATTATTAACAGGTATAAGCGGTACTCAACAACCTATGCAGCCTATAGCGGGCACGCCGGGATTTGCTGGTATGTTTGGTGCTCAACAAGCTCAAGGACTTGCTAGCGGTCTTGAACGAATTGCTCGTCAAGGTGCGCCATCTAATCAAGAAAGAATGCAAGAAGCAGTGTCTAAACTTGACTTAGGAAGCGTTGATGGCTTAACAACACTTGCTAAACTTCAGCAGATTCAAGGTGACTTGGCTGGTGCTGCTCAGACTATGGCTAAGGTTAAGCAGTTAGAGGAACAAAAACAAGCTAATGTATCTTTAAGTTCTCAAGCAGAAGAAATTGCAAAAGGACTTGATGCCACACATCCACAGCTTGCCTCGTCAATTAGACAAGGCAGCAAAGCAGCGATGACTAAAGGTATTGAAATTTTAGGCGCTATTCCAAAACAACCTGAAAGAAAGCAAGCAAGTCTTGTAGATGTTAAAACAAACCAAACTGTTGGTGGTGTAGAATTAAGAGACGGTGTTCCTTACAAGCCCGGAACAAATACTCAATATACTGCTAAAGAATTAGAAGGAAAGTCAATATCTGGGGCATACGTTAAACCCCCTGCTTCACTAGTCAGTACTGTACCAACGCCACAGCAAAAAGTTGAAGAAAGCAATTTAAAACGTCAAGCATCTTATGTCGAAATAACCCAGCCTGTAGCTGCAAAAGCTTTAGGAGACAAACAAGCATCTACTGCTATATTAAACGAAGTAGACAAAGGTATTAACACAGGGGTACTTTCTAATTTTTTAGCTAATCAATCGGCTAACTTGCAAGGTGTGTTTGAATTAGCAGGTGTTTCTTACCCTACATCTTTTTCTGAAAAGATTGAAGATCAAGCTATTTTAAAAACTTTACAGAACGAAGCTATTATACCGATGATGGAGCAACAAGGCAGAGGATTTACAGATAAAGATTTAGAATATCAGAAAAACGTACTACCGGGGTTTACTCAACCTTGGCAGTTTAATGAAACAGCGGCAACAATTAAATTACACACAGCTGTAAATCAAATTGAAGAAAATACTTTTGCTAATCAACGCTCTTATTTATCTGAAGTAACTCCATTAGATCACACTACCTTGTGGGACGATTATTTAACTAAACTCCCAAGAAGTAAAACAGTTCCAGCAGAAAGAAGCGGCATTAAATACAAAAAAATGGAAGTAATACAGGACGGTGCTAATCTTTCTCAATACTGGGTAAAAGATAAACCTACAGGATTTACTTTAGTCACTGGAGAAGGCCCTAAAGATGTAAATTGGAATGATATTAATAAGACTGCCGCAGCTAACAATAAAAGTGTTAGAGAATTTTTAGCAGCTTACGAAAACCAAGGTTTAATTGTAAAAGGCATTTACTAATGGCAATCTTTGACACTTCTAATGTAATCTTTGATGACGAAACTTCCGGCGATGGAGTTATTTTTGATACAGGTATTGAATTTCCTAACGAAATAATTGCAAGACTAGCTGGCGAAAAAAGAATGGAAGAGTTACAAGGAGGAGTAACGCCGCCTACGTCTTTTCCAGAAGTTCCTGTTCTTTCTGAACAAGGCACTAATGTTACTCCACGACCAGAGGAAAGTTTACTACAGCAAGCAGGAGAAGAGCTACGCTATCGTACAGCGCCTATTGTAAATCCTGTAATGGAAGTAGTAGATGCGATGGTTTCGCCTATTTATAGTTTTGGATATGGCATGGCTGTGCGCGTTCCTACTTACCTAGCTACTATGGGTGCTAGAAACTTAGAAAACTTAGCGGAATCTTCTGACGTAAACGTAGACATGGAATGGGAAGGTGGTTACGACATAGGTGTTCCTGATTTATTTAGAAACAAAACTTTTGTTAACGATCCTGAAACTGAACAATTTTTAGATAAAGGCGGTTTTTACGCTTCTCTTGGTCTTGGTATTACTAGTGTTGCTCGTGCTTCAATAAACAAGTTAGGGCGTGGAATGGTAAAGTGGCAAAGAAGTGGCAACAAAGCTTTTTTTAAACCTGACGCAAGCGGAGCTGCGCTAAATCCTAAAACTGGGCAGCCTTTCACAGGAGTAGAAAGAGCGCGGACAGGCATTACAAGGTCTCTGGCAGAGTCTTCTCTACCTACTGAAGCTAAAGTAGCGTTAGCTATGGCTGTGGCGGGAGAAGTAGCAACAGAAGCTACTGGCTCAGACAGTGCTCTTATAGCCTTACCTGCTGAAATTGCTGGTGGTTTTGCAGCAGCACGTAAGCCAGCTACTTATTTAGAAGCTGCTACTGGCATTATTAAGTACGCAGACACAGGTGTTGAGGTAGTAGGTAAGAAAATAATAGACGCTTTTGATGCTAAGTTTGGAGAAGACGCAGTAACTTTGGCTAGTCAACGAATTAGAGGAGAGAGCGTTAGCCCGTTAGAAGCTAAACTAGCTTTAGAAGCTGCTGACGATATTTCTGTCTTATCCGTAGCTCAACAAACAAATGACTCAGGAATCCTTACTTTAGAAAGAGCTTTAGCTGCTGAAGACAGTATTTTCGCAGGTTTTGTAGACGATCAAGTTGATCAAGCTCAGTACTCGTTAGCAAGAGAGCTTGAAACTTTAATGAAAGCAGAAGGCGGTTCTTTAGATTGGACAGCTTTAAAAGAATTCTTGCCTAAGATACAAAACGACTTGGTAGCTCAAGTAGACGACAGAGTTATGATTGAGACAGAGAAGCTTGCTAAGCTTTTAAAGGTCTACGATGGCGATGTCACTAAAATGTCAAAAGAGTTTGAAGAGTCTTTTAATAAAATTTATGCAGATATTAAACAACAAGAAAACAATCTTTGGCAGCCTATAAACGACTCTGTAAAGATACCAACTAAACCTTTAGTAGATGCTGTTGAAACAATTGTTGCTAACTCCAGCTCACAAGCAGTGTTACCTGCTGAAGAATTTGCTAATATTCTCGGAAAAGGTGTAGCACGTACAGGTAAAGGTTGGAAGACGTTTGAAGTTACTCCTGATAACAAGAAGAAGCTAGCTAAAGAAGGTTTAAAAGTTAAATGGCCTGACGCACCTCTACAAGCTTTAGAAGCTCCTTTGGTTCTTAGGGATTTAAGAAGCAAGTTTAACTCTATGGCTAGGAGCGCAAACGCAGCAACAGATCCTACTTTTCAGTATAACCAAAAAGCTCTAGGGGAAGCTCAACAAGCCGCTTTAGATAATATTACATTAGGTGTCGAAAGTGTTAATCCTCAGCTTCGTGAATACTATTTAGCGGCTACTTCGTTTTCTAAAAAAATACACGACACTTTTACTAGAGGAACTTTTGTACCTAAAGCTAAAAAGGCGGTTAAAGAAAAGAAGCTAGAGACAATGGTAGGCGGTCAAGCAGCCAAACAAACTGACATAGATATTGTTGCTAGAGAGATGGAAGAAGTTTTTAATTTAGCGACCTCAGGCAGCACAGCTGCTCAGTCTAACGCTTTAAAACAGGCTGAAGGCTTTCTCCTTGCTAAGTTTCAAGCTCAGGTTAACCCAAACAAACTAGAAGATTTTAAGGCCTTTGAAACTGCTCATTCTTCTTGGATAGAAAGATTCCCAGCAGTTGGTGAAGCTATTAAAGCAGCGAAGAAAAAGGCTAGGTCTCAAGGGAAAGTGGTGCAGAATGTTGAAACGGCAGCAGAAGCAGCACGTCTTGACGACTTTTACGGCGTGGCTAATATGAGGCCAGAGGAGGTTATGCAGGTTATTCTTAAATCTTCAAATCCTATGCAAGCTTCTGCCAGATTCCGAAAGCTTTTAAGCACCAATAAAGAAGCTCTTGCTGTTTTTAAAGAGCAGATTAATAATCGCATAGTCGCTCAGTCAATGAAAATCCTTGATTCTCAGGTAGCAGGTAAAGGCAACGTGGAGCTTATTGATCCTGTTAGTTTTGAAAAGATTCTAAAAGAGTTTAAACCGTTGACTGCTGTGTTTAATACTGCTGAACAGAAAGGTTTGGAATTATTGCTTAAAGACGTCATCAAAATAAGTAAGTCTTTATCTGCTAAGAGAGGCTATACAAGAGTAGAAAAGCCTCAAACAAGCGCAGGGGTGATACTAGCCGCTAAGTTAGCCGCTTTGAAAGGTGTAAACTTATTAGCTGGATCTTCTTCTATCGTGTTGGCTGGTACAGCTTCCAACGCAGCGACCAAAGCCATACAAAACTTAGGAGTAGAAGCATCTAGTAAAGTTCTAAAAGAAGCTTATAAGAATCCAGAGCTTATGAAAATTCTCCTTAGTAAGGATATAACAAGAAACCAGCTACAACTTTTAAAATCAGGTAAGTTTAAAACAGGACGTATTATTTTTAACGCTTTAACAGAAAATACAACTCAGTAGTAATAAAAAAAGCCCTATAGAATCTCTCTATAGGGCTTTGGTTTACATTTGTGTCTGTTTGCGTAGTATAGCTACGCATATTAGCACTTTGTTAAACTAGCTCACAAGCACCACCAGTACACGCTAACTCTTGAGATCCTGTAGTGTTATCCTCCTTCTCATACTGCTCAAGATCCTCCCACTTAACACCAACCGGCATAGCTGCTAATAGTTCTTCGTACTTCTCAGCAGTAATGTCCTCATAAGGAGCTTGCTGATAAACATGGTCACTATACGGCAACAGACTAATACCACTACAGAGATCGAAGTTCTCCCATATCCACTGTGCTACTTGCAAGAACTCATCATCAGTGTAGTACACAGTGATACTTGGCTTATGTTCGCACCAGTGATTCTGGTAAGTCTTCCAAAGCTGTAGTTGCTCCATAGCTCCTACTTGCTTAACTGTCACGCTAGTCTCTGGTGCCTTAACAGGAAAGCTAAACACTGCTGACGCTTGACTCATCAAGTCCTGCTCTACAGGGAATCCTTGTGACTCCATAAATATAGCAAGTGGGTCTTTCTTGTCGCTACGTACACGTCGAATGTAATGCTTAGAGAAGCGAGGGTGAATCCCAGAAGCACTATCAACAAGCTGGGAAACAGTACCACTCGGCTTAACGCATGTAATAGCGGCAGACTGATTAATCCCAAGACGACCAGCCCATTCCTTGTTTGTTTCCACAGCCACATCACGTATTTCCTCCAACCACTTGCCTAAATCTTTAGAAGTTCCTTTGCTCAACAGGTAGTGATCCATGATGCCTGTCATGCTGACGCCCAGCAGAGCCTCTTCCTCGGTGTTTCTCTTCCAAGCACTACGTAGGTACCTAAAGTCTGTTAGAGTTGCTTGTAGGGTGCCTATAATCGCTGCAATGTGTGCTTTGGACTTCAGTGTCTCAAGAGTATCGTCAGGACGTACAACAATCTCTGATAAGTTACAGAATTGATTGCTTCGTAGGATAATCTCAGAGCAAGGGTTAGTGCCAAATTCCTGTTCTGCATCTCTACGTCCGTTACGTGCTGCAATCTTCTGTGCTGCTACACGGCTAAAGATACCACGCTCACCTGCCTTAGACTCGTACATGTTCTGCATCTCTGCTAAGAATGACTCAAAGTCTGGCTTCTCTGTATAGGCTACAGAGTTGTTGGCTAGTCTACGCTGACCCTCTGTGTCCCACCAGTTACCATTCTTTGCTTTAGCCATGCGTGGATCTGACAGGTTAGACAAGCTAATTAGTGCTGATCTACGTACACCACCGACCACTACAATGTCCGCTATTTTACAGCATACATCGTGACACTCAATGCTCGTGAGCTTACGTCCTGCGGCCTTCTGGAAGATACCAACACAGAAATTAAACAAATCTTCTAGTGGCTCAGGACCGCTTGCACGTCCGCCAAATGTTTTGAGTCGTTCGCCAGCGCCTCTGACCTTGTGCATGTCCCACTTTGGAATCTTACCGGCATATAACAGACTCACCAGCTCACGGAAGGCAGAAGCCCAACCAATCTTGCTGTCAGCTACAACGATAACGCTGTCGGTAGGGTGGAAGGTTTCAGCAATTACTGGAAGCTTGTTGATGAAGTTACGCTCTACACTGAAGCCTACGCCTGTACCGCACATAAGAACGTACATTAGCTCGTCAAAGCTACGCGGTGAGTCAATGTGCAAGTAGCTACAGTTGAATCCTGCTACGTTGTCCTTAGCTAACGCTGGCCCTGCTGTCATCATACAACGCATAGAAGGCATAACTTCTAAGTTGTGAATGGCGTTAAACAACTGTAAGCCTGTCTTTTCATCTATCTGCCCACGGTCTTTCCAGAAATCTACATAGCGGTTGACTGTCTCGTCCCAGCGCTCGCGTCTGTTAAGCTCTGGAATCCAACGTGCATAGCGGCTCTTGTGTATAAACTGTTGATACTGATCCATCATGATTCCTCTTGGTCAAATTCAAAGTATTCATCAAAGCCTTGCATGATGTATTGCTCTATGCACTGCTTGAGTGTTTCTTCAATGGGTGTGTCTGTGTGCTTGTGCGCCCTAGCATACCCTGCATGTATACCTGAGTTAACTATTTGTTCTATAAGTTGATACATTTTAACTTTCATAGCTATTTACCCTTCTACTGTAAGTTTAGCCGTGAACCTTGCCTAAAACCTTGCCATAAACATCGCCAACAACATTGCCGCAGACATCTCCATTAACATCGCCACCAACATGGCCACAAACATCGCCAGCAACATCGCCACCAACATGGCCACAAACATCGCCATCAACATCGCCATAAACATTGCCACCAACATTGCCATAGACATGGCCACCAACATTGCCAATAATGGAGCAGAGCACTTCTTTTATTTCGATATGACCTGTCATGTCTTTAGCTATTGTTATGTTTTCTTTTACAAAGTCCAATATTTCTTTATCTGATATTTTCTTCTTATTCATTTTCAAAAACCACCACAGTTGTCAGACGCTGTAAGTACCATGCAGCTTTCTGTAAGTCCTCTACCTGCTTTCCTTTGTAGTCATACCGCCAAAGGTACTTCATGCAGTTACCCTTGAGGTAGCCTTTAAAAGCTACACTAGACATGGACTCTTCAATGGCTTCAATACACTCTATGTTGCCTGTGTTGTAGTGTCTAGGAGAGCCTACCATGTCTTCTTCTTCTTTCTCTGCTTCTGCTGCGTAGCTCTTTAGTGCGTTTGTTAGTGGATTGTTCTCAATAGGTGGATGCTCCATACGTAGCGCGTCCCACATTTCTGGTGTTGCGTTATTAATACTCATCTTTAAAATCCTCTTGAAACTCTGCCAATCTATCGTTAATTCTGTTACTGAACTTAGCTACTAAATCCTGAGAGGTTATGTCTAAGATTTCTAAGAGCGTTATCTCGTCCAGTTGTTCCAGTTTTTCTAGTATGTCGTAGTATGTAGCTGTCATCCTAAGCCCCGTACTTCTCTCGCAAGTAGTTTATACTAACTGGTAACTCGTCACATCCACCGTTACCAACCTCGTTCAACATCCAGATACCTGCCCAGCTTCCGTTAGTCTGAGGTGTCAAGTAATCTTCATCGTGTTGGTAGTAGATTCCAGAGAACAAGCCTAGCATGTTAGTGCCGTCAGCCTTTCTAGCATAGGCTATATCTCTATCTTGTACGTGTCCCATAATACAGCTCATGTACTTTTTTTGCAACATTAGCCTTGCTGAACTAACAGGTCTTCCCATGACACCACTGGTGAAGTAGTGGCAATAGGCAATCTCATCAATGACAATAGGTTGCAGAAAAGGTATAACTTCCCAGCCCATCTCTTCTAACTTCAAGTCGTCAAACTTGATAAGACCTTCAAGCTTTGGATCTGAATCAATAGCTCTTGTGATTCTGTTCTCGTGGTTACCGAGAGTGAACACCATGCGTGGCTTCCACTGCTTCCACTTATTGTTTTTCAGTCGATCCTGTTCGTTACGGATAGGCTCTAGGAATGCCTCCATGCCTGCTATGCCTGCTTCAATATCTCTGACATAACGTCTACCTTCAAAGCTGCGTGTGCCTACGTCATAGCTGCTTAGGCTAGGCATGTCCCAGTGGTCGCCAATGTGTACAATAACGTCTGGCTTCTTGTCCGCTGCGTATTGACCAGCCCAGCGTAGATGCTCTACAGACTGGTCTGGTTTTACTTGTGTGTCTGGTATTACTAAATGCTTAGTCATTATTCATCTCCGTGATTGGCAAAGCCGCCGTGAAGTTCTTCTCTGGCTTTGCGGACTACTGCGTCAGCTTCTTCTGGTGTTTTGTAATAACCTAGGTTGATACGTTTATTTTCTAAGCGAATCTTTGCACACCATTTGTTTGTTCTTGCGTAATAACTCACTCCTTTATAACCACTGGTGTTGTTTGAGTTAATTTTTCTATTATGCTGATTCTGGCTAGCTGTAACAGCCCGCAAGTTTTCTATTCTGTTATCACCTCTGTCGCCATTTATGTGATCTAGGGTCTTAGGTAAATAACCTTTATGATATAAGAAGATAAGCCGGTGTGCGTAGTACCTTTTAGAATTAATACCAATCTGTACATAACCTAGTCTTTGATGCAAAGAACCTGCAATATCTCCAATTTTTTGACTATGAGAGTTAGACACTTTCCAAATTAAATTACCAGTTTCTTTGTCATAGTCGAACAAATGTTTCAATAAATCTACAGTTAAATCTCTCATTTTTTTCTCCGCTTACGTTCTGCCGCTGTCTTCTCAGCATGGCATTTGTAACACAGCACTTGATAGCCTGACGCTTCTAGAAACATTCTGTCAATGTAGGTGTTCCAATCTACGAAGCCGACTTCTGGTTTAACTACCGGATCAATATGATCTACTGCTGCATTGTTTCTTTTACGCTTACGTCCTTCTAACGCTGGTAGTGTGGATGCGCCTACCTTCTTACATATAGCGCACTTGTACTTACCACGCTCTACCCATGCCTTCTTCTTAACATCGTGCTTGACACCCCACTTACCGTGTGCTCCACGCAATGCTGAGATTATGAAGGATCGAAAACGTGCTTCTGTCCATCGTCCATTATTTCTCACTGTTAAAACTCCATACCTCACCTTCGTACCGACGCAGCCAAAGCATCCTACCATTCTCAATGACTCTGGCTTCGTCTCCCTCGTACATCTCTACGCACTTATCGTAGAACTCCTGCTCAGTATTACAATCCTTCAGTATCTTCTCTGACTTCTTCTCACAATGCCGTAAAATGCCTATGATATTATCAATGCGGTCACCCATCAGTATCTGACGGTAGAAAAAGCGTAAGCCGTCCTCTGGCTTAACGTAATACTTACTCTTCTTTACAAAGTTGTAGTGCCACCCGGGTATCTGATCGAAGTCCTTATCGAGAGACACCATGATAGCTTTATCACCGTGTGTGGTAGCTGCTATTGCTATGGCATCATCTGCCTCTTCTCCTTCAGTAACAACAGCAGCCCACTTGTCTATAAGACTCTGGCGCAATGCTTGTATATGCACTGGCTTTTCCTTGTCTTTACGGTTTCCTTTGTAATCAGCAGTTACGGCATATTCCGTTCGGAAGTTTCCCTTGCCGGTGAGATACAGAACATACTCGGCATCTTCTTCATCCGCTCCTAGATGAAAAGCGAGTAGATCTACAATGAAGTTATCAAGCGTTCTGATAGCTGTCTTTTCAGACTCTTCATTACAAGACCAGCCTACTCTGTAGACGAGTATGTCTGCATCAATTAAAATCACAAAGCATCATCCAAAGAAACTTCTGGAGTGTACTGAATCAAATCAGTCACAACTAGCTTCATCAGAGACGGGCTACGACCTTTAGCGCCTGACGGACTAGTCCAGTCGTAATGTCCAATAACTGCTTTAGCCTTGGAGCCATTAGCAATCAATACACCAGTCAGCTCTTCGCCATCTGTGTTGTAAGCACGAATAGGCTTGCTCGACTTACAGGTGATGAAGTCACCTTGGTCTGCTTTGTTGCGTACATTAATACCACGCTCTTCGAGAGCATCCTGAGCGCTTTGTGACAAGTTAGACAGATTAATCTGGTACTTACCGGATAGCTTGTTTGGCTCTTGAAGGTTAGCCCACATTACTTCTGCTTGGATTGTTACTGGTTTTACTTGTTCCATATTATCACCTTTGATTGGATTGTTAGTGTTACTTGCTGTTTTAGATCACAACTGATCTATGTATATTATACCACATAAACTTTACAAAAGTCAATGTGTTTCTGCCCAATTGTTACCAACTTTATATTCAGCATCGAGAGGACAGCGCAGACTCAATACAGAACCTGTAGCTCGTAGGCTACGTACTGCTGACTTACCTACTGCGTCTGCGAAATTCTCCGGCACTTCTATCTGAAATTCATCATGTACATTAGCGACTAGCTTGTAAGGTATGTCGTATTTTTGTAAAGAATTATCCAGTAATACCAGAGCTTGCTTCATTACAATGGCGCCCGCACCTTGCAGCAAAGTGTTTAAAGCTGCGTGTTGCGACCGTACACGTAATTTCCTACCATCCAGAGCAGGCAATACGCCAGCCTCTGCGATTCTTGCTACCTTGTCTCGTAGTTTAGCAAGTGCTGGTGTGTTGCGTAGGAAAGCCTTCATCAACTGCTGACCTTCCTCATATCCACCACCTACTATCTGACCTATCTTGGCTGGGCCAGCACCATACAGGAAAGCATAGATGAATGTCTTTGCCTGATTGCGGTCAGTAAGCCCCGCTGCCTTCATATTAGCAGTGTGTATGTCACCACTAAGAATTTCTTTTGTGTAGTTCTCGTCTCGCATGTAGTGTGCCAGCATACGTAGCTCTAATCCGCTGGCGTCAATACCAACTAGCTTATGACCTTCAGGCACTGTCCAGAACGACCTACATTCCTTACCATACTCAGCAGATACTGATGGCACCTGAGCCATGTTGGGGCTGTGGTGTGTCATTCGTCCTGTCACAGCACCGTTGGTGATGACTCGACCATGAACTCTGCCCTCCTTCTCAAAGGATAACCAAGAATCAATCTGTGCTGAGCGCTTTTGAAGCATTAAATACTCGTAAATTAGCTTAGCTTCTGGAATGTCAATACCTTCTAAGACTTTCTCGTTAACAATGATAGCTCCCTTCTCAGTCTGTAGTTTAAACTTAACACCCACACCCTCTAGCCTCTCCGCTATCTGCTTCCTTGACCCTACGTTGAACTCTGTCACCTTGTCTTTCAGTCTCTTCCCCGTCTTCTCCGACCACCTCTCCTCCACTATTGGTGGAAACACCTTCTGAAGATCCGCTGTTATCACTCTCATCCGGTGTGTTATTGTCTGATACAGGGATGTCGCTCCACATACGTCTAGCTCGAAACCATTTTTCTCCTGAACCTGCATAATAATGGCGACTTTGTGTTCTAAATCTACGCATTGATCTGAAAAACCTTCTGTCTGTAGTAAATTTGTAAGGTATTTATAAACTGTAGTGGTTAATTTGACATCTTGTTTACAGTAAGAGACCAGTTCTTCGGTCAATCCAGCGTCATAATCAGAGAATTCTATCTTGTGGTTGCCTAAACGCTTGCCCCAGCTGTCTAAACTGTGACCTCCGTCGATAGATGGGGAGTATAGACGACTCATTACTAAAGTATCTATTAGAATCTGTGTTGGAATGTGTATTCCCCAGACATTCTCCAGCACTGGTGCGTCAAATCCAATGATGTTATGACCAATAATACCTGTTGAGTCACGAATTAGAGGCACCAGTGTCTCAGCAGAGGTGTGCACAGCAATATTACCTGTGATGACCTCTTCAGTGACCACACACCAGATTGTGTCGTGCTTGGTGTTGGTTTCGATGTCCAATGTAATCAACATAATACTGCCTCGATGAATTATCTTTGTTACTATGTCTGTCGTATGGGTTAAGTTGTCGTGTTTCTTTCTTCTTTTCTTGTAGTTCAAGCACCCAGCTACCAATTTTACTCATCTGTTTCCCCTAAATTTGTATAATCAGCTTCAGATTTTAGGTCAATTCTGTCAATAGTGTCAATATCCTCTGCATAATACAAGCAGCTATTGCACAAATCTAAAAAATCCCCAGATGCTGCTGACTTCCTTGTTGCCTCGAAGTCGGACAGTGCTACGTTACAGGCTAAACATCTCATAAGGCTTCCTCCATAATTTCAGACATCCTACCAGATTCCTGATTATAAAGCAATCCGCAGGCTCTTCCTGTTATGCCAGCAAAGCGATTCTTGAGCACTCTGACGTGTGTCGTATTCCTCTCTATTGGATCGTCTGCCTGTCCGTTGCGCTCAAGTCCTAGCACCATGTCTGAGAGCTGCGCAATACTAGCTGATCCCCTAAGCTGTGACAGTGAGCTTGCTGCGCCTTCCTCGTGACCTTTACCGTCTGGTCTCTTCAAATGGCTCACCATAAACAAAGTAATGCCAGTCTCTTGGACTAACATCCTGAGCTTAGTGCATATCTCATCCAGAGCTTTACGTTCGTCACCGTTGCTCTGTGCGGACACTACAATACTAACGTGGTCGAGAAACAGATACTTGGTGTCTAGCGCTTTCGCCATGTAACGGCAACGGGCAACAATATTGTCAATGCTGGTGCTTCCAAAGTGGTCAAACAAGTACACTCTATTTGTACCCATTGTCTTCTCGAAAGCTTCCCAGCGTTCTTCCTCTGTTGTCTCCACAGTTGGTAGGTGTATTGGCTTATTCGCAGCTAATGACATCAGCGACAAGGCAGTCTTTCGGGCGTTCTCTTCAAGGAATAACAAACCGATGTTATCCTCTGAGTTCTTCAGGATGTGCCAGACAATCTCACGTACAAATTGAGACTTACCAAGACCAGAACCGGCTGTAATGGTAACCAGTTCTGCCTCTCTGATGCCAAAGGTCAGCTTATTGACACCGTCCCACGGATACATAACAGCAGCTTTTTCTACAGGTCTGTTGACTTCATCCCAGAGACTAGCACCGTTGATGATACCGTCTGGAACAAACCTCTCAGCCGCCCAGAATGAAGCGGTATAGGCTCTGTCATCGTTATTGAGTAGGAAGTCACAGGCATCCTTATACTGTGGTGGGTATTTCATGACCTTAGACTTACCGCCAAACAGCTCCGCAACCTCTCTGGCAGCTTTAACGCCTGCCTCGTCGCTGTCAAAGGATATGACAATAGTCTCGAACGTGTCCAACCACTCATAGGCGGCCTTACAGTCTCCCAGAGCGCCGCTAGCTCCGTTCTTGATACTGACTACAGGGTACTTGCTCCCTTGCATCTGATAGCTTGCTAGGGCGTCAAATTCACCCTCAGTAATAGTAATGCTTCTACCACCTTTCGCGAACAAGTGCTGTCCAAACAGACCAGATTCTTTCCAAGCACCGGCGGTTGAGAATTGTTTATCGTGTTGTCGTATTTTAGCCGCAACTGGCGTATTGGCATCATCTGGTGAATGGTAGCTGAAATATGTCTTATCAGCGTTGTGCATAACACCGTAGTACTTAGCTGTGGCGGTGGTGATGCCTCTCTCTGGTATTGCCTTATAGGTGCCAGTAGTGAGTAGGTTCTCTAATGCGTCAAAGCTCTGCTTAGGCTGTGGTGTTTCTTCAAACATGGGCATTGCAACGGCACCCTCGCCATATCCTCTCTCAAAGTCACCACAGCTAAAACATTTTTTAGATCCGTTCTCATTAATGGCGGCAGCATCTGACGAACCGCAAGCGTCACAAGGTAGGTGTGTCTCGATAAAAGCCATTTTTTAATCCTCAAATTCAATTTCTGTATAAACATTGCCGTAACTAATCATTATCAACGGCAATAGAATAATAGTGCCCATAAACGGCATAGCCTCCGTCTCTTCAGTGTTTACGTTATAAACCCACACTGGCCTGCTATCGCAGAATTCTATGTCTATACCTGTTCCACTGCGCCATTCAACGTTTAAATGCTTACCAAATAAAATTGTACTAATCATTGTCTCGCTTCCTCTGTTGGTGTTCTTCTTCTTTATCCATAACAATCAACGCGGCACCATATAAAAGCATACCGCCACCCCATAATAACACAGCATTAATTAAAAATTCTAACATCTCTTTAACCTCTCTTTTTCTGGATTATATCATAGCCCACTAAATCAATGTTGAATTGATTAATAATCTCAGGATCAACATTATATATATTAGCGGCTTCGTTTAACGAAAGAACCCCAGCCCTTACATCTAAGCTTGCACGGCATAACGCCATCATGTAAGGAGTTGTTACGCCTTCGGTCATAAACTTCTCAAACATAATTTGATACTCGCATTGACAGTGTTTTAAATAACGATATAATAACTCTATTGAGTCTTAAATAATCTTTTAGGGTCTCTTGAGATTAGCAACAAGTAGTACTACTACTAACCCTAAAAGGTCTCTATAGAGACATTAAAAGAGTCTCTATAGAGCCTAAAAGTTTCTCCTAACGTGCCATTCCAATTGTTCCCTTAAAGCGTTAATAGCTTCCAAATCATCTTCATCTGGTACAAATGACTTCCTACCTAGTAGAAACTTGCAATCGACTATAACGTCGTTAGCAAGTTGAAAAAACTCCTCTCTGACCTCTTTGTCTTGTTGTTCTAGCATCTGCTCCTCCTCCTCAATTGTTGGGATGTTTTCGTCACCGTGTAACCAGTCCTGATCTCTCATTGTAAAAACCTCTCTCTCTGTTTGTTTAAGTCTCTGTAGTATTCTGACAGTAGATTTCAATATGTCAATACCAGATAACAATTTATTTCTGTTATTTGACGGAATAAAGGTTAGCATCTCTAATAAGATATTGTATTAGAACCTTTAACCTTTTTAAAATCCGCTATGCGTCTTATTCAGCGGCATACCTCACAGCCGCTACCAGTTAAACAGCTCTAAAACGCCCTGTAAGCCATTTTAAGCGTCTAAGGTATGCTAGGGTATAGGGTAGAGGTAGAGTCGCTTAAATCGCCTTATATTAACAGACAAAAAAAACCCGCCTATAAAGACGGGGTGACGATAACGTCAAAACACACTAGGGGAATTCTATAAAGCTAACCGCAACCATTTAGCAGAGAGCTTGTCGCTGGCTGTCTCTAAGCGATCGAACGTGTGCCCCTCCGTCGCTTTGCGTGCTACCGCTTTGCGCACGTCGTGGTCTGTGAGTACGTCTTTATACTGCAAGCGTCTCCACAATGTCGCGTCACTTATGTCTAATATTATAGCTAACATATTGATTGAATAATACTCCCCAGTCACTAAACGGTCATGAGTGCCGGTGAATTGAAACATTCTTGATGGTTTAGGCATGGTTTAATTCTCTTTATTTTTGATTCTCTATTTTAATAGTGTCGCATATAAAATAGTCCCTATGCACTGTGGTTGCTCCTTTTGGAATATCTTCGTCTTTGATCATGTCCATCATCAAAGCCTCCGCGCTTTTTTGATCTGTCGCCTCTATTTCCAGATAGAATCCAATTTCTAAACATGCCGCCACTTTAAATTTTTGCATTGTTTACGCTCCCAATAGTAAGACAGTGAAGACAAACGAGTACAGCATAAACGCACCAGCGGCCGCGCTTGATATCATTAAAGCAGAGCCAACGATGGCGGCTGTAACGTCGCTCCGGCGGCTCTGTTTGTCCTGTATCGCTTGCATTTTTATATAGGCAGAATTGCCTTTGTAATTGTTCAACATGGTTTAACCCTCTTTATTTACGGCGTGTAACTTTCTCGCGGCTGTTTTGTGCCCAGCTAAATACAAGGCGTTGATTGCGTCGTCTACTGAGGTAAAGGAGGTCAAGGTTTTTGTTTCTTCTTTCGATACCATTATTTGCGCCCCTGATCCCTCCCAGATATGGATTAATTCGCCGTCTTTTATCTCAATATTAATTTTCATTATTTCACCCCCCAAGTAAACCGTCGATGAAACTTTGCTCCACTGTCTCAACGTCGCTAAACACGCCTTGTAGCCAACTGTTTACGTGCCTTGTTGTTGTTGTGCTGTACTTCATGCCTGTTTTAATGTAACGACCACTAGGCAGCAGCGCAGCGACTGGGGTTTCGTAGCTAAATAGTACTACTAAACCATTTTTGGATAATTCTGTTTGATTACTGCCGATTTTTTTTAGTTTCATTTCTAGTATTCCTCTGGTTCGAGTTCATTTAGTACATCATACGCGCATTCTAACGCTTCATGATCTGTTTCTATACCGTAACAAGTGAAACAGTGGTAATCAACCCATTCGCCACCGATAGGCGTTTGTAGGTTAAAGGTTGCTGATTCATTCCATTCTATGCGGATATGTTCGCCGTTGTGTTCTAGTTCCCAATGTTTCATCTTAAAGCCTCCAATCCGGTGTATATGTATCAATTTTATAGCCTAGCTGCTCTATTAGCTCCAGAGTATGCTGGGTCAGTGTTTTAGTACCTGCTAGCTTTGCAAAGGTCTCCGCATTGTTGCAAGCTGGGTAGATAACAGTATTACCATACTGCGACTTAACTTCAATTAATATTGATCTGCTCATCTGTGCTGCCTCTGTGTTTGTGTGTTTGTTGTCTTGATGGGTTCATTATATAACAGAGTCAATATCAATCAACCTTTATTTGATATTTATCTATAACAATATCACATAAGCATATAACCAAATAACTATAGCTACCTTTTATCTAACGCGCGCGTACGAATAGCATAGATCAACATAGACTGTCAACTGTTTATGGTGACTGGATAGGATTAATAATGTCTGTAGGGTACCACCATAGACACTCTCTCATGTCAATACAGACCACCATAACTGTCAGTGATAGTCACTATAGCTCTGATGAATGGCCAGAGGCTTGACAGGCTGAGGTGGGTATGATAGAGGGGACGGGGGAGGCGGTGGTGGCTGTAGAATTGTTACTGTACCACCCTAGATACAAAAAAGAGTCAAATTAGACCATTAATAACAAGGGAGAAAAGAGACCCTGTAGTCAGGATAAGTCATTGATAACTATATAGAATAATGGCGGGGCTGCGGAGTCTCTAGGGCTGCTGAGATCCGCTGTTGAAGGGACAATGGAGTGTTACTTTAGGTAACAGTG
>Ga0209223_10001881_pt1 | contig 22106 bp, 16 predicted proteins | sample COG_06_FD_184750 | JGI IMG/M metagenome (GOLD analysis project Ga0209223, IMG submission 184750) | Pelagic Microbial community sample from North Sea - COGITO 998_met_06 (SPAdes) (version 2) | ecosystem: Environmental > Aquatic > Marine > Neritic zone/Coastal water | place: Helgoland, sampling...
AGCTTGAAGTCGTGATCTGCATCGTACATTTCGGTGGTTTTGATGTACTTTTTAGGAGTAAGCTTGCCAAGAATTTCAATAGCACCAACGATAGTTTGTTCGTTGTGTTTTACGCGGTCATCAGAAGCTGGAGTGATAGTGCCGTTAACAAAAATGTTGCCATTTACATACAGTTTATTGGCGCCAGGATTCGTAGTACCAATACCTACATTGCCGTCGGAATTGATACGCATTCTTTCCTGCTCATAACCTATACTTCTTGTAGAGAATGTAATATGTTTCCCCACCTCAAGGGTTACGATCTCAAAAACTGATGCCTTAGGATGAGTACTACTGTAGCGCCTGAATCCTGCAGATCCTCCAGGGTATTCATCATTTCCAAGAAGCAAAAGGGTAAAAGCACCCTCTCCATCGCTTGTGTTTGCAAGAGCCAGTCTAACATCACCGTCCGCATTAGATCCTTGCACGGCTAATTTAACGGCAGGATTCGTAGTACCAATACCTACATTGCCGCCTTCTTCAATAAACAGTTTTGATCCACCAACAGAGTTTTGAAAGTCAAAGCCTCCAGCTCCAGTAGTATGTGATTGTTTTATGTACATACCAGTAGCAGAACTACCTATGAACATCCTTGGGTTGTTTGTTCCATCCGTCGTCCCTAATCTAGCTATATTTCCAAATGAATTCGTTTGAACATCTAGCTTGGCTCCAGGAGTCGTAGTACCAATACCTACATTACCGTCACCATTTAAAGCTATCACCCCAGTACCAGTTGCAGATCTTATTTGAAGTTGGTTTGTACCGTACATTGGTGTTAGCAAGAAATCTGATATATCACCTGTGTTATAGGTGTTTGTTAACCGTAATTGAGAATCATTGTTACTACCGCCCTCGATCTGCAAACGACTTGAAGGACTCGTAGTACCAATACCTACATAGCCTTTGGAGTCGATGCAGAGTGCATCGTTCACGGTATATAAATCAGCAGTATTGGTTGTGTGAGTTGCACCAAGATAGTTGCTTGATAGCTCGATTGCGCCAGGACCTAGACTAGTAATCGTATAAATACCTTTCTCAATTTTGATCGTATCTCCCGCAGCAAAAACTGACGTTAAATCCTGATCAACATACAAAGTTGTAGTACCTTGCGTAATTATACCTTTAGCAGCCAGCAAATTAAGAACTTTAGATTTCAACAAGTCACCTTCTTGTACTTCTATATCTAACTTCGCACCAGGACTCGTAGCACCAATACCTACATTGCCTGCGGAGTCGATACGCATGGCTTCTACTGGCGGAGCTGCACCTAAGTTAGTAGAAAAAGCTAATTCATGATCATTGCCTGAACTAAGCCTAATAGCGGTTATTTCTGCTCGCCTTGTTGATGATTGACCTAGAAATATAGAAGATGTTGCGTTACTGTTAGCGCCATCTGAATAGAGAGCAATATCAGCCATACCACCGCTATTAGGCTCAGTTCTAAGCTCCAATAAATTAGAAGGAGAAGCAGCACCAATACCTACATTGCCGTCACTTTTTATGATAAACTTATATCCTCCATCAGCATAAACTCCAAAAACACTAGAATCATGCTCGGCTGTGGCATCTGATCTTACGAGTAAACCTGCGGAAGATGAATCCGATCTAGTATTGTAGATTCTTGAAACCCAATCATCTACATCTTTCTTTACTTCAAGTGGATGAACAGGAGTCGAAGTGCCAATACCTACATTGCCGCTGGAGTCAATGCAGAGTGCATCGTTCACGTTATATAAATCAGCAGTATGGGCTGTGTGAGTTTCACCAAGATAGCCAGTTGATAGCTCGATTGCGCCAGCACCTATATTAGTAATCGTATAAATACCTTTCTCAATTTTGATCGTATCTCCCGCAGCAAAAACTGACGTTAAATCCTCATTAACATACAAAATTGTAGTACCTTGCGCAATTATACCTTTAGCAGTCAGCAAATTAAGAACTTTAGATTTCAACAAGTCACCTTCTTGTACTTCTATATCTAACTTCGCACCAGGACTCGTAGTACCAATACCTACATTGCCGCTTTCTTCAATAAACAGTTTTGATCCACCACCAGCGTCTTGAAAGTCAAAGCCTCCAGCTCCAGTAGTATGTGATTGTCTTATGTACATACCAGTAGCAGAACTACCTATGAACATCCTTGGGTTGTTATGTCCATCCACCGTCCCTAATTTAGCTATACTTCCAAATGAATTCGTTTGAACATCTAGCTTGGCTTCAGGACTCGTAGTACCAATACCTACATTGCCGTTGGATAAGATGAGAAGCTTATATTCTTCATCAGCATAAACTCCAAAAACATAAGATTCATGCTCGGCTGTGGCAGCTGATCTTACGAGTAAACCTGCGGAATTTGGATCCGATCTAGTATTGTATATTCTTGAAGCCCACGAGTGTGTAGATAATTGCACCTCAAGGGGGTAAATAGGAGTCGAAGTGCCAATACCTACACGGCCAACTGTATCTACAGAAAATCCATTTGGGTTTGTTGTAGTATTCCCCGCACCATATGGTCCTACCCCCAAATGAAATCCATTTGCATCTGCACCCATCCATGCCTCGCCTACAGAGGAATTCGTTCTTCCCATTTGAAGTTGAACTCCACCATCTGCTTGACGCAAGTCTAACAGACCCCCCACGCTAACAGTTGTGCTGTTAATGGTTGTGAGCGTGCCATCCACTGCAAGATCGCCATCAACCTTAACGCTGCCAGTTACATGCAAATCTGCTTCGGGATGCGTGGTACCAATACCTACATTGCCGCCGTTGTAATAAATATCAAGACCATTCCTTGTCCACTCGCCTCCTAGGCCGCCTTGAGTAACAGTCTCAGCTATAACTTGCGTAATATTATGACCGCTTACAAACAACCCCTTATTGAAATTTCCTGTGTCGTAATATGCTTCTCCCCAAGCATTGTCAGCAACACCCATTGCTCCTTCGCCGCTTGCTCTTGGTACTAGTTTTTTCGTAGTCATAATTTTTTATTAATTTAAAATTGTTTTTCTTGATAGATGTACACTTATTTTGTTTGTGTATTGTTATTAATTTTAAGTTGTGGTTAGTTGGTCTATTCCTGTTTCTTGGAAATATTGAGCTGATTCAGTTGTTGAACTGAAAGGTTCAGGTCTTGGGGTGTATTGGTCAATCCCTGTAGGTTCCCATAATTGAACAGCTGGATTGCTTGTGGCTAATGATGTCTCCCTCATTAATAATTGATCAGAACCGTCTTCCTGAAACCATTGAGTGGAAACAGCTGCCGGAGCAGGAGGTATCGGCGGCAAAAAAGAAGAAGCAGTTAATGTAATATCAACTCCAGTTTCTTTAAAATATTGAGCAGCTTCAGTATTAGAGCCAAAGGTGTCTTCTCGAACCGTGTAAGCATTATCTCCTGAATTTTCAAATAATTGAGTAGCAGGATAAGAGGTTGTTGTTTCATCGTTCAATAGAACTAGGTCGCCATTATTTTCTTCCCATAGTAAAGTCGATTGATAAGTAGATCCACCACCAGCCAGAGAGGATAAGTCAATTTCAATACTTGCTGCGCCAAGATCCCTGAATAAGGAAAGTATATTGGTGGAGCTGTTGAATCCACCACCAGTCACCACAGGATAGTTCTTTAAGGAATCTTCGATATTTGTTCCGTTGATTATTATTTCATCAAAATAACCAGTAGAACCGCTAACATCCCCTGAGACATTAAGATTGTTTTGAACGTCAATGTTGCCCTCTTGATTGATAACCATGGCATTTTCGCCACCTTGCTGAAAGTTAACATCACGAACATCTGCAGGTTCAGTTCCGCCGAAGTTAATGTTTCCTTCGTCCCCTGCAACCACTTCTCCGCCACCAGCTACTTCGACACCAGTAAGAACAGAAAGCCCACTGATAGTTAAGGAATCAGTAAAGGATCCGTTTTTGCCGGTTGTAGTGTCAAAAACACCCGTGTATCCGCTAATAGTTCCAGACACAGTCGTGTCAATAACGTCATTAATATAAGTTGTACCGCTCACGTAAAAATCTCCAGATACATGGGCATCACCAGAAATGATTAGCTTATCGAAGGATCCAGTGGTTGCAGCAATGCTGGGACCACTAATCGGCCCAGAAAAATTTGCTCTACCTGCGGTTTCTATGTTTCCATTATCAACAACAAAAACGTCATCTTCGGCAGGATCGCCAACAGCAAGCTCTTGACCGAAATGGCCAGTCTCCCCTGTAATGAAATTAGTATAGATATAATTAAAATCGCCGCTTTGACCACTAAGGAGTCCAGCTGAATAGTCGTAAGTTAGACCTACGGAACCAGCAAAAAAATCACCGCTCTTGAACTGTACTGATCCTTCTACACCCTCAGGAGGTTGACCCCTAGTTTGGCCAATGTAAGCTATTTTAACCCAATCAGTTTGATTATTTTCACCAGTTTTCTCGTACAGAAAATAAGTGTCAGAGTCAATATATTGAGTACCTATTATGCCGGCAGCTTTAGGGCTTGCAGAGGGAAGCCCGACGTCTAAAATAAAAGGTTTACGTATACCTAAATTAGCGCTTACATAATCTTCAAAAATATTACCCATATTAGTTTTCCTCAATCTTAGCTACGGCCGGATTTCCGGGAGCGTTATTTGCATCTCTGCGAGTTTTATCTAAGTTATAAATATAGTTTCCATTGGTGGAAAAATTTGCATTTACGTCACAAATAGCAAATTGATGAACAAAATCCATGGCATCATTTAGTTGAGTTCCGTTTGCGAAACTTTTGTAAGCATAAAGAGTTCCACCGTTTGGACCATTACCAGGCTCTACAAGATTTTCGAAGGTTACATTGCTCGGGTCGAATACGCTTGTGCCTATCGGATGTAGTCCTCTACCTAATCCATCGTTTCTTCCTGGATCAGAAATTGTATCCCTTAGACTGAAACCTCTTAAATTATACGAGCTGGGCGCTACTTGAGTTGTAACTAAACCCGCAAGGTTGACGGCAGAGACAGTCCAGTTAAAGGCTCCTTTTGCATCTTCATCTTCAACCGTTAAGGCGAAAGAGTTTGAAGTTGGGCCTGTTCCCTGAGAAGAATGAACCAGAGAAGAAATAGGATTTTGAGAAGCATCTAAAGACAACGAGGGTGAGGCGTTAAAAATTTGATCGCTGTTCAAGTTAAAGTTATAAGTAGCACCTGGAGTTGGCCCGCTCTGTATGTTTCCATTAAGGTTTGGTATGCTAAGTTGAAGCGCGGTATTTGCAATTTTTACATTGGTTGCGCTTGAAACGATAATGCCATTCGTAGTCTTGGTGGCTGTGACGTTAAAATTATTGTTTGATACGTTGTAATCACCATTTATACGAGATACAGATTTTGCTGACTCGTAAAGGGTTAGACTAGTGATGTTTAACTCGCCAATATTAGAGCTATAAGAGTATGTGTCGGCATCACTTATGGTATGATTTACCGTCGCAGTTTCATTTAATTTTAGCGCGCCTTGGTTGATTGGGTAATTAACTGTGCCAAATGATATTGTTGGCGCAACATTGTCAACTGGCCGAGTTCTGTTAGGTCCGGCGAATTCTGTAGAGCATTGTTTTGCAGCAACAACGCCTGCATTATTGGTTGAATCAATGCAAACTCCAAGATCCCCATCTCTATCGCTTACAACAACTGAAAGAGTTACACCGCTAAATCCAGCTCCCAGCGCAGAGTCGTGCCATGCCAAGTTTGTGTGTGTGGATTGTTGAGCAAGAGCTTCATTGTAAATATTAATAGAAGCAGGCACTTGAAGTGGGTGGAAAAAGTTGTTTGCATCGTAAACTACTTCTATGTCAACAGTGTCCCCGTTTTTTAAATGAGTGGTTCCAAGGTTGCTTCCTGGGGAAGGAATTGCGGTATTCACAGCGGCAATAGAAATGTCTTCAGCCAGTATGCCAGCTCCAATTTCGAATAAATTAATATACCCAGTCCGGCCATTGGCAGAACCAGAAATCAAAGTTTCTCCAGCCAAATCTAAGTTGTCTAGGTAACCTTCGAAGCGACGAGTTTTATCTCCAAGCTCAGCGACATTGCTTGTGGGTATTTCTATGTCGTTAATATAACCAGTGCCCATGTAATCGTCCGGTGGACCATCCCATCGGATTGAAATTTTCATATCATTCGCAAAGTCTACAACAACGTCGGACAAGTAAACGTCAGCAACCGGAGTAGGATTGTAAGCTTTGAAAGTTGCCCCTAAGTTATTAATAGCGTCAGAAAAGAAAACGAAAGAAGAGGCTGAATTCAAGCTTACTTGACTTTTGAGCACTTTGAATACTGGATCCGTAGACACTCCTGTTAAAACTGGGAATCCACTTATAGTTAAAGACTCTGTGAATACACCCGTCTTGCCGCTGATGATATCCCCGCTAATTCCACCCGAAACATAAAGATCATTCTGCATGTTAACATCGCCATCTTGATTAATGACCATGATGTTTTCACCGTCCTGCTGGAAATTAATATCACGAACATCTCCCGGCTCAGTTCCGCCAAAATCAATATTATCGTTATCCCCACCTACAACCGGCAGTCCGCCAACCGTACCACCAGCACCAGTAGAAACTGGAACGCCGCTTATGGTAAGGGATTGTGTGAACGATGCGTTTTCACCACTGGTCATATTAAAAATACCAGTATAACCACTAAGCGTACCAGAAACTGTAGTATCTACCACTTCGTTTACGTAAGTGGTTCCGCTAACATAAAAATCTCCAGAAATATACGCATCTCCAGAGACAATAATTTTCTCAAAGTATCCAGTTGGAGAAGATAGTGAGTCACTAAAAAATCCACTTTTACCACTAATAACATCTCCGCTAATTCCACCGCTAGCAATTAAGCCCTCCGAAATATTTAAAGTTTGAAAGCTGCCTGAGTCCCCGCTAATTCCACCGCTAGCAATTAAGCCCTCCGAAATATTTAAAGTTTGAAAGCTGCCTGAGTCCCCGCTAATTCCACCCGAAACATAAAGATCATTCTGCATGTTAACATCGCCATCTTGATTAATGACCATGATGTTTTCACCACCCTGCTGGAAATTAATATCACGAACATCTCCCGGCTCAGTTCCGCCAAAATTTATATTAGATTCGTCTCCTCCAATAACAGGGCCACCTCCTCCGGCATCCAATCCAAGGTCTGATTTTAAATCGTCAAATGGTATTTTGTAATTTTCTGCATTGGAGTTTTCGGTTTTTCCGCTAGCAATTACAAAAAACACATCGCTACCTGTGATCCCAGTAAAGGTTTGAAACTCTGATATTTTTTTGTCTGGCATGGTAAAATAATATACACATATTTACTCCAGACATTTGTTTTTAATTAATCTATATTGTATATAACTTGTTCTTCTTGTAGTAAAAAGTTAAATTTCAATTCTTTTTCTTCTTGATTATTAAAGTAGTGTTCTACTATTTTGTCTTCTATATTTGATTTGATTAATCTTTTAAGTGGTCTTGCGCCCATCTTTTCTTTGGATGCTTGCTCGCATATGAATTCCGCCGCTTCACTATTTATTATCAATTTTATTTTTTTAGATCTTAATTTAGAAGATAGTTTTCTGATTTCTGATTTAAATATTTTTAATAGATGGTCTTGTTTTAAGTGATTAAATACTATTACTGAGTCTAATCTATTAACTAATTCTGGGCTTAGTATCTTTTTTGCTAGGTCATGTATCTTGGTATCGTTAGACACTGGGGTAGGAGAAAAGCCAAGCGAGCTCTTTGTTGTTAGGTCGGAACCAATATTACTAGTAAGTATAATAATAGTATCTTTGAAGTAAACTTTTGTGCCCGAATTATCTTCGAGTTCACCTTCTTCTAGTATTTGCAACAATAGTTGTTGGACTTCTGGGTGCGACTTCTCAACTTCATCGAACAATAATACGCAATGCGGCTTCTTCTTGATGGCCTCGATTAGTACACCCCCTTCTTCGTAGCCAACGTACCCAGGGGAGGCACCAGTGAGCTTTGAGGATGAAACCTTATCCGAGTATTCGGACATGTCGAAGCGCAAAATATTCTTTTCTGATCCAAAGTAATGCTTGGCTATCATTTTTGCAGTCCAAGTCTTTCCAACTCCACTAGCTCCCAGGCAGAGAAATGAACCTATTGGTTTGTTCATGTCTTTAAGCCCAAGTTTAAACCTTAGTATTGATTTATGTATATCTGATACTGCGTCTTTTTGATTAACCACGTCCCTGTTTAGCTTTCTTCCTAAGCTAACTAACTTTTCGTCCTTAGAATTTTCAAAGTTTTCTTTTGGAAGCTTTGTTTTAGAAGAAAGGCATTCTAATATGTCGTCTTCTGTCACACTTTGTCTGAAGTTGTTTTCCCATTCGTCACCTAGCTTTGTGTATTGATTAATTAAATCATCTTCGATTGACGAACTAGCAGCCTGTGGACTTAAGTCATAAATCTGAGATTCGATCTTCATCATTTCTTTTGATGGAGTGGTGTTTTTGATTTTTAATTTGGCACCACACTCATCAAGCACGTCTATGGCTTTATCTGGAAAATTTTTACCAGGAAGATAATCTTCGCAGAGTGATACTATCTTCTTTAATATTGATAGCGAATATTTTACTCCATGAAATTGCTCGTAAGAGGATTTGATTCCTTTTAGTATCTGGTAGCATTCATCAGCAGAAGGTTCTTCTATCATTACGTTTTCAAATCGTCGAACAAGCGCAATGTCTTTCTCGATATTTTTTTTGTATTCAGAAAAAGTGGTTGCACCTATAACTGTTAGGTCGCCTCTAGCTAGCGAGGGTTTTAGCATATTTGCGGCATCCATTGCTCCTTCTGCGCTACCAGCCCCAACGATAGTATGAATTTCATCTATAAACAATACTATGTTTTTGTCTTGAGAGCACTCAAGTATTAAGTCTTTAAGTCTTTTTTCGAATTGCCCGCGATATTTTGTTCCAGCTATCATTGAGGCTAGATCAACCGAGTATATTTTCTTTCCAAACAAGAATGGTGGAACTTTGTTTTTGCCTATTCTTTGGACAAGACCCTCGACCACTGCAGTCTTACCAACGCCGGGTTCACCTATTAATAGTGGATTGTTCTTTATTTTTCTACCAAGTATTTCACAAGCTCTGTCCATCTCAGCATCTTTGCCTATAATTTTACCAATAGACCCTTTATGGTTTAGCTCGTTTAGGTTCGTGCAAAAAGATTCAAGCATGCTATTGGGGTCAGCTTGAGGCTTTCTTTGTGATGCGGGAACCTGCTGCTCTTCATCACTTCTTTTAGTAGGTTCATTGGAGAAAGCTTGTTGTTCGTCAAACAAAACAAGAAAAGCTTCAAGTATCTTAGAGGGAGAAACATTGTGGGCATAAAAAAAGTGAGAGCAAACTCCGTTTGAGTCGTTCAAAAACGAAAAGAATAAGTGTTCTGGGCCAACATAGCTATTCTGTATCTTTTTTGCAAACTCATGGGATTTAGTTAGTAACTCCTTAATGTCTTCGCCAAAATAAGCTTCTGAGCCATCGACGACTGCCTCCTCAAAGAGATAAAAACCTTCTACGAATTCTATAAAATCACTAACCTTTAGGTTGAACCCTCTAACCAAGTCATTTAGGAAGCTGCAATCAGAAGAAAAGATTGAGACCAGCAAGTGGCCGCAGTTAACCTCTTCATGAAAAAGAGATTCTGCTAGATTTTTAGAATCCGCTATAATGCGTTGACACTTAGGAGTGAAGTTTGGTGATGTTTCCATACTCATATTGTTACACTTATACTTTTAAGTCTTTCAAATTCATATAGATAATTTCATCTACCACCTTCATGTGGTTGACAAAGATGGCGTCTCCGTCTGGAGTTTTATCTCCGTGTACGGTGATAATATTTCCTTCTTTGGGTACGGCATTATCCTTCAAATAGTTTGTGCATTTTTTCTCTCTTGCATTGTCGCAAAGTATAGCGTCGATTGTACCAAATTCATCTTCAAGCTCAAGCTTGATATAAAGATTGCCATTCTTGGATTTTTCCTTCTTTGAGAAGGCGACTGTGAATATGTATTTTGCTGACTCTCTTGGCTCTAGGGATTTGAAATGTAGGGAGTTTTGTGGAGCCTTTGTTTGGTGCTTAAAAACTTCACTCAAGCGAGATGAATAACTAAATCCAAGTAAGGCTTTTTCAAAATACCAATTAGCAAAGTCTTGGCTTTTGCTGTTTTTATAATATATATCCTTGTAGGGAGCGTATTTCTTCTTAAGAGTTCCGTATCTGGACTCCTTCATTAAGGCCTTGCCGTCGTCACCCACAGCTTTGAATTCAGAAGTTGTGATCGTCTTAAAGATTTCAAACAAATCAACCGTCTCCTTTTCTGAGAAGGCAATAAAGTTGCGCTTTTCCCTGTCAGTTAGAATGTTGAACAATTGAGCTTCCAGCACCAACTTGGACCTGTCGGCACTTAGGTCGTCGCTCAATGCTCCTGCTTGAATCAGTGCCGACAATACGCCTATATTTAATCCAGCTTGTTTTGCAGCCAAGAATAAATCAAACTTAGTTGAGCTATCTTCGCTCCTGAATTTGCGCAAAGAGTCTAGTGATTTGTCGCTAATACCCTTGATACTACTTAATCCATATCTAATATTCTTGCCTTCGATTGAGAAGTCCATTTTCGATTTAATTAAATTGGGAGGAAGTAGTTTGATGTCAAACTGGGGAAGTTCTTGACTAATCTTTGAAACTTCTGCTTGAGGAGTAGGTTCAGAGTTGGTCATCTTTAGCAACGCTAGAAAAAACTCTTGAGGATGGTTAAACTTTAGGTATATGGTCCACGCCGCAAGGGTACTGTATGCTATCGAATGACTTTTATTGAACGAATAATTTGCACTATCCTCCGCCACCTTCCAAAGAACGTCTCCAGCTTCTACTGGTAAGCTGTTTTCGATAACCTTTGCTTCTATCTTTTGCTTCCACTCTTGCATCTTTTCAACTTTCTTTTTGCCGACAATCCTTCTTAGCTGCTCCGCTTCATCTAGTGTGAAGCCAAGCTTTACGGCCATCTTCATTAACTGCTCTTGGTACAATGGGATTCCTCCTGTGTAACTAAGCTCTTCGTCAAAAACTTCATGAACGCTTTGAAATTCACCAGTCCTTACGTATGTGGAGTAATCGTCGACAAAATCAAGAGCTCCAGGTCTAGCGATAGCTATCACGGCACTAAGCTCCTCTAGGGTTCTAGGCTTAATCTTTTTGCATACGCTAAAATTTGTACTGGCCTCAATCTGGAACAATCCATGGGGGCAATCGAGTTCCCCTAGAGGGTAGTAGGTTTCATCAGCCTCAAGGGGTATGTCTATTGGGTTCAAATCAATACTCTCACATGTATTGTATATAACACTAAGAGTCCTCAGTCCAAGAATGTCGAACTTAACCATTAATTCCGAAACCCAATTCATATCATATCCGGTAACTAAAGCTCCGTCATTAGTCCTTTGTACAGGACAAAAATCAATAAGTTCATCGTAAGATATAGCGATGCCAGAAGGATGAACTCCTGAGTTTTTATTTAATCCTTGGATTTTTTTAGCAATCTTTATTACTTCTTGATTCTTTAATGCCCATTCAGAAAACTTTTCATTGTCTTCTATTGCAAACTCTATACTTGCAACTTTACCAAAATGCTTGGGTATCTGAGCCGTAATAACGTTTATATCCATCTCGCTATAATTACCCACAATTTTTCCACACTCCCTTATGCATAATTTACTACTAAGAGTGTTTAGCGTTAAGATTTTAGCAGTCCTTCCGGGGTATTTGTTTTCAATATACTCGATAACTTTATCTCTATGTTCGTACGCAATGTCATTATCTACATCAGCAAGCAAGGATCCATCAAGATATGTAATACCTTCTTTTTCAATCTTCTTCGCTCTGCTTTTGCTGACAAAACGCTCAAAGAATAAACCATACTTAATCGGATCTATCTTTGTTACATCTATAAGAAAAAGAATAAGCGAGCCAGCAGCACTTCCACGCCCTGGGCCTGTGGGTATTTTACTCTTATGGCAAAAGTCAAGTATGTCCCAATTTAATAATATATAATCAATAAAGCCTAATTCATTTAGGATTTTTAATTCTTCTTTTACTCTACTATAGTATTCTTTTTTGTTGGGCAGTTTGTCTATACCTTTGTTCTTGACACCTTTTAAGCAAAGCTCCCTCAGGAAGTCAAAGTTGGAAGTCTTTGGGTCTAGGCCCAAACTATCATAATTCTTTTGCGTGATTTTGATTTCTGGAAGTCGCACACCTGGAGGCGCCGACCCTTCGTAGCTCGAGAACTGACTTAAAAATTTACTCATAAGATAAGGATAGTATTGCTTGGTTTTTGTAGTCGTCCAAAGATTTTGTAGTGTTTTCTATTTCAAGCAGGTCGTCGATCAACCCAGCAAATTCAACTAAGTTTTCGTCCCAGTAGTCCTTTGGATGAGATATAAAGGATTTTGCTATTGAGTTAGCTTTCGTTTTAAGCTCTGAAATTTCAGATCGATAAAAACTTAACAACTCTTCTACTTCTATTGATTTTATATTTCTATTTTCCATAACATTTTTCTGAATACTTGGTAATTTTTTTGGATATCATAAAGTGCATCATGTAATTTTGTTGTGTCAAGTTCGACGTCATAATTTTTACAACAAGCGCCCAAGTTTAATCTTAGACCTCTTTCGTATATAGAGTTTAATTTAAATTGCCAGGATAGTAGCTCGTCATCTTCGTTGATTTTTATGTCTTTAGCAATGGCTTTTGCAATAGAGAGAGTGTCTATACATTTTTTCAAGTAAGAATAGTCGGTCTTTCTGCCGAGCAATTTGCGATATATATTGTGAATGTAAATATCAAAACCAAAGATGTTGTGCCCTAACTTGATGTAGTCATCATCGTATAGATATTTTTCGAAATGATCCAGGATTTTTTCTGCAGGCTCAGCCTTCTTCTTGTAAACAGAATCTTTAAATCCAGTGACTTTTCTTGCTCCATCAGACATTTTTAAATCATCCCAATGTATGAAGTAATCATTAGATTCTATCAATTTATCGCCTTCATAAATCATGAACGCTAGCTGCCAAGGCTTGTTGTCTTTAGACACTAAGTTAAGGTTGCAAGTTTCAAAGTCGAAGACCATGTATTTTTGCTTTTTATTAAATCTAAGTAGGTTTTCTTTCATGATGCTTCTCCTTGTTTTTCCATATAGCTTTCCCAGCAAAACTGGTCGCTTCCGAGATGATCGAAGTTGGGCTTCTCTAGAGAGAGCTGCCTTCCAGCAAATGAATTTCTGCCACATATCAACTTATAAGTCAAGTAAGCGGAAAAGTCGTCTTTGTTTTTATAGTAGATGGATTGAGCATCTTCTGTTTTAAATTTATTAACATCGCAATATTGAATTACTTTTTCTTTTACAATGAAGTCAAAAGGTAGCCCATTATCTTCCATGAAGAACGTTGGCTTTGTGAATTTAAAATTAACAACACAAGAATTAAACGAAGTTAGGTTGTTAAATATAAATGAATCATAGAATGGTATGCACATCGATAAATTATCTTCATCCCATAGGCCGGATAGTAATTTCATGTCGAGGAAGTTGTTGTGATTTGTCTTGCACTCAGTATAAATTTTATTTAAAGAGCGACAGCCTTCAGAGTTCTTGGGGAATATGATTATTTTATGCCTGCAGTTGGATTCTTTTATAGACTCTTCGTTTGAGGCGTCGTTACATACGTCAAATCTTACTCCAAAGATTAATTGAACCCCGAGCTCCCTTGCAACCTTGTCGGCCTCGAGAAAGCCTGTCAAGCTGTCCTCTACAATAACTACTTGTTTTAGGTTATTTTCTTTGACTATGTCGAAGACGCTGATCGGGCCATCTTGTGAGTCTTCTTCTGGGTCTTTGTCTGAGGCCGGAGATAATGTTAAGATGCTTTTACCGATAGAGTAGTGGCTCTTGAATATGGGAATTGTCATGAGAGTAATTTAACATAAATTACCCTCCAAGTCAAGCTATTTTTTTGCTCGCTCTATGAAATGTTCGGCTATCCCACCCTCTTGCAGATACTCTTCGATTTCTTCTAGTAATTTATTCCTTATCTCGCGCACGTCAGGCGGAATATCTCCCTCTGCTCGCTTTCTTTGAAGCTCAGCATAAGACATTGTCGCCGCAATAAGCAATAGAATAGCGAGTGGATCAAAAACAAATATCAAAGTTACAATAACAATCCTTATTCCCTTGCCAGTGTCAATCTCAACACCCGTCCAGTCGTTCAAGGCTTCAACGATATAGGTTATCGGCCCCATCTCTGTTTCAAGCGCCCTTAATCCTTGGCCATATTCAAATGATTGATTCTCAAGCTCAGCGACTCTATCGTAAGCCTTATCAATTTCCAAGGAATATAATTCTATCTTAGGGTCTTCCTTGATTGTTTCGATCTTAAGCGCATTAGTTGAGTCGATTTGTTTGCGCGTTTCATTTATGGAAGATAATGATTCAGACCTAACCAAATTAGATCGCGCTTCAGATTCAGATATGTTGGCGCTTATTGATTGTCTTTCTTGTTCTTGTTTTAATAAAGTGCTTTTATATTTTTTATCATCACTAAATAACCCTGTGCTTTTAGCTCCTTCTAATTCTTTATCTAAGTCTTTTAGTCTTAACTCGTATTTATTAATTAAATCTTGTTCTTGCTTAATGGATAATTCTTGTTCTTGTTTAATTGAATTTACTCTATCCTGTAATCTTAATATAGTTTCTTGTTTATTTGTATCGCTATATGATTGAGTAGATTCTATTTTTTTAATACTTTCTTGTTTCTTTATTATGAAATCTTTTTCGCGCGATATCTTTGCTTCTATTTGCGCAACCAAAGCCTGCTCTTTTTCCATTGATGCAGAATGCTCAACATGGGAACGAGATAAAAATCCAAAAATACCCATGCTTGTTATGATACTTAACACAAAAACAGCAATAAGCAAATAATTTCTTATGAATTTAAATGCGCTGTGCCATTCTTTGTGCAGCCACACTGCTGCAACAAGCTTTCCAACCTCAAGAACTGCACCCATTATTATGATCGCTTCCCTTGACCCAGGGAACATAGTAGCAAGACCAACTATACTAAAATAAGCCGCAGTAAGAGAAATGCAGATTGCAGAAGCAAAAATAATTAAAACCAAAAACATATTAATTTTCTTGATCTGTGTCTCTGTTTTCTTTTAACTCGTCGTAATGGCTTAAGTTAATTAATTCAAATCTAACTAAAGAAAAATGTTTACCAGTATTCTTCCGAGAAGATATTTGGTATCCATAATTTTTTAAGAAGGAGGATAGCTCCTGTATGTATTTTACCTGAGTATAGCAAATGATTAAGATCGGCGCTCCATCAAAAGAGTTTTCCTGAGAAAAAAGAACATCTTCTGAGTACTCGTAGCAAATATTTTCTATTGTATCTGTCATCAATAACAGAGTACACAAAAAATCAAAAGAAATCGTCTATATCGACTTTTGGTTTGTTCCAATAAGGGCAACCTTTATACTCCATCATTTCTATGGTTTGCCCCTCTTTGGCTTCGAGGGAGTCTTTGTTTTCTTTGAATGCTGATTTAATTATTTTGCCGTTTTCATCTTTTAAAACGTAATAATCTAGCGGCTTTCTGTGAGAACAAATATAAGCAACGATTGGTTGTCCAGATTTGTCTAGCACGGGTTGACCTTTGGATATTTTATAGCCATCCTTTCCGCACATTAATGGACCACCAAAGGTTCCGTCAGAGGGATAGCCCTGAGCTCCTGCAAAATTAGATTCTGCAGTCTCTTCGTCAAAGTTGTCAATGAATTTCTGTATCTCAGTTAGGTGAAACTCGAGACCTTCAAGCTCCTCTTCTGATATATCTTTCATTTTGACTCGACCATTTGAATTTAAATCAAATTTTAGAAACAAGAACTCGACCTGCCTCTTCTTGAAGTGAGGAAATAGTTTTTTAACCGCAAGTGTGTACATGAGATCTTGGAGATTGTCCGTTAACTCTTTACCTTTGAAAATTTGTTTGCTACTCTTGAAGTCTCTAATGATTGCCGTGCCTTCTTCTTCGTAGAGAAAGAGCTTATCAATAAAACCCCTCATTCTATAAAGTTTCTCACCTTCGTCAACCGTTATATCGAAAGATTGTTCTGAGATTCCCTCGTCTGGACTATCCATTCCAGCCCCACCAAAGAAGTCAAAATGCAGGCCAGCCAAAGTCATGTTGTTTATCAACTCAAGGTTGTCTTTATCATTTACGTTTAACTTTTTAGCATGATAGGCTACAAGCCTTCTTATTGGCTCGCATAAATATATTGAATCTTTTAATATAATTTCATCATAAATATGCTTATGTCGGGGCTCGCCAAGAAGCTCGAATATTAAGTGGCAAATCCAGCCCCTGCTCGAGCCATCGTTTCCGGCGTCAGGAACTTTCAGTTTATAGTTTGCCCAATATTTCCATGAACAACTTTGTGCAGTTTTGATTCTACTGGCTGATAGTGGAGTTATTTCTTTCATGAGAAGTATTTGTTTTTATATGATGAGGCAGATATGTCTTTGCTTTTCAAAAGATCAAGGATTTTTTTGTGATTGTTCTTGACCCCTTCTTCTATATCGAATTCGTTTAGTTTTTTGTTCCATGATAAAAAGTCTTCATCGTTCATGTCTCCGAAGTCGGAAGCCGCTGGTGGATGGATTATTAATTTATCCCTATCGAAGAAGTTTAGTAGCTTGAGGTAACTCTTAAGAGACCCTATCTCTCCCCTGTTCTTTTCTTTATCACTATCATTGTTTAGTGATATGATAATTTTTTTTAAACCTAGAGAAACAAGATGGCAACACAAGGAGTTAGAGACTGAGGTTCCAAAAACAACTAGAACGTTCCTGAAACCCTTGTGATGCAGTCTCAATAGATCACCTATGCTCTCAACAAGTATAACTTCTTGGCGACTGCTTATTTCATCTCTAATTGGTAAGTCTCCTGAGCTATTTTTTAAATAAAATGGATACGCCCAAGTTGATTTCTTCCCCATGTGCTTCCATTTTGGCCTATCGTTTGGCTGTTTGGACATGTCTCTACCACTAAAGCCATGTATTTCGCCATTTGAATTGTATATGGGGAAAACGAACCGTTGGTACATTGCCCCCTCTGTAGCTAAACCACACTTAAAAAAAGAGAGTGTTTCGTCACCAACACCGCGATCATTATAGAATTTATAATGAGGCAGCAGCTTAATTAGTATCGATTCTGGGTAAGTTTTTTCCATTTCAATTCTTTCTTTGGATGTGGGGGTTATGCTCTCAGAAGGTAGCGAATCAAAGTCATATCCATCCAAGAATTTAGATAACTCCGACGAATCATTAGTTTGTAGGGTGGCCTCGACTAATGATTTTAGGGGGAGGTGCTGGCTGTTATTTACGTAGTCAACCCAAACTCCAGAGTTTTTATATATTTGCAAAGCGGTAGAGTTCTTACCCCCTCTGTATAGCGCATTAGTTCTCCAGTGGTTGCCAAAGTCTGTTAACTTATACCCAAGCTTTTGTAAGACGTCTTTTATCTTTTCTGATGTCAAATCTCTATCCCTCCTCCAAAAATATCGTTGTCATCTTCTAAGTTTACGTTAACTTGAGACTCAATCATGTCTTGCAGGTCTCCGACTTCAGTTATATTGAAGTTTTCAAAGTTTAAGTTGATATAATTTTTCTTTAGATCTCCTGTCGGCATTCTTACTGGTTGCACTGCGCGATGTATATTCTCCCCTAGGTGCCTAAATTTAAAACATGTTAATTTATGAGTGCCAAAACCAGGCTCGGCGGCAAGCTCGTCAAGTGTTTTTTGTCGCAAACCAAACAAGTGGGAGCTAAATTGAGTAATTCTATCAGACAGGGATACTATGCTCTCATCTTCTACGATGTTCTCAGAGCTCCTATTGTTTGTTATGCCAGACCTATTACTTTGAACACTTGTCATCATTGAGATAGAAGGTAGTCCATCTGTGGTAATATCTCTTTGGATCAATTTCTTAAACTTATCAACCATCTCTCCAACTATTTGCCATTCTGATTTGTTTTTAGAGTTTTCAGATGTAGTTTTAATGTAGTCAAAACTTAAAATCATAGGATTACCCCTACCAACGGAGCCGTAGTAAAAATGTTTTACAGCTTGAATCATTGAGTCTACAGGCATGCCACCTACGTTCTGGTAGTATAGCTTGTATTCTTTTATCTTTTTCCAAACAGAACGAACTCTATTTACCACATCTTCTCCAGCCTGCCTCCATTGCCCAGTCTCAAGCAGATTCATAGGGACTTGAGCTAGAGATGCGCACTGTCTCATCATTAATTCTTCTTTGCTCATTTCCCCATTATCCAAATGTAGGACAGGTATATTTTCTTTTGCGGAAACCTTAACGCAGAAATCCATAACAAACTGAGTTTTACCAACACCAGTTCTAGCCACTAATGTAGTTATGTTTCCTGGACGCAGAAGAGATCCGTAGAGTTCATGCAGTCTTTCATGAGGACCTTTGGGACCAAACTCAGTCTGGGGGTTGTTTCCTTTGTCTTCTACGCATTGCTCCATTTCTTCAAAAATATTAGAAGCTTTATTGTCGCCAAGCTCATAAGAGCTGACTTGATCGTTATATATAGAGTCGGCTAAGTCTATTATTTGAGTAAAGTTTTTAGAACTATCTAGGTTCTTCATTGAGCTGGTTAATTTAGCCCCAGTTTCACCAATCCCCCTTCTTACTGTAAGCTTAGAGAGCTCTTTGGCTGAGTCAATTATCGATTCTGCTGAGCCTTTTCTTAGTTTAAGCGCTCGAGAGTATTCGGATATATTAATATTGTCTTCAAAAGATATTCCGGAGAGTTTAATTTTTTCAGCAAGAACAACTTCATCTATATAGTTCCCTTCTTCATAATCAAGCTTCAAAAATGTAAACACAACTCCGTTTACATCTGATACAAAATCCTTGGAAGTAATAAATGAAGCTATCTCCATGTATTTCTCCGGATGATTTAGTAGGCCGCCCAAAAACTGTTGTTCTAATTCGTAAGAATATACCATAGTGCTATACTAGCAGAGAAGAATGAATTTGTAAAGCTTTTTGTGAAAAATTATTCGAGCCCAATATCTGGGTCTTCGTTTTCCATGTTATACATGCTCTCAGCTTCTTCAATATTTAATAAATATTTCTCCAAAGACTTTCTAAGGCCCATCTCTACGATTTGGTTCTGAGCTCTAGTATAAACTAGGGGTTTCCCATTCTGGTCTGCATAAGCTATAATGAAACCCTTGCTATGTTCTGCTCCACCTGTGAACTCGAAAATTTGTTCAAGCAGGTTTTCGGGCATTGAAAAAGTTTGCATGTTTTCTGGATCTATATTGTTGCTCATTTATATAATATACACTTATTAAAGGATGACTCCAAAGGTTTTGAATAAATCTACAGATAATTTATCTTCTGGGTAAATCTCTACTAGTTTAATGTTGTTCAGTTTGCAGAATTCTTGCTTATCATTGTCTCTCCTTATCTGACTAAGGAAAGTTGTTTTTGATTTGCCGTGAAAAAATGGTGTGTATTTTAAATGCTGAGCGCCTTGAACTTCTATTGCGATGTTTTTATTGGCGTTGTATAGGTCTAGGCTCATTCGGGTGCCAACGATAGGGAACTCTTCAAATACCACATCGTTAAACCAATAGTTCTTCACAAACTCTTTTACTCCAAATTGCATTTTGCTTCTGCTAGGCTTCTTCCATTTTACCATATAATTTTTTGGCTTTTTGACTCTTTTTGTTGAACCAACTAATGTTTTAAAAATCATTCTGCTAGGACTGATAGATTATTTCTGAGAAATGTTTAATCAAAAACTGTATTAAGTCTGGATTAGCTTCGAGTAAGTCATTTAGTTTTGGCTCGCCGTGGAGTTTAGCAGGGAATTCATGACCTTCTTTTTTTAGCAGCTCCACGAAATCTTCTTCTACTGATATCCATGCGCCCTTCTTGTTTATATAGCCCCATAGGTATAGCATATCTATAAGCTCCTTCTCTACCCATATAGAAGTTCCATTCTTGCGCCCATATTTAATTGGATACTCAAGGACATAATTGGTTTTCTCATTAGGAGATTTCTTTACGGTCATTTTTGCGACATGACCAATTATTTTATTCTTGTCATGGTCTAATGGCGCGCTAGGATTTTCTAGTATTAGGTCTTTTTTAAACCTAGGTTCGAATTCAAGTATATAATTAGCGAAGTGGAGAAGCGCATTGCCACCTGTGGCAGTAGTTTGGCGGACAGGAGCCTTGCTATATGGGTCAAGCTTGATATCTGCACGAACCTGAGATATAAATATAGCCATGTGGCCTCTTTTGGCGAGAGCAATACTCATCTTTTGCATAAACTTTGCGCCCAGCAGCGCCCCACCAGCAATCTTATGAGAGTCTTCAAAGTTTTTCTTGAGGTCATCCTTCATTATTAACCCATCCAGGGAGTCTAGCACGAAGCAATATTTTATGGCCTCAGGAGTTCTCGCAATAAGGACCCTCATTAAATCTAGTACAGTCTCATATATATTACTCTCAAAAACAAAACAACTACCTTGATCCCATTCATCTTCTTTAGATACGAACTTGATACCAGAACGTTCTCTTACCTCTGGAGATAATCTTCCCTCTGCTTTGATGTATACAGCCTTTGCTTTTGGCATTTTTAAGAAGTTCTTCGCAACCTCTAGAGCTTCAGAGGTCTTGCCTCCCTCGTTTATACCAACAAACCTATGAAGCCCAGGCCCAAGCCCCCCGCCTAGTTCAAAATCTACTTTAAGGCTGCCGCAAGATACCTTGTAGTCTATATCTTCTTCGTAGTTGTAGTGATGCTCTTCATTTTGTTTTAAAAAGCTCTTGAGTGAATCTATTGATCCTGTTTCTGTTTCTGTTTTTTTACTCATGATAGAAATTCTTTAATATTTTTTGGTTTATTTTGTTTTATGTAGTCTTCTCCTGTTTTTTCTTTTATATCTATTTGTTTATTAGGAGGTATGTTATATGTGTATCTATTGTATTTCTTTTTGAGTTGATCTGCGTAGTAACCAGAGCGCAATACAATTATGCTGTCAAGCTTCTTTGGGAACGATAAACCTTTCCAGAACCCATCAATAGGGTAGGATTCAATCAATATGTTTAGGGATTTTATTTCCCTTCCCCAAAACAATCTCTTTTGAGTCTTGGGTTGTTCTATTAACTTTTCGATTACTTTCTTCTTTTCAGTTTGAGTCACCTATTAATAATAGCACAAACAATAAAAAAAGTCAAGGGAATTAAATGAAGTATCTTGGCTGGTATTTGTAGGGGTGTGACACTGGGAGATTATCTGAAGTACCCCACTTGTGGGCTAAATACCCTTCCATCTTTTGCCTAGTTGCTTCATCTGTATTCTCCGCAAAAACGACTTCCGAAATAAACCCTGAGGGCTTTTCAGCGTTCGCCCTGTTAGCAAACACTCTAAAAGTTTTTGGACTGCCAAGTTTTGTGGTGTAAGCTATAGGCGTATTAGTAATATCTGCTCCGTCGGCATATATTAGACATTGCTGGGAAGAGGTAAAATCCATAGTCAACGCAAATATACGGTAAACTCCGCCAAGATTTCCGTGCGTTGAGACCCCTGTGTTCGAGCCCCCTATTCCGTTGGCTGCTAGTTGACCTCTAAATTCTGAGACACTTCCGGCTGCAAACTGAAAACTGGTTGGCCCGACGGCAGATAATATTGAATCAAGCGGTGAGTCTATGGCGTCTATTTTACAAACCATAAAAATAGATAGGTTGCCGCTACTTGGTAGGTTCATATCTTGAGTGAAATAATTGTCGTCTCCATCCATGGATATAACGTCTAATGAATTTTGCCCTCCAGGTATTAGTGTCTGATTCTTCACAGAAGATGAGCCTGCTAATAGGCTGTTATTATTCAGGCTTTTGTCAGCTATAGCTTCCACTATACCAGAATTTATTGT
>Ga0209223_10001891_pt1 | contig 22022 bp, 30 predicted proteins | sample COG_06_FD_184750 | JGI IMG/M metagenome (GOLD analysis project Ga0209223, IMG submission 184750) | Pelagic Microbial community sample from North Sea - COGITO 998_met_06 (SPAdes) (version 2) | ecosystem: Environmental > Aquatic > Marine > Neritic zone/Coastal water | place: Helgoland, sampling...
TTCTCTTACTCATCTATTTTACCTTTTTATAATAAGTTTTTTTTAACTTACTTAAACCCTTTTCTTTTATATGTTTTTTATGAGATTCAATCATATCCAAAGGATCTTTTTCGTTAAAATAAATCAATCTTTCTGAATTCGTGGTATAAAAATGACCATGTGTATCTCTTATAAGATTTTCCCACCAACTAAAAAATCCCACTTTAACTTGTGGAGTATATTCTTTTGTTCCATTTCTAAGTACATCTATTCTAATTCTATATCTCATTTTTGTTTTTGGTGGAACTCCGCCATTTACATACATTATCAAGGCAATTTTATCTCTCATCTTTGTTTTGGTTTTTTAATATATTAATTAGATAGGGAACTATTTTATAATAATGATGCGCCCAAGGACTAAATGAACCACCACCTAACTTCTTAGTGTCTTTATAATACTTTAACTCATTTCTTAATTGGGTTACCATAAACTTACGCTCTTCTTTAGTTTTGGGTTCTGAGATTTTTCTTATCTTAACTTCTATCCACTCCATCTTTGTTTTGGTTTAATGTACAGTTACGTCATGATCGTGTTTAGGATATGTATCAACATCCTTACAGATATTTAAAATCTTTTCATACAAATCCATTTTTTCACTTTTGATGACATTCATATCTTCGTGTGAACGAATTTTATCTGAGTAGTCAAAACCGTCATACAATCCGTATAACATATTACCTACCCCACCAAAAGGACTAATACCATCAACCCCAAATAGTTCTGTTGTTGCCTCCCCAATACTTCTTAGGGTTTCTTTACTCATACATTCGTGTCTGTTAAAATATTTCATAATTTATCTTTTTTTAATTTCTTTAAACCACCCTCTCATAATATTTAGGGTTTTTGTATCACTCATTGGAACATAAGTTCTTTCTTTGTCACACCATTGTTGACAATCTTTCTCTCTCTCCCACCAACTGTATTTAGCGTCCTCATCTGTTTTAAGGTTATGGATATCCATATACCACTTAATATACCTATTTCTTAATCTTTCTCTACTTTCTGATATTGTCATAATTATAGGTTTTATGCTGCCACCTCTTCGGTAGCGACATTGTTCATTTGGTAAGCGTAATCTGCGTGTGTTTTAGTACCCATTCTCTTCCATAAATCGAAATCTACCATCTTCTTCCAAGCGTTGTGCATATTACCAACTTTAAGGTTCAAAAGAAAATTTTTATCAATAGAGTAAAATTTCTTACCTTTAGTGGTGAGGACATTTAACCACATACCTTTGTGTCGGTCTGTTGGTTCGTCAGCTTCTTTCCAAACTTGTACATTCTCTAGAAAATTGTAAGTACTTCCAATAAATTCTTTTGGTGTTTGATCGTAATTAGTTTCATTAATGTTAAGGAAACCTGCTCTACATTTTGCAGTATAACGAAACTTATACTTCTTATCTTCTTCTAAATGATTTGATACACTGAACTCTAATCGTTTTCCTGTGTTATCTTTTTGTATTACTTTTCCGTAATAAAATCTTTTAGCCGATTCATCATGTCTTCCGTAAATTGTTTCGTTGTTTTTTTTAATTGAATTTTGATTTTCCATAGTTATTTGTTTTTGATATTGTAAAGATACAAAAAATTTTTAAACTGCCAAACTTTTTATTAATTTTTTTTTATTATTTAAAAATTAAACATTAATACTTATTATTATAAAAACGTTTATATTATGAGTAAGATTAAAGTATTAGTAGTACCCAGTGATAGAACTGGTGTAAGTTATTATCGTTCTACAATACCACACATTAAATTAGAAGAATACTTCCCAAAAGACTTTCATGTGGATATTGATTACGAACCACAATTAAATAATGATAGTTATCTAAAACAATATGACTTAATTCATTATCACAGAACTTTGGGTGATTACGATAACCTACCTAAATTATTAGATAGGTGTGATGAATTAGGTATTGCGACAGTTATGGATATTGACGATCATTGGTCACCAGGTCCAGATCATCCAGCGTGGCAAATTATTAAACAGAACGAATTAGATAAAAAAATTCATAATAATATTAAAATATCTAGAAATATTATAACAACAACACCTGTATTTGCTAATGAAATTTCTAAAACTAATGAAAATGTATTTGTTTTACCAAATGCAATAAACCCTAAAGAAAAACAATATCAGAATAATTCAGAAAAAAGTGATAGAATTAGGATAGGGTGGTTAGGTGGCTCATCACATATTAAAGATTTAGAAATACTTAAAGGTTTAATGTCTAAATTAAAATCTGACGGACTTTTAGATAAAATCCAATTTGTTCTTTGTGGTTTTGATTTAAGGGGTACTATGACTATGATAGATCAAAAAACAGGTGAACAAAAACAAAGACCTATTAAACCTAAAGAATCGGTATGGTATCAGTATGAAAAAATATTTACAGATGATTATAATATTCTAAGTGAAGACTATAAAAAATTCTTACTTTCTTTTGAAAATGAAGAATACGACAATGTGAGTAATGAACCATATAGAAGAGTGTGGACTAAACCCATTACTTCATATGCTTCTAATTACAATCTATTCGATATTTCACTTGCACCACTTAAAGAAAGTACGTTTAATAAAGTGAAATCACAATTAAAAGTGATCGAAGCTGGTTTTCATAAAAAAGCTATAATCGCACAAGACTTTGGACCTTATCAGATAGATGTGAAGAATGCATACGAAAAAGGTGGGAACATTAACGAAGAAGGCAATGGGTTATTAATACCAACAAGTAAGAATCATAAGTTTTGGTACTCACATTTAAAAAAATTAATTTTAAACCCTAAACTAATCACTAAATTAGGTGAAAATTTATATAATACTGTTAATGGGAAATACGATATGAAATCTGTATGTAAAGATAGAAAAGAGTTATATAGTAAATTAGTTTCAGAAAAAAAAGTTAAGGAAGTTGACTTAGTGAAATAAAATTCTTATTATTATAATAAACTTGATAATAATGGATTTAAAAGAAAAAATAATAAAGAATAAAGATAAGTTTGATAAGACTAATGAGTTATATAATTTACTAACTGATGACTTATTAAATTTTTTAGGTGAGGATTTATTTAATGCACCTGCATCTAATATGGAAAGTATGTATAACGCCTTTCCTGGTGGTTTAATAGACTACATTTTAACTGTCACTAAATATGGAATTAAAGTTAACGAAATATTACCTGAAACTCAAAGAGTGGATAAAGAATCCATAATTAAAGTTTGTTTCTTACATCAGTTAGGTAAAGTTAAGTTATTCAAATTCTGTGAATCAGAGTGGCACAGAAAAAATCAAGGGAAAATGTATGAATTCAACGAAGATTTAACATCTATGAGAGTAGGTGAAAGATCTGCGTTTTATTCATTGAAATACGGTGTTACATTAAGTGATGAAGAATATCAATCTATAATCAACTATGATAAGTCTAATGACGATAAACAATCTAAATGGTATGGTAGTACACTATCCACTATTTTACGATTGGCGAATGAACTCGCAATAACAGAATGTAAAAACAATTAAAAATGGAAAACGAAAAACCAAAATGTGGTTGTGGACAAACAAGTGACCCTAATGGGTACTGTGATGGTTCACATGCAAACATAACAACAGAAAACGAAAAAAAGTAATATGGATAATTTAGATCAACAAATGGGTGAGTTAGAAGAGTTAAAAAAATTAATGAATCAATTAGAATCATTTAGTACTAATGAAAATACTTTTGATACTACTAATTTTGATAGTTTAAAAATTAAAACTAAGTTCACTAATAGTTCTAATAATCCAGATCCTGACTATTCTAATGTTGGTGATAGTGGTTTTGATTTAAGGGCGTTTATTTCAGAACCAATCACACTAAAACCATTAGAAAGAAAATTAATACCAACAGGACTTAAATTTGAGTTGTCCCCGAATACTGAATTACAAGTTAGACCTAGAAGTGGGATGGCATTAAAGTACGGTATTTCTGTTTTAAACACGCCAGGGACTGTGGATGAAGGATATAGAGGTGAAATAGGTATTATAGCGGTAAATCTAAGTAATGAAGATTATACAATACAAAACGGTGAAAGAATCGCACAAGGGGTGATTATGAATGTTTTAGGTCAAAGTGTTAGTGAATTAGTAAAAACAAATACCCTATCTGAAACTGAAAGAGGTGAAGACGGATTTGGGTCAACAGGTAAACAATAAAAATTAATATATGTCAAAAGAAAGAACGTTAAATCAGTACAGACAAGTCAAAGATAGTGTTTATGATACTACCAAAACAAAAGTAGTTAACGATTTTTATAGAAAAGTTAACTTTGATTGTCAATATATTGTGGATTTGATTCAGGAATATCCTAATGAAACAGAATTAGGTAGAGAAATTAAAAATTATTATAATAGTTTAAAATGAAATTATTAAGGAAAATACCATCTGAAAGTATTGAAGATTTATTTTTTGAAATATGTCTCAAATCTAACTCTGGTTGCAATATAAAGGTTGGGGATAAACACTATAATGTATATATTAATTCTTTTGGTGAGTATGTAACAACAGAATTTAGATTAGACTATGAACTAACAGAAGAAGAATTTAAGAAATTTAAGAAATGATTAGTGTTGTATTCTCAACAAGAAAAGAAAATACTGAATATCAAAATCACATCAAAAAAACTATTGGTGTTAAAGACTATCAAATAATAGAGATAGTTAATGATGGACAATATTCATTAACCGAAGCCTATAATAAAGGTTTAAAAGAATCTACTAATGATATTGTTGCATTTATACATGATGATTTAATTTTACCTAATGGGTGGGGTAAAAAAATGTTAAGTCATTTTAATAATTCTGATTATGGTATTTTAGGTGTTGCAGGGACTACTGATATGTCTGAAAATGGACAATGGTGGAAAGATTCTACTAAAATGGTGGGTATCGTAAAACATTCTCATAATGGTAGAACTTGGGAAAGTAAGTATTCCGCTAGTTTTGGTAAAGAAATATTAGAAACCGTAGTGGTAGACGGTTTATTTTTTGTTATTAATAAAAATAGAATCAAAAATAATTTTTCTGAGGATATTAAGGGATTTCATTTTTACGAAATTGACTTTACATTTAATAATCATTTAAATGGTGTTAAAGTAGGTGTTGTATTTGATGTTAGGTTAACACACAAATCTATCGGACAAACAAATGAAGAATGGGAAAAAAATAGAATAGATTTTGTAGAAAAATATAAAGATAAATTACCTTATAATATTAAACCTGAAATAAGGTTTGAAAACAAAGAGGTAAAATTAAATAAAAAACCAAAGGTCGGTGTTATCATACCCACAAAAGGTAATATTGAATTACTGACTGATTGTATAAATTCTTTAATAGAAAAAGACAATTATAGTAATTTAGAAATTTTCATTGCAGATACAGGATCAACGGATGAAGAAAAAAAGGAAATTAAAAAATTAATCATATCACATCAGGAAACTACAGTTATTAATTTAGTAGAGTATGACTATTATAATTTTGCGAAAATTAACAATGATGTGGTTAAAAATCACATAGACGATGATATAGAATTAATATTATTTTGTAATAACGATATAAAGTTACTTAATAATGGTATAAGTCAAATGGTAAACGTATATAACAGAAATATAAAAACCGTTGGTACTATAGGTGCTAGACTACATTTCGGTGATAATACTATACAACATGCTGGTATGGTGTCATGGATTAGTCAAAATAAAACTTTAGAAATAAGTCATTTAGGTATTAAATCATATTATAATTATAAACCTTTTAGTGAAGTAATTGGTAATACTGGCGCATTTCTAATGATTAATAAACACTTATTTAATAAGATAGGAGGATTCAATGAAAAATATATTGAATGTTTTGAGGATGTTGAATTAAATATGGAATGTTTAAAAAGAAACAGAAAGAATTATTTTGTTGGTGATGCGGTTTGTTATCATTACGAAAGTGTTAGTAGGGGTAAATCACAAGAGGCGATAAAAAGATTACAAGAAGACTACAAAAATAATCTTTTACCCTTTATTATTAATAATAAAAAAATACATAAACATATAAAAGGTTTACGATAAATGGAATATAAGAAAGATTATTGGAACAATTTTTATAATAAAGAAAACGTACCTAACAAACCTAGTAACTTTAGTGAATTTATATTAAATTACATTAAAGATAAAAAAAGTTTATTAGATATAGGTTGTGGAAATGGTAGAGACAGTTTATTATTTCAATCCAATGGTATAAAAGTAATAAGTATAGACAACTCAAAAAATATAAACTTTATTGGTGATAAAGATAATTTTCATAATATAGATGTGGAAGATATAGATTTTAAAACAGATGTTTATTATTCTAGATTTTTCATACACGCTATAAAAGAGGATATATTAGACAGATTAATAAAAAAAATATATTCATTAATGGATGAAGAATCTATTTTTGTTTTTGAAACTAGGTCAACTAAAAATATAACTTCTTTAGAAAAGAAAGAAACTTATTTTAAATACAGTATGGGTGAAAAACATTTTAGAATGTTATATTCTCTAAATTATTTAAAAAGTAAACTAGAAAAATATTTTGAATTTGTTTATCTTATAGAAGATAATAACCTTGCAATTCATAAAGATGAAAATCCTTATGTAATAAGAGGAATTGTAAAGAAAAAATAGTTATGTCAGGACCAAAAATAACTAAAGATATAAATAGTAAAAACCTAATTAAATCTTGTAAAATATTAAATAGTATTACTGACGAATACACAATATTTTATGGTAGTATGTTAGGTATACATAGAGAAGGTGATGTGATAGACGGTGATGATGATTGTGATTTTTTAGTACCTTCAAAATTATACGAAGAAGTAAAAAAAATTTTTGTTAGTAATGGTTATAAAGTTACTAACAATGATTTAAAAAATACCTTCACACAATTTACGACTAAAATAGATTCTAAAGATGTACTAATTGATATATACTATTATTTTGATTATGATAGTGATTATATTTTAGAAAAATGGAATTTTGCTGGTCAATACTTTAATAAAAATAAATGGCTATTAATCCCCAAAAAAGAAATATTTGACTTAAAAAAAGTAAAATATAAAGACACTTATATTAATATACCAAATAATTGTGAATTTATGTGTAAATTTTTATATGGGGAAAGATATAAAGAAAATTTAATAAAGTTTGTTGATTATAATACTACTATAGTTGATAATAAACCTAAAATAATATATACTTAAAATAAATTAATTATGGAAAATAAAAACGTTTTGTGTATTTTAACAGTTTGGAATGAAATAAATTACTTACCATTAAAATTACAATTTTGTGAAGAAAATAAGTTAGATTTATATGTGATAGACAATATGTCTACAGATGGGAGTTGGGAATGGCTACAAGAAAATAATATTCCTTCTCATAGAATAGACACTAATGAGTCTTTCGCACTAAGACAGTTGCAGGATGATATTGTGAGAACTATACATAGACTTAAACCCTATTGGGCTATCTATAATGGTTGTGATTTATTTCCCATAACAGATAAACCATTATACGACTCTATTATGGAATTAGATGAAAAGGGTTATAATATTGCTGCTATTGATTGTTGTAGTTTTTTCAACACAGGAGAAGAACATAAAGTTTTTGATCCCTTTAATACGTTTTTCTATCATGGTACTATTAGAACGTATAATATGATACATAAATATCACCCTAAAGTTAGATATAACGCAGATAATGTATCTTTTCCTGGTCAAAAAATAGGTAAACTTAATGGTATTATGATTAACTATGGTAATAGTAAAACTGCTGAAGAACGTGCAAAAACATTAAAAAGAAGAAGAAAAGCTTGGAATAATGGTGAACCTAGGGGGCATGGTGTTCATTATTTAACAGGTGAAAAATTAAAATGGGTTAGAAATAAAAAAGATTTAACTGATGGTAGAAAAGGGAAATATCTACCTTATATACAAAAATTACAAAAAATTAGTGAAAAAATAAAAAATGGGTAAAGAATTAGACAATAAACATTATGATAGAATATATGAAAAGGGTGGTAATAACCAGACATACTTTAAAGATGCTAAATTAATAAGAGAATATTATCCTTCTTGGAAAATAGCATACGAATACATTAAAAATAATAATATTACATTTGTTATTGATTTAGGTTGTGGTCCTGGTCACCTATCTAGTCTTTTTAAAATTGAAGATGATATTAATTATGTTGGTTACGATTTTTCAGAGGTCGCAATTAATCAAGCAATAAAAAGAAATGAAAATAATAAAAATAATAAATTTATTGTAAAAGACTTATCAGAATATGATATGGGCGAAAATTGTAATTTTTATACAAGCTTTGAATTTTTAGAGCATGTTTCCTTTGATAGAGATATAATATCTAAAATGAGTACTGGTGATGAAATTATTTTTAGTGTTCCTAGTTATGACAATGCTGGTCATGTTAGATTTTTTAAAAATGAAATAGATGTTGAAAAAAGGTATGGGGATATTTTAAATTTAAAAAAATTATCTGTAACTGGTGGTGGATCACATAAAATATTTATTTATTATGGTAAGAAAAAATGAAATAAATTTTGCAGTAGTTGGGGTAGGTCATATCGGTAAAAGACATTGTAATATGATTTTAAACAATAAAGAATCAAAATTATTATCAATATGTGATATATTACCTAAAAATAAAGTAATTAATGAAGAATTAAATAATATACCATTTTATAATGATATAGAAGAAATGATTTACAAGCATCCAGAAATTGATGTTGTTTGTATATGTACACCTAATGGGTTACATGGTGAACAATCTATAGAATTATTAAATTTAGATAAACATATTGTAGTAGAAAAACCATTAGGGTTAAAAACACAAGAGTGTGAAAAAGTTTTATACACCGCTTTAAAAAGGAATAAACATGTTTTTGCAGTAATGCAAAATAGGTATTCACCACCATCTGTATGGTTAAAAGAAATAGTTGAGAATAACACCGTTGGTAACATTTATATGGTTCAGGTAAATTGCTACTGGAATAGAGATGACAGATATTATAAGACAGGTGGTTGGAAAGGTACTCAAGATTTAGATGGTGGTACATTATTCACCCAGTTTTCCCACTTTATAGATATTATGTATTGGCTATTTGGTGACATTAAAAACATTCAAGGTAAATTTAATGATTTCACACATATGGACACAACAGAATTTGAGGATTCTGGATTTGTTTCCTTTGATTTTATTAATGGTGGTATGGGGTCTTTAAATTACTCAACATCAGTATGGGGTCAGAACTTAGAGAGTAGTATAACTATTGTAGGAAGTAAGGGTAGTGTAAAAGTAGGTGGTCAATATATGAATGAAGTTGAATACTGTAATATTGATGGTTACGAAATGCCTGAATTGGCAGAATCAAACCCACCGAATGACTACGGACCATATAAAGGATCTGCAGCGAACCATCACTATATATTTGAAAATGTTGTTGACACCTTAAAAGGTGATGGTGTAATTACAACAAATGCACTAGAAGGGTTAAAAGTTACAGAAATAATTAATAGAATCTATAGTGTTAGAGATAGTAATAAAATTTATAATTAAAATGTTAGAAAATAAACTTTAATTTTTATAATTATATATTAAATTTGTTATATGAGTAGAAGGAAATATAAACAAATTCCAGAAGAAGATATCCTCCAGATGGAGCAATACCTTAATAGGAATAATGTTGAAGAGGAGAAAGTATTCTCAACATTGTCAGTAAACATTAAATGTAAGACTGAAAATCAAAAAAAATTAGTTAACTCTATAAAACAAAACGAAATTACTATATGTAGTGGATTACCTGGATCTGGTAAGACATTTTTGTCTTGTGCGGAAGCCTTAAAATTAGTTAAAGGTAAAAGTAGGTTTAAAAGAATTGTTTTAGTTAAATCTATCACACCACTTAAAAATGAAGATATCGGTCATTTACCTGGCGATTTGAAAGAAAAAATGGCACCTATAATGGAATCTTTTACTGATAATATTAGAAAAGTTATTGGTAGAAGTAGAATGGAAAAATTGATTGAGTTGGGTGTAATAGAGATAGTCCCCATAGCTTTCGCTAGAGGAAGAAGTATAGATAATTCTATCATACTCATTGACGAGGCTCAGAACATATCAATGGATAATATTAGAACACTAATGACTAGAATAGGTAACGATTCTAAAATGGTTATTATGGGCGATGTTAGACAAAAAGATATTAGAAATAAAAAAGATAGTTCTTTAGAAATAGTTTTAAATAAATTTAAAAACGTTGAGGGTTTTGGTACGGTAGAATTAAGAAATCCTGAAGATGTAGTTAGAAACCCCATAATAAAAGTCATTGAAGACGTTTTTGAAAATATAGAAGATTAATTTTATGAATAAATATGTATTAAAAAATAGTTTGGACGAAGTAATTAACACCACTAATCAACACACCCTAACTTTGGCAATAGAATACTTTTCTAAGGTAAAAAAGTTATCTAAAGTTAATTTATTTAAAATATATAAAATAGAAAAAGTATGAAAATAGGGATAACAATTGATGGTGTAGTTAGAGACTTTATTACTAAGTTTGAGTCTGTGTATGATAAATATCATCCAGTAGAATTAGAGGAAGGTGAGGAACCTTTTGAAAGAGATATAAAAGATTTAGATTTATTAAAATGGTTTAAATTTACTGGTGGTACAAAAGAATTAAACCAATTTTTATATGTTGATGCGTCTTTAGAAATATTTGGACACGCAGGTGAAACTAAATTAAACTCTGTTGAGCACTTAAATCAGTTACATAATATAATTGAGGATATGGGACATACTCCTATTATCATAAGTAAAGAACTAAATAATAGTAAACCCGCAACATTATTTTTCTTATCTAAACTATCGTCAAAAGTAAATAGTATTATTTTTGTAAAAGATTACATTAAAAAATGGGATTTTGTGGATGTTTTAGTGACTGCAAATCCAACATCGTTAGACACAAAACCAAAAGATAAAGTTTCAATTAAAGTTATAAATCATTACAATAAAGATTGTGATTCAGATTATACTGTTATTGATATTAAAGAATTATTAGACGATAAAAAAATATTGGGGAAGATTTTTGGTACTGAAACAATCGAGTTTGAGGACATATAACATTTACTTATTAATAAAATAAGGTTAAACTTATAAAAAAAACAAATGGATAACTTACTATTAGAAATTGGGGGTAAAGAATTATACCTAGACATCGAAAGATTGTCTGAAATAGTTCGTATTGATAGTGAACCACCCCCACTAATGGTTAATGGTGGTAAAGATAACGTGGAAGTACAACAACCTATACCTGAGATGGGTGGACTACATATTGACGTTACAAAATACGAAATGTATCGTGAAATGATAGGTGGTATAATGATGTATAATGAAGAAGTAGATAATAAAATGGGTATAGTTGCTTTAAATAGTGCGACCATACCTTTTAAGATTGCCTTTAATACTTTACTTATGAAGGGTATTCTTAAAGAATTATAATAATTAAAAATTAATAATGTTATGAGTGAACAATTAGACAAAATTAAAGATAGTATCGAAAAAATTAATAAAAAAGATTTCGGCATGTATTTTTTCACAATCGACACCAAAGGTAACCCAACCGCGGGTGTTGCAACAATTTACGAACACGTAAAAAAATTAAGAGAGTTAGGGTATAACGCACAAATTCTTCACGATAAGGATGATTATAAACTTAGAGAAGATGAAGAAGGTATGGGAATTGCAGAATGGTTAGGTGAAGAATATGCAAAATTACCACACGTTTCCATTGAGTCTCAACAATTAAAAGTCGGACCATCTGATTTTGTTATAATACCCGAAGCTTTTGCTAGTATTATAAAACAAACTGCGAACTTTCCTTGTAAAAGAATAGTTTTCTTACAATCATATGAATACATTTTTGAAATGTTAGAAATTGGTGAAGGATGGGGACAATTCGGTATTACTGATGTAATTACCACAAATCAAAATCTTTCAGAGTATGTTAATTCTGTATTCAGAGGGTTAAGAACTGATATTATACCTGTGGGGATACCATCTTATTTTAAAAATAGTGTTAAACCTAAAATACCTACAGTTGCTATGGTATCTAGAGATAAAAGAGAGTTGTTAAAAATAGTTAAGATATTTTATCAAAGATACCCACACTATAGATTTATAACTTTTAGAGATATGTCTGGATTACCTAGAGAAACATTTGCAAAAGAATTAGGTGAAAATTTCTTAGGTGTTTGGTTAGATGAATTGTCAGGTTTTGGTACATTTCCTTTAGAATGTATGAAATCTAACACACCTGTTATTGGAAAAATTCCTAGAATGGTACCAGAATGGATGGGTACTATTGGTGAAAATGGTAACCTTAATCTAAACGATAATGGTATTTGGACACCGAACATCAACGCAATACCTGATATTATTGCAACAATGGTTGGACTTTATTTGGAGGACGCTTTACCTGAAAACGTAATGAAAGGTATGGAAGAATGGTCAGATAAATATACTACAGAAGAGTCTGATAAAATTCTTTCAGAGACTTACGATGGTATATTTAAAAGAAGGATTGTAGAATTAGAAACTACATATAACCAACTTAAAGAAAAAGAAGAAGTGACGACAGAAAAAACCGAAACAAATGGCTAAACTTAACGATAATTTTTATTCCCCCAACCATAGAAAAAAAAGGAAGGGTGTACACTCAAAAACTAAAACGAGTAAAATAAAAAAAAGTAAATTCTATAAAAAAAAGTATAGAGGTCAAGGAAAATAATAATAAATAAAAATAAAAATAAAATGGCAAATATTACATTAATAGTACCAGTACATAAATTAGAAGAAAATTATATTGTCGGTTGTATTGAAAGTATCAAAAACCAAAAAGTAAAACCCTTTGAGGTTTTATTTGTAACATCAAATGATGAAAAGTTAAAAAAATATTTAACTGATTATGATTTTGGTGATTTAAAAGATGTAACTAAAGTGGTAGAGAACGAAACAGGTGATTACGGATTTCAGTCACAAATTAATTACGGTGCGGAACAGAGTACTGGTGACTATTTTACTTTCGTTGAGTACGATGACGAAGTATCACCAATATGGATTAAAAATGGTATTAATTACATCAACGCTTACCCAGAAGTAGGGGTATTTTTACCTATCGTATATGAAACAGATGAAAATGGGAAATTTATATCATTTACTAACGAAAGTGTGTGGGCTAAAGATTTCACAGAGGAAATAGGTTATTTAGATAATAATACATTACAAAGAATACAGAATTTTAACTTTGATGGTATGATAGTTAAAAAAGATACTTTTTTAGAGAAAGGTGGGTTAAAGTCTAATATGAAACTTACATTTACTTATGAGTTCTTATTAAGGATGTCATACCTTTCAATACCTATTATGGTTATACCTAAATTGGGTTATAGACACACTAACAATAGAGAAGGGTCTTTATTTGTAGAATATAAGAAAAGTATCGATGTATTAGAAAGTAAGTTTTGGGTAAACAAAGCTAAAAAAGAGTATTTTTTCACAGAAGACAGAGAAATAACATATGAAGTATAAATAATTTGTAATGTCAGAAGAACCCAAAAAAAGGGGTCGGAAGAGAACATCAAATTTATATTTTGGTCCTGAACAGGAAGAAGCAGTAGTTAAATTTTTAACAAGTGAGTCATATAGTGAAAGAAATAAAATTTATAACGAATTTCTAAGATACCCAATAAATAAGATGGTAGAATCCATCATACGAAGGTACAAGTTGTATAGAAAAGAATATGACTATGAAGATGTACATGCAGATACATTATCCTTCTTAGTAACAAAAATGCATAATTTCAAACCCGATAAGAATAAAAAAGCTTATTCTTATTTTGGTACAATATGTAAACATTATCTTTTAGGTCAACTCATCAAAGACGATAAAAAAATGAAAACTGACCTTTCATATGAAGATGTTTATAAGACAGTAGAAACTATGGATGATCAGATATATAGTATTGACGATCATAAGATACGATTAGATGATTTTATTAAAGAAATATCTGAAAGTATAAAAGTAGAGTTAAATCAGTCTAAACTTTCTGAAACTGAATTAAAAGTAGGTGACGCATTAATTAAAATTTTAGACAATTGGGAAACTATATTTGAACAAGTTGGTAGTGGTAACAAGTACAATAAAAATTTAATACTTTCTTATATTAGAGAAATGACTGATTTAACAACTAAAGATATAAGAGTTGGTATGAGAAAGTTTAAAAAAATGTACCTACTAATTAAAAACGACAAAATAGATAAGGATTTATTATAAAAAATTAAACAAAAGATATTTATAATAAAAACCAATTATTATGGGTAGACCAAAGAAAACTAAAATTAATCTAGATAAAAATAGTTTACAAGAATTAATGCAGGAAATTTATAATGATTGTAATACCATTATGAATAATGCGCGTAAAGAATTAAATGAAAGAAAAACACGAGCAGAAATTGACGATACCAATGACGAATATCAGATAGGAAAAGTTAATAATGAAACAATTAAAATTTTAGAAAGTACGGTAGATAAAAAAATTGCGTTAGCAAAATTACAAACCCAAATACTAAGCAACACATCTGAAGATAAACAAAGCGTTACAGATAATAGTATTACAGAAGAAGATAAAAATACACTTAGAGAATTATTTAAAGAAAAGTCTAATGATAATAATACTGAATACGATATAGATTAAATATGGCAGACAAATTAAATTTTAAAAATGCGGTATGTGAGCCAAAAGATTTAGTACAAGATATTAAAAGACAAATATTAGAATTCATATCTTTAAATCAGACAGTTTGTAACAACCTACCAGACCTAAGTGTCCCTAACTTAGTACCTGATGGTGTACAAAGTTTATCACAAAAAGTTATTGATTTATTATTAGATATTTTAGCATTACTTTCAGGTATTAATTTTGAGGAAATGCGTATGCAAATTATAAATTGGTTGGTGGAAAATTTACAACCATTATCCGAAGATCTTTCTGTTAAAATGGTTGAGTTAATAAAAAGTTGTTACGCGTGTAAAATAGAACCCATAATTCCTGAATGGTTATTTCAGATACAACCAGGAACTACGACAGAGGGTTTTGGGATAAATATTGAATTAAATAAAATAGATTTAACTTGTATATTTGCTGCAGACCCAAACACCGAAGTGGGTAAATTATTTTACGATGGTGATAAAAACAATGATATTGCGGCGTTTCTATGGGAAGTAATACAATTAAATGGTGCCCCTTTAATATGGACTGACCCAACAAACGGAAAAGAGATTTTAGAGGTTAGATATTATGAAAATAACCCTATTGCCTTTATTAAAAATGATGGTACAACTGGTTCGTCAAAGTACCAAAATATAGAGCAAAGACCTAGAGTATTTAATTTTAGAATTGTTAATAGTACATATGAAGATAAAAGTATTATAACATTTTTGGTGGACTACTTCAATAGTCAACAACCATTATTCGATGTGGATAGAGTAATCCCAAACGTAGTTGATATTTTGTATGGTACATTAACAAATAAAATTGATTTACCTGACGAATGTTTAAATAGAGTGGTTGAGGTTGAGGAATCTTTAGATGATTATATTGAAAATGGTGTAGATAACTTTGAAATAACTTTTGATGAGAGTTTTTATTCTTTTGATTCAAAACAATTGGCAAATATTAAAGAAAGAGTAAAACAAAAAAAAACAGGAGTAAGAGAATATAAAAAATGTTGTGGTAAAGATACTAGTAGTATTTCTTTTGAAACGTTAAATGAGTTAAATAAGGCATTAAAAAACTCATCGACATTAAATTCTAAAATAGATACATATAGTAAGTCTATTGATAATTTAATAGAAGAATCGGTAGAAGGAGTAAAATCGTCTTCTTTAGATATTGAAGGTGCTTCTGCAGAATTTTTCGCTAACTTAATTAGTACATTACAAATTGCATTAGCTAAATTAATATTATCACCTAAAAATTTACTAATGATAAATATGTTCATCTATTTGGCTAATGGCAAACCAATTGAGGTGTCGGGAATAAAAGGTATATTAAAAGAAATAGAATGTATATTAAGGTGTTTAATTGCTGACATCTTAAGAAAGTTAATCTATGAGTTTTTATTGCCAATGGTTATAAAAACATTGAGAAACTTAATCTTATGTGCAATCACAAAAAAAATAAAAGAAAAACATATAAATTATATTAAATCTAGACTTAGTTTATTACCTGGTTTCGTTAAAGATGGTTTAGAGGCTGCAAATGAGTTACTTGGTAAAGGTGAGAGTTTAGTTGATGGAGCTAGAGGGTTTTCGGATAAAATTAATTTAGATTCTTTAAATAACATAAACCTACAATTTAATAAGAAAAATAGGTTCTGTGATTAATAACAATTAAAAAAAATAAAAATTATGGCAGAAGGATGTGGTGGAAGTAATAAAGAACTAGGAAAAGCATTAGGTGTTGCAGGATCACTAGTTTTTATCTCCCAATTAATTAAAAGACTATTTAAAGTACCTTCGGGAGTTACCCCAATAGATAAAAACTCAATTTTAATAGGTGCACAATTTAGAGAAGGGTTAAGTGCAATAGATATTGCATCAAAAATTATAGAACGTAAAAAAGAAATAGGTATTAGTACTCTTCCATTAGATAGTGGTGCAGCGAATATTGATTTAAAAATGGAAGTTATTAGAGTAGAAGAAATAACTAATGCTATTTTAACTAAAATGCGTATAGAAGGTGCAATTGCCCCTGGTACACCTATAACTGCGACAGGTGGAAATGGAGGAGGACCTATAGTAGTACAAGGGCTAACCACCAATTCAACTAAAGTTGTTGGTATTGCTAGATAAGTTTAAATGTATGGAAAAAGAAATAATAAATTGGGAAAATATGAACAACTCATCGATTAAGATGAGGTTGGGCGAATTAGAAAACCAACAAAATTCAATTAAGGATAAATTAATTAAATTATCAGAAAAATTAGAATCTGTTGAAAAAGAATACTTGTTTGGGAATAAAATTTTAAGTAAAAGATATAGTGGAGAATAATGTCAAATAATTTTTATAACGATAGTACTAATACTAATATAATACCTATAATTAGAGTAGGTGAGGTAAAGTCAATCACAGATGATACAAAATCTGGTAGAATACAAGTTAAAATAACAGGTATTGACGATAATGAATCGGATAAATCATTAATACAATGTGTACCACTAATGCCCAAATTTTTAACCCTTTTACCAAAAGTAGGTGAAATGGTATTTGTTTTCCAATACGAACATCAAGACTCATCAGCGACAAATTCATTTAAAACTAAACGTTTTTGGTTCGGACCATTAATAACTCAACCCACTAAACTGGAAGGTGAAACGTATAATTCCGCATTTTCTATCTTACCTGATGGTTATACTAAATTAAAAGACCCTAATGTTGATATAGGTTCTTATGGTGATACAGAAGATATTGTTTTGCAGGGTAGATATAATACTGATATAATACAAAAAGATAGACAGATATGGTTACGTGTTGGAAAAACTATAGAAGGTGACACTAAAAAATTTAACGATAAAAACTTAGGGTACATTCAATTAAAATATGGTGGAGAAAGACTAAAAAGAAATGTGGTTGATAGAGAAATAGTTACCTTTGTAACTCCTGCCGTAGAAAGAATTATAACTGCAACAATGAATACCATAACTACAGATGGTACCATACTGAAGGGTGACCTCCCCAAAAGTTCATATTTCGGTGCCAATATAGATAGAACTGAATTATTTATAACAATCACTAATGCTAAGACAGGTAGTATAATCACTTCTTTAGAAAATGAAAATATAAATGGTGAAAATTCTAGGAATATCGCATTAGAACAAGCGAAGACATTTATCGATATAAATAGGGGTAATAGGTGGAAACTAAGATCTAAAGCGAATGATTTGGTTGAAGGGATATATAAAGGCAGTAATGGCATTGCATTATTTAATTCCACACCTATAGAAGTTAAAAAAACCATTAAGGAGGTTGAATTAGAGAAAGGTAAGAATGAGAGTACTAGTGTTATAAATTTTGTGGCGAATAAACTAAATCTAATTAGTTATGATGGTGAACACAATTTTAATTTAACCGATCCAAAAGGGTTAATAAGTGATGAAGAGCAGGAAATAATAAATAAAGAGGCACACCCATTAGTTTATGGTGATATTTTAATAGAATTTTTAAATTTAATGAAAAAATATGTTTCCGCACATGTACACCCCTATCATGGTTTACCTGCTGATCCTAGTACTATTACAACAGATGTTTTAAGATTTGATTTAAATACGATATTAAATAAGAACATTAATAGTAATTAAGATATTTATTTATAAAAAGATATGGTAACTAGAACTTACATAGATAAAAACAACACTATTATATTTGGGACACAGATAAACACAGGTAGAAATCCTATCGCAGAACTATATTATGGTGGAAAAGAAACACAAATCGACGCAGGAGAAGTCCAAAACTCAGATTTTACTAGACATTTATTATATTTCGATGTAACTGATTTACAGGAAAAATATAATTGTGGGGAATTAGGTGATTTATCTAATGTCACACATACATTAAGAATGACAAATAGTACGTTTTTTGATAGGGATTTACAAGCACAAAAATTATTAGATGGAAAGCAAAGGACATCATCTTTTGACTTAAATTTATTTAGAGTTAATAAATTATGGGACGAAGGTTGTGGATATGATTACTCATTATATTTTAGTATACAACCAGATGATAATATAACCTTTGTTGAGTCTGCTAGTAACTGGATTAATGCCACAACAACTGAAGAATGGGACGAACCAGGTGTTTATTCGGGAACACCATCAGGAATAACAGTAACCACCCAACACTTTGATAAGGGTAATGAAAATATAGAAATGGACATCACTAATGAGGTTAATAGTTTAATTACTGGTGGTACTGTAAATAATGGGTATGGTTTGTCTTTTGAACGATCTTTAGAAATTAAAGACGTAGTACCACAACAATATGTGGGATTTTTTACTAGACACACACAAACATATTATGAACCATTTGTAGAAACATCTTACAATAACCCAATTAGAGACGACAGGAAGAACTTTTATAGGGGTAAGGTTAATAGACTATACTTGTACACTAATCTAGGTGGAGAACCCACTAATTTAGATTCTAAACCATCTGTAACTATTAATGATGGTGATGGAAATCTATTTTCTTCATATACTACTAATGATGTAGTGCAACAAACTAAAGGTGTTTATTATATAGAATTATTTGTACCTATAACATCTTCAGATTGTACAATTTTTTCTGATAATTGGTCTAATTTAACAATAAATGGTATTAATCGTCCTGATGTTACACTTCAGTTTGAAATTAAAGATGACACTGAGTATTATAATTTTGGTGATAGTGAATCTTTACCTATAGAATATACAGTAAATCTGAGTGGTATTAGAAGAGATGAAAAAATTAAAAGAGGGGATCAGAGAAAAGTTTTTGTAAATGCTAGAATACCATATACTATAAATGAAAGTTCCGTAATAGATGGTTTACAATATAGATTATGGATTGCGGAAGGTTCTACCGAAGTAAATGTAATTGATTGGACAGACGTAAATAGATCTTTTTTAAAGAATTATTTTATATTGGATACTTCTTGGATGATTCCTAATGAATATTATATAGATATTAAATTAACATCTAACCAGTTGGTTAAAACATATACAAACACTATGAAATTTAGTATCGCGAATCAGGTTGATTATTTACATTAATACTACCAACTTCAGGATTAAGTTTAAACGTAGTCATACCTAATTTTTTTATTACATCCCCAACAACAGACTCATTAGTCTTTTTAAAGTTTTCATAATTTAAAGGATTAGGATATGGGACATTAAAAACCATAAAGTCATTTGTCACATCAGATACTTCCCCATCATCTCTACCAACAGTTAGATTTACACTAACCATAAATTTTTCCTTATCTATATTATCCACCCAATCTTTTTCACTAACATATCCATCAACCTTTATACCTTCTTTATCTATAGGGAAATAATTTGCTTTAACCATAATTTGTCTAGGGTCACTTTGTCTACTATATATGTATACATAATCATTCGCACCTTCTATCCTCCCACTATTCATAGGAGTATATAAAGTAAAACCTTTATAACCTGGCCAAAAATGAACATCTCTGTTATCCTCAAACCCCGAATCTCTATCAAAATCTACCACAATGTTATCAAAGATATCATTATTGAGTGATTCTTTAACTTTATCTATTAATGCTCTAAAGTGTTCAAAAAATAAATATGGAAGACTTACATCCATTCTAAGTTTTTCAGTTTCACCAAATAATTTAGTATAATTCCAAAAATATGTTTTACTTAGACTGAACGCTTCTTGATATGATAAATTTAATGTTTCTATTAACCAAGCACCAACATCCCATTGACTAAAGTTCTTTTTACCCTCTTCTACACCTGTTATTGGGTTACCATAATGTTTTTTTAACATTTTAAAAATCTTTTTTTCTACAGGTGTGAATTCAGTGGAATCATCGATTAAAAATGATTCTAATAATACGTGTTTCTTTTTAATTCTCATATGAAGTGCTAATATAATAATAAATATGTTATAAAACAAAAAAAGGGTAGAAAAAATCTACCCTTTTTGTAACATATATAAAATTGATTATCTCAATTCGTTAATGTCAAACGTTTGAACACCATCGACAGTGATAACACCATAGAAACGGTTATTAACCATTTTCTTAGCGTATCTTGTCATAATCCCCTTCGTTGGTGCGAAGTTGAATGGATTTTGTAACGTAGGTGTCAATTGTAGTGGTACGTAAGGTGCGTAAATGTACCCAGTGTCCAACAATGACTTACCTTTATGTCCAATGATAATTGAGTTAGCTGGTGCATATGGATCACGATACACAGTGTATCTTCCACCTAATGAACCTATTTTCTCAATTCCCATATTGTACTGATCCTGCTCTGGATTAGCGTTTGATACGTGGAAGTACTCCAAATCATCAAAGATAGCTGAAACTTCAGACGAAACTACGACAAAGTTTGCACCACCTCTAAGTGTTGATTTATGAATCTGAGCTGAAATTTGGTTTACTTTAGTAATCAACGTCTGATTCCACTCTTTTTGAGTGTATGCGTTGAATCCACCACCGTTATTTGCTCTTTTCCATCCGTTGTAATCCCATCTCAATTGCCAAGCTGAACCAACTCTCAAGTCTCTTAGGATCTCTCTATCGATTTCCGCTGCAACTTGCTCAGACAATAATGCCGTAAGTTCTGCTTCCGCATCAATGTTATGGAATGCACTAACGTCTTGTGCCAATTCTGGCGACCAAGTAGCTCTTAGTTTTCTTTCCGTTACAGAAACCACAACCTCATCAAGTTCGAATGATACCTCACCCATTTCAGTTGCGAATTCTAATGATTCGTATCTTTCCCAAGCTACAGTCAAACCTGTAAATGAAGTTCCTGTTGCTGCTCCAACATATCCGTCAAAGTTAGCAGAAGAACAATCGATACAAGCTGGGTGTGTAAGGTCCAATTCGATTAGTAAACATCCATCAGGAGTACAGATATCACCGTAATCAACGATACCTCTTCCGTATTTCTGTGTTACTACTCTGAATGGTACTGTACCACCTGCTGCGATAATTTCACTTCCATCACCATCAACGATTGCTGGTGTAGAAACTACTGATAAAGAAGCTAAGAAAGTTTCTGTATCCATTTCATTTCCGTCTGGTCCTGTT
>Ga0209223_10001892_pt1 | contig 22007 bp, 21 predicted proteins | sample COG_06_FD_184750 | JGI IMG/M metagenome (GOLD analysis project Ga0209223, IMG submission 184750) | Pelagic Microbial community sample from North Sea - COGITO 998_met_06 (SPAdes) (version 2) | ecosystem: Environmental > Aquatic > Marine > Neritic zone/Coastal water | place: Helgoland, sampling...
ATATTATTACCCGGAGGAACTGTGCTGCTTTCTGAAAAATTGAATTCACTCCCTTGACATATTTCATTTTCTATGGAATAGGATAGGGAAGGGGCGGTGCCGATGACCGTAACTTCGATGGTGTCAGAATTTTGGCAGTCGTTATCGTTAGTAACTTCAAGAATATAAACTCCGGAGGTATCAATACTCAGTGTGGATGTTGTGTCCAGAGTATTCCAAAACCAATTGGAAATTACCGAAGTATCTTGAATCAATTGAATCGAATTACCTGAGCAAAGGCTGGTATCAAGACCGAGTGTAATGTTCTCTAGTGAGTTGTCGATTGAAATTGTCGCGGTATTGCTTGTTCTCATGCAACCTAGACTATCTAATACATTATATGAAATGGATTCATTTTGAAATAAAATCCTTGTAGGATTGGTATTTCCGTCACTCCACTGATCAAATGTGTAGTTACCTACAGGAATATTTGCAGTAATAGTATCAGGTCGGTTAAAACAAACAATTTGATTCTGAAGATCAAGCCCATCAAAAGGAGGCCTATAAACGATAAGAGTATCCCGACTTGTACGCCCAAATATATCAATAGTTTCAAGCCAATATATACCTGGTTCATTCACTGAAATTGATGAATCCGTGGAACCAGTTGACCATAAATACGAAAGATAGTAAGAAGGACTTGATATAGTAGTATCGCAAAATCCATAATCAACTATAATATCTTTACCTATGTTTACGTAAGGAGCATATTTATCCATTAAATATGAATTTACGAGGATATTATTTTGTGGATTCAGACTGTCAGTTATCAAAAACTCTACTATTTCACCAGTGAAAACTCCTAATTGGATTTGATTGAGAATAAATCCATTTGAAGGATACGCTCCCCCTTTCGGAGCAATAGTGTTGTTAATTTTTAAAAAGGTATTTACACTAGCAGCTGAACCATTAGATACCGATAGATTATGAATTTTGAATCTATTCGGTACAATTGGACCCAAGAAATACCTGTAATTAATTCCAAGAAATTGTAGTAGTTGCTTGTCAGGATACTCTTTGTAACCATAACCAGTATTATTTACATTAAAAATAGAATTGATTACATTTGCATTTAAAGATTTAAATAGAATAAATACTTCAAAGTTATCAATGTTTAATTCAGGGCTAATTAGCCTTTCTTGACTTTGGAAAAAAACAGATGGGTAGTTATTTATTTCGTAATTCTCAACAGAAATATTCGGTTGTTTATTTACATCCGGTTGGTTCAAATCATGCCCGTTACCACTATGATCAACCCATTCATAGACCTCAAGGTTCGCCGAATTATATCCTCCTATCGAATCAGATTTTACCCAAAGCAAACAACCCGAGAGTTCATTAGGGCAGAATTTTGTAAAAGCCCCAAAATTGGAAGTGTCTGAATTAGAAATGACTCTCCACCATGTCTTCTGTCCAAATAGTTCACTATTAATTTCTAATTGGTCAATTATTGTTATGGTATCAAAAAATATAGATTGAAATAGACTGTCTTGAGAAAACTCAATGTTAAATGAGGAATTTATATTTAAATAATTCCATTCAAAGAGCATTGTTGCTTCACATAATACTTCATTATTTTTAGGATTTACCAGAGAAATATTCTGTGTGAAAACATCACAGTTATTAAAAAATAGTACAAATACTAATATGCTTAACCTAAATCTCATAATACAAAGACGTCCCTCCATTAATTATGTTGCTATCTTTTTCCGATATATTTTTTATAAATTTCATAAAATCTTTGGATTTTTTTACTATTGTTTGGAAAATCCTTATAAGTTTTGGCTGGTGTTTTCATTATAGAATCAAATTCCGATCTGGAAATATCATATTTTTTTGAGATATAATCCATATCCGACGAAATTGAATCTTCATTATAGGACGGAGATTTTATTTTATTTAATGCTTCCTCTCGGGTTAATTGACCACTTACGATTTGAGATGAATATGTCGCTCTTCTGTAGTCCATATTATATTTAGTAGGCATTACGTATGATTGCCAAAATCCAGTTATTTTGGATTCATGATGTTTTCCGCCATAATCCTGCCAATCAAACTCTTTTTTCAAAAACTCTCTTGCTTTATCTTTATTGTATTCCATTATATTTAGTGGATAAACTGTTTTTATACCCTTAATAAATTTGTAATAAATTTCATCGAACAAGCCTACGACAGGTAATTTTTTAATTTTTCGATTACTATATTTTGCAACGATATGTTTGTATAATTTCTTGTCTTTAAGAACATGATAACCCCAGGTAAGCGGAAGTATACCTTCTCCAGACAAATTGCCCCCGGAAACAATAAACTTAATATTGTGCTTTGCTGCAGTTTTATAAAGACTAGCGGCAATTCCAATATCTGTTGGCATTTCGATATCTACTATTCCTGATTTTATAAAGCCAAGTTGAATCTCTCTAAATTCCCTCCAGTCGAGAACGAAGCTTACATAATCTAGATCTAATTTATCAACAACCTTTTTAACGTTTTTAACGGCAATGTCAGAATTCCAACCATTATCCATGTGAATAATCAAGGGTTTTAGGCCCCATTTTTTACATAAATAAGCGGTGTAACAACTATCAACACCACCACTGATTCCAACCAAACAATCATATTTCTCCTTTGAATTCTTCAATGTATTTAGAAGATCCTCTATTCTTTGTGTTGATTCCTCTTTGTTATACCGAGGACTTTTTAAGGTTTGTTCAAAACCTTTACAATGGTTGCACCTGCCGTGTGTGTCAAATTTTATATCCTCATCGGAGGTATCCATTATGCAAAAGTTACATATTTTATATTTCGATTCTTTAATCATATAATTTATTTAGAAAAGATAGATAACTTGTTTTCCGGATAATTTATTAAAACTCCTCTGTGCACTCCTTGATAAACAAATAAGCTACCTGCAGCAACTCCGTTTACATATCCATCATCAAAGCACTTTTTTAAATTTGAATAATTATTAGCTCCACCGAGCGCAATGATAGGAATCTTTAGTGATTTTGAAACCTCAGAGATAAAATCTATATCATAACCAGACATCGTACCATCCTTTTTTATTGATTGAATAATAATTTCGCCAGCTCCCTTTTCTTGTATAATTTTTGCAAAATCAATAGGTGAGTATTTAGATTCTTTTTTACCTCTTGAGGAATAAACTTTAGTTTTTCTAAAAACATTCTTCCTATAATCAATACAAACTGATATTGTAGAAGTTCCAAATTCTTCAGATGCTTCTCTTATGAAATCAGGATTTTTTAACGCGAATGATCCTATTATAACCCTTTCTGCACCGGCAGAAATAATACTGCGAATATCTTCCAGACTTTTAATCCCCCCCCCAACGGAAAATGGCATATTAGCTTCTTCTCCAACTTGACGAACAAAGTCTAAATCAATTAATCTGTTTTCAATTGAAGCATTGATATCTAGAAAAACCAATTCATCAGCCTCGAGGTCATTGTATATCTTTACCGCATTTATTGGGTCCCCAATGTAGTTCGGTTTTTTGAATTGTATTGTTTTAACCAGGTCTTGATCATCCAATAGTAAAACGGGTATAATTCGAGGCCTTAACACTTTATTTCGAGAAAGTTTTTAATTAAGTCACCGCCTGTTTTGTGACTTTTTTCGGGATGAAATTGAACACCGTATATGTTCTCACGATAAAGCGCTGACACAAAATTCGACTCGTAAATCGTCTCACACATGATCTCATTTTGTTTTGCTTCTTTGACGCAGTATTCATGAACGAAATAGAACTCGCTCTCGTCACAAATTGAATTATTGAAAGGAGTGGAGTTCTTAAATCTAATCTTATTCCATCCAATATGCGGGGTTCTAAATCGCAATTGATCTTTAATATTAATTTTGGTTACTTTAGCATCGAACCATCCGAGCCCTTGAATATCTCCTTCTTCACTGTACGAACACATTAACTGCATTCCCAAACATATTCCTAAAACGGGAGTCTTTTTTTCTAATACGACATGATTGAGTGTCTTGTCCAACCCATAATCTTTTAAATATGTCATTGCTTTTTTAAAATGCCCAACGCCTGGTAGTATTAGTTTTTTTGCATTTAAAATTTCATTTGAAGAGGATATAAGCTCACAGCTAAAGCCTAGTTTTTCAACTTTTCGTTTGACAGATGAAATATTTCCCATATTATAGTCAAGAATTGAAACATCAGTCATATGTTTTAAGATATTGTTTTTTCGATTAGATTGGCCAATTCCTTAACCCTAAATTCTCTTGAAAATTGAGACACATTTTTACTTTCGCATTTTATGCTTTTAGTCTTTTTGAATTCTGAAATTGTATCCATTAATACCTCTTTTAGGTGCTCAGCGTTTTTTACTAATACTCCGGAATTACTATCTTTGATTAGATCTGATTGAAGTTCTTTATTGGTGTTTGAACTTTCGTCAATATTGTAATATTTATCTTTCAGTTTTAAGGCGTTCTCATCATCTGTGAAACAAAATAATATCTTTCTTCGCAACCCCAAATAGTCGTATATTTTTGTACCCATAAATGAGTAATAATTAAACAAGAGCAACAAATTGCTCTCTGCTAACTTTGTTAAAAGTTTTGCATTTGGAATCCTTGGGTGGAACTCTATACATTTTTTGACCGTAGGATATTTCGCCAATATTTTTTTGATGTCGTTTTGATTATTTATTCCATAAAAGTTTAAGTTAAGTTTAACTTCAGCATTGAGTTTTAGAAATTCATCAAGTGAATTAAAAAATATTTCTATTGGATGCCAATTATAAATAGTACCTGCATACGAAATAGTAAGATTACTTGAATTCTGATTGATTTTTGAAATATTATGTATTATTTCGGGGTCAAATCCATTTGGGATGATGTGAATTTTACTTTTGGTGTCATTTAAAGCGATTTTGTCAGCAACAAATTGCGATACCGTAATAATGGAGGCAACCGTTTTTAGGATTTTTTTTTCGTTAAAATGACTCCATTTTTTTAAGATAAATTTTTTCTGAAGAGGGATATCCTGACTCCAAGGATCCCGGTAATCGGCGATCCAAGGGATATTAAATTTCTCACTTAATCTAGTTGCATAGTTAAACAGAATAAAAGGATCTCCGGTGGCTATAATCAAATCTATTTTTTCCTTATTAATATAATTTTCTGCTCCGTAATATATATTTTTTTTGGGTCCATTTATTAGTAAGAACTGTGAAAATTCATAATACCCAGAGATTAATTTCCTAAGTATTTTATATCTATTTTCCCCGTGTTTAAGTAATAATTTATTTGATAGATTAGTTTTATATGGTGTTCTAATGATTTCCCCATTTTCATATTTCTCATGAATATTTGAATCAGAAATTCCTTCTGATATGTAATCTAGCTCATTCCCGTATTTGTTTTTCCATTGTCGAGTTATAACTATAGGATAAACATTAAATTGTTTTAAATATTTAAACCAAGCGTAGGGACGAAGACCTCCAACTGAGACATAAGGAGGGAAGTCATATGCAAGAATTAATACCTTTTTCAATTTAATGTTATCTTCTTCATCGAGGATGTAAACGGGGGTGGGCAATTTATCTTAGCGATCATTATTTGACACCAATAATATAGAAATGCCGTTTGAATATTTCTGATTTTTCAATTTGAAAGCCAACTTTTGACATTTGATTTTCTAATTCATCTTGATTTTCAATATGGAGTGTATGGTCATCATCCCCTACAGCATGTTTTTTAAAGTATAAATATCTTGTAATTCTTTCCAGAATCGACCGTGAAAATATTTTACTTCTAAAACTAGTCTTATCCTCTCCAGATTCAGAAATATCCAAATGGCTTGTAAGTAAAAATTTACCATTGGGCTTTAATACTCTATATGCTTCTGAAATAAATTTTTTATAGTCATTGAAATGATCTACCGCGGATAAACTAATTACATACTCAAAAGTATCGTTTTTAACGGGGAGATATTCGGCATTAGCCTTTATATGTGCCATTTTTAAAAATGACAACTTTGGATATATTCTAAGAAACTGATCATGTAATAATCGAATATTAGGGTCAAGAAGAAAATATTCTAACTTTTCCGGGAAATGAAAAAAACTACATTGAGTATGACCTGTTCCTCCACCAATGTCTAAAACTTTCCCAGACTTTATGTGCCCAAATCCTGTTTTATCTGCTAAATAATTTACAATGGGCAGACTGTTAACCGCCGTATATACGGATAGTGATTTATGATAATTTAAAAATTGCTCATTTAATGTTTTCCAATTTTTATTTGTGAAATTTTCTTTAGTGAAAGATGGTACGTTACTTTGAATTGGATAGTTCTGTTCACCAATTAAAAATTGTTCATCATCTGATAATTTTAATTCTGTTTCACTTTCCGGGTCTCTTAGGAGTTCAATGTATTCTTTTACATTAATTCTATTCTGCTCATATAACTGAGCCGGTTCGTATATGTTTCTTTCTTTATCGATCATATCTAGATAAAGATTTTCTTTGTTGATTTTCATTCTATTTTTTAATTAATTCAGTAAAAATGCCATAATTTTTTTCAGCATTAAAATTGTTTTCCCATATACTATAGGAAGCATTCCGATATTTTTGCCTTTCTTCAGAATTTAACATATAAAAATTTGTAAGTATTTTAGAAATATGATCAGTATTCGGATTCGGATTTAATAAATAGCCATTTAAATTTTCTTTTACAATTTCTGAAACACCACCTACATTTGTAGCAATAATTGGTATTTTGTAGGAAATAGCTTCCATAATTGAAACTGGTATTCCTTCAGATTGACTTAAATTCATAAATATATCTATCTGATTGGTATATAATAATTTATGTACATTTAAATTTGACAATTGACCTTTAAACTCATAGGATATATTTTGATTTGTATCAAGAATTTCTGAGGCGAGAATTTTGATTTGTTTAAAGAATCCTTCTTCATACCCATTTCCTATATGAATCCAATGTGCTTTAAATTTGAGTTTTGATAGCGTTTCAATTACTAACTCAATCCTTTTATTCGGGTAAATATAGCCATTTGTCAATATGGTGAATTTATTACTAGTAATATTTTTTTTTAAGTTATTAAAGTTATAAACGTTTGTGCCTAAATATGAAAGGTATAGTTTTTTTAAATTTATAACCTTATGGGTATTAATGAAATAATTCAAACCATTTTTTGAAATAAAATGAACTTCATTAATTGTTAATAAAATACTCCTTTTAAATGGCAAATAGTTTATTTCTGATCTATCAAAATATAAATCCCAACCATGAGCACGACATATTTTTTTTGCATTAAGATTAAGTCTTGAAATGGCTAAAGCTTTTTCATCCATCCAATAGGAATAAATAGTATTGAACTGATCCTTTTTAAATTTTTTCTCGATAAATTTTTTAATAGTTGTAGATTCTGCATAGGCAGAAATTATATTCTTGATGAGTTTTAAGTTTATTCTTTTTTTGTAATGGAGCCTTGCAAGATTTAATTCAGTAATAACATGTAGACTAAACAGATATCTTAAACTTTTTATTTTAAACCAATTTGTTTTGAAATAAGTAAGTTTTTCAATCTTAATTTTATCGCTAATTGGTCGTGTAATATTTCCTGAAGGGTTTATAGGAATAATTACTATTCTATCGGTATGTTTTTCTAGAATTTTTATTTCTTCTTCAAGGAAAACTTCTCCCATACCAAAAGGGAAACTTGAGGTCAATATTAGAAGTTGTTTCAATTTAGGGATTGTTGATAATGAGCTAATAATTTAGTTACATATTCTTTAATATCATATTTTTTAGCATATTCTACACAATAGTTTGACATCTCATCATATTTATTGGTGTTTTCAAATAAGGAAATAATTTTTTGAGCAAAAATTTCTGGATCTTGATTATATATCATATATCCATTTTTACCTTCTTCTATTAAATCACGATTTCCTTTCCCATCCAATGTAACAACAGGCAATCCTGAGGCCATAGCTTCTATAAATACAAGTCCAAAAGGTTCATAATAGGCCGTATGAAGATAAATGTCGCTATTGAATAATTTTTGTTCAACATCAAATATCCTTCCCAGTAATTTAATGGAATCTTCTAAATTATTTTCAATAATACTTTCTCGAATAACTTGTTCATTTTTACCATCACCTATGATTTCTAAATAGACTTTATAATTTTTAGCAATCAGAGATTTTACTATTTGTATTAAAAATATTTGATTCTTTTTATCTTGAAAACTACCTATATTTATTAATCTAATAACAGTCTTGTTTGGACTTCCTTTTTTACTAGGATTTAAGAATTTTTTAACATCTATAGCGTTAGGAATAATTGAATGATTAATATTCTTACCGCTAACGGTTAAGTTAATATACTTATATGTGTCTTCTGATATGCAAATAAATTTGTTCCCATATTTCCTATATTTTCCTAGTAAATATCTTTTTTGAAAAAAATTTAAAATACAATCTTTTGAGAAAAATGATGAGATTTTAAATTTATCAAGTTGCTTCATATTATCATGAAGATGTGAAACATATGTCACACCCGAAATCAATTCAGACCTCACTTTAATTTCTGCTTCAAACAAATGTGTGTGTATTATGTTTGGTTCAAATTCTGTTATTATTTTTTTAAAATTCTTGTTATCAGATTTACTAATACTAAATGGAAATAGCGTAAATGAAATATCACAAACAACAATTTTGACTTGTTTAGATAAGTATGGGTACATATCAATTGTGTTATCAAAAATCAGTAACAGAACTTTAATATCTTTCCTTTTTTGCATTTCAATACAAGACTCAAGGACCAATTTTTCGGCACCCCCTCCTGCAAGTCTTGGAATGACATGAAGTATATTCAGCATCTTAAAGAATCAAACTTGTTTTCGGTAAATTCTTAAATTTTAAGCTTGCATTAGTTTCTACCGCTCTATATGACATTTTTTTAAATTTTTTATATTTCTTAATATCTACATTGCTAAAATAATATGATTTGACCTCTGTTGTCTTTGAAAAATTCTTTTTTTGAATCTTCGATATAGCATTTATCAATAAATCTGCCCCTATTTTAATTAGTTCTTGTTGTACATCAATAAATGTATCCTGACTTTTTAAGCTATAATTGTGTTGCGAAATTATTATTCCTGTATCTAATTTTTCATCAATAAAATGACAACTAACTCCAATTTTATCATATAATCCATAATACATTGCCCAAAATGTGGATTGAACACCTCTTATTTCTGGAGCAAATCCATGATGAATATTAATTGTTCCTAATTTTGGGATTAAAAATATATTTTTCTTTAGGATACCTGCACCACATTGAAGTATTATATCTGGATTATATTCAGATATTACTTTTTCACTCTTACTATCATTAACTTTATCGACAATAATAGAAGTGAATTCATCAAAATTTATTGATGGTGTAATTTCTTTTATTGAGTCCATAATTACTTTATGATCTTTTAAAAAATAATTTGGCCCATTTTTAATCCTCGATAATATGTTTCTAATTGAACTTCTTTTTTGTTGTGGTTTAGACTTAACGCGTATGATTTTATATTGAAAATCTGGATAAAACCTCATTAGACATGAAATATTATACAGATTAATTACATCGGGTTTTTCCGACATATAAAGCACAATTCGCATATTATTTAAAAATTGAATATAACATATAATTTGTGTTAGCTGTTGGGTAAATTCCAATTCGATCCTGTATGTTAATATCCAACTTATCTTCTTCAAACAGATATTCTACAGCATATTGATTTTTAAATCCTATTGATTTACAAAAAGGTATTAGATCTCTTGTATATGAACCATCAGGATAAGCTATAGATGTCACTTCTTTTTGCATAATATTTTCAAGGTAATCTTTAGAATATTGAATTTCATTTCTAGCGTCTATATTTGATATATTCCCGAGACATAAATGGGAATATGCATGAGATCCAATCTCCACATATTTGAACTTTGATGAAGTTTCAATATCATTATTAGACATTAATTCCCAGTAAAGCTTATTATTTTCTATTTGTTTTTTTACATTCTTAGAAGATAAAAACGACTTCATGACTAAATCAATTAAATCATGTCTAGATTCTTTTTTAATAAAGTCTAACAGTCTTTCAATATTATCTTTATTAACATAAACATCTTTTTTTTTAATAAAAATTTTATCTTCAATTAATAAATCTTTATTGGTGTAAATTGAAGCTATATCTACAAAATCTGGCCAAAGAATATTATATTTTGTTTTATTTAAACCTGTAACAAAAAAAGTAGCAGGCAATTTATATTTTTCAAATAAGGGCATTGCTAATTTAAAGTTGTTTTTATACCCGTCATCAAAAGTTATAGTCAAATTACACTTGTTTTTATCAAACTTTTTCAAGAAAAAATCATTCGATGTTAGAACATTACAATGCTTTTTAAAATAAGAAAGTTGTTTTTCAAGGCTTTTAACAGAAATGAATCTTGTATTAAAAATCGTATTACTATGGAAATCGACTCCATGATACATTATTACGATTCCTTTACCTTTCATCTTATTTAAAAAAAATGAAGGCATATTAAAAAATAAATAGCAATTTATAATTTGCTGTTTAACGCTATCTAAATTCATGATTTCTTATTCTTTTCACGTTATTAAAATACTCATATTTAGGTATGCAAATGTCAAGTACAAATCTTTCTGCTTCCGTTTTCTTAGTATTGGAATAATATGAAAATTTCATTTTTGTGTTTAATTAGATGACTGATATTAACTATGTAAATTAATTGCCGAACAAAACCATATTCCAATTATTATTTTTTCATTGTATAGTAGTCTTCAAAAATGAAGAATTATTGTTCTCTCGATAAAGTTATCATGGAAGCCAAAGCTTTATTTTGATTTTATCCAGTTTTACTGAAAGTAGTAACAAAAAAATAAGCATCCGATGCTTAAATTGATGGTGGAATGGGTTAATCATAAATGATTTTAAAAGATTAATTACTGATAAGAACCTGTTGCCTTTAAAGATATAATACTTTGATATCCCAAAATAGAGTTCACTTACCACATTAATTCTTATTTTTTTTGAAATCTTTTTAAATAGTTCGGGTTTGTCTTTCCTGAAATTATTTAATCCTTTTAACGTCTTTATATACCCATCATTTGAAATATTTACTGAATTATCATCATGCAAACAGTAATAAACTGTTTTTTCAGGAATCTGATAAACAGGATATTTATTTGATACCTCTATCCAGTAAATGGTATCTTCAGTGACAATCGCATCTTCTCTAAACTCAAATTCCATGGATATTCTTTTACTCAAACAAACTCTTGTAGGAATAACCGGATTTCTTAAAAAATAGTCCAAAGGATTTCCTTCAAGTTTAATAAGGGGAATATCTTTTAAAACTCCATTTTTTTTAATTGCAAAAGAGGTAAATAATAATGCATCCTTTATTGCATTCAATCTAATAAAATCAAACAGTACTTGTAAATGATTATCTAAAATAATATCATCACTATCTAGAAAGCATATATACCCTCCCTTAGCATGCTTTATGCCATTATTTCTTGCTATACTCCTTTCTTGATTATCTTGATAAAAATATTTAATTCTTACATCACTATAGGACTCAACTATAACTTTTGTATTATCTGTTGAACCATCATCTATGACAAGTAACTCCCAGTTAACAAAGCTTTGATTGATAACACTAGTTATTGTCTCATTTAATACGTTTGCGCGGTTATATGTTGGTAATACTATTGAGAAAAAAGGATTTGTCATAATCATCCTTTTTTAGTTGCCATAATACATAAATCCTCTTGCACTCTATTGTGTGTAAAAGGTATATGTGCAAACTTATCAAACAAAGATAATCTTTTAATATTAGTAAAATAATCTTTGATTTTTAGCTTGTTAATTAATCCTTCCTTATTATAACACCATAAATGCTTTTCATGAAGCATACTATGGGCGTATATGGAAAAGTAATCAGAATTTGGGGAGTTTTCTTTAATTCTTGTATGAGCCCAAGGGCCAAAAGAGGGGATATGCTTTAATGTTTTATTTAAATATCTACGTATATAAATGTCAAGATCTGGGACAGAAATTAAAATTTTCCCATTTTTGTTTAATAAATTAAAGCAGTTCTCCAATACAATGTCTGCTTCCTCAAATGTAAAGTGTTCAAAAACATGCTGCATCCTAATAAAATCAAATGTTCCTAATCGATCTTTATCTTCGACTGACATAGGTACTGAAATATTCAATTGGAAATATTTAGATTTCATTGCATCTAAGCATTCCTCTATTGGATAAAGATCTGCAAAATAAAAATTTTTATTTGTATGGTTAATTGAAGACCCTAAATCAAGCCATCTAGTTTGATTATTATTTAATAATTCATTTTCAAATAGGCATTTACCTTTTCTCACTCTATAATGAAAGGAATGAATAACCCGATATTTTATTTGGTAATATTTTGAATAAATAAATGTTTTCATTCTTTTATGATCAAATTTAATAATATAAGTTCTTTATAAGCACAAATAAAAGTGTCTTGTACTTTATTGCTATTAGGCTCCATATTTAAATAAGTAGGCTATAAATACAATATGAAAAATTAGATAATCTAAAAAATGCATCTAACTAATTAATTTTCTTATAATAAAAGATTCCTTTTTTGAAGTTTCCTTTAATCCATGCAACTCTATCTTTAAAATAATAATTAAGCTCTTTTTCTTCTTTGTAATAATTAGTTAGTGTTTTAAAAGTGTATATTTTAAAAATCTCTTTTTCTAGCAAGCTTTTTGAACTAAAAATCCCATTATCATGCTGCCTATAACAACCACCGCTATCTATTTCATGTGTGAATTTTACCTTCCCATATTTCTCAAGTAAGCTAAATAGTTCTAAATCAGAAATAATATGCTCTTTATCATTCTTGTTAAAATTATCGATTACATTTCTAAACACTACAGTAAAAAGTTGAGAAAATGGTGCTTTTTTCTTTCATTATTTGAATAAAATATTTTTTATTGAACCTATTAACCAATATGCACGAATGCTGTAAATATTTGTTACTTTGAGGTAGTGGATTAAAAATTTAAAGTAATATTTAATCTGTTTTTCAGTTACGCTTTGATCAATATATTGAGTGATTCTGTGATTGATTCCTTTATCAACCTCGGATAATTCGCTCTTATATAGGCTTCTTAATTTAATAAGCCCGTTAATTTGGTCCACACCAAATTTTAAAGTTTGGACTGCTGGTTTTGATTCTCTTTGATTATTAGAACTCTCCCAAAGACTCGAGACTCCATCACCATGAATTCTATACACTGACATCGGTTTTTTAAACTTTCGAATCTTCCCAATACTTCCCATTATAATAAATAAATTAATATCGCCTTGTTTTAATGTATTGAGCCATTTTTTTTTACTTTCAAATTCATGTCTCTTCATCATAAATGTTGCTGTTTGAAAGGGGTAACTTGAGAACAGTTCGAAGACACTTACATCTGTATCAAAATCAATTTTATTGTTTTGTTTAAAACTATTTGTGATTTCATTTTCAGTTCTATCACCATTTTTTGACAAATAGACACAGTCACTTGTATGTGCGCAAGCAGAGTATTCCTTATTTTTTTCTAAAAAATCGACCTGTTTTTGAAGTTTATTTTTGTCTATCCAAAAATCATCTCCATCACAAATAGCTATATATTTTCCTTGAGCCATAGGGAATAGTACATCTACCCAGGGTTTAATTCCTTTTGAATATTGATTCGTATTTTGATAAACACAAATAAATAGGTTTTGATATTTATTTTCGAATTTTTTAATTATACTAGCTGTTCTATCGGTAGAAGCATCGTCATTAATAATTATTTCAACTCTGAAGTTTGTAATTTGTTGAAGGAATCCATCTAGGGCTTTTTCAATAAAACCCTCATGGTTATATGTTGCCACAATAATACTTACCATTACTGGTCTATGACTTCTTTCAAGTTGGTGATATAGTTGAATGGATTTGGTTTGGTTCATTTCAGGAATCTAGTTTTGAATTCCTCATTGGGAATGATACAAGTCTTATTCTTACCAAAAAAGCGATACCTGTTGACTGCTATAATTCTATAGATGGAGTTAGCTAATAATTTCGGCAAATACTTTAAATATCTTAGAATAGACCAAGGTTTTCGATAAAATGATGCAAGTTCAAAAAAAGCATTTGGGCCGATACTGATAATATTATTATTTAGCAAAACAATTGCATTAATTTCATTAGGGAAATTTTCATAAGTTTTTCTTGATGATTTTGCAGTCGAACCTTCTAAAGGGGCAAAGTAAATATCTGCATTTTTTTTAAGTAATTTAATAGATAATTGGATTACTCTTTGACAGAATCCACAACTTCCATCATAAAACAATATGGTTTTAGTTTTATCTAATTCTGATGTAGTCATGGCCCTATCATATTTATCATTTGTATACCTTTAATTGATTTAGTTCCAATTCTTGCTGATAGTAGTTTTTTTATATCTACTTTTTTACCTAATTGCCAATTAACAATAGCTGCTGGCAGGTTGACGCCGGCAGAATGACTAAATGGATATCCTCCACCAAATCTCGGATTCATTTCCAAAATATATGACATTTTCCCATCAAAGAAAACATCGACATCCATATTGCCAGGATGTTTTGAAATTCTTCCAATTCGTTCACCAAGTCTTTTTAAAATTGGATCATTTACTATTACTGCTGAATCAGTTTCTCCTGAACGCATTGCAATTTTATTTTTCACAATAGTTGTTTGATAGGTACCATTTAAATCATTAATAATATCTAAACCGTATTCTAACCCTGGTAATTTTTCCTGAATTATGACAGCATTTTCAATATCTACGGCACTTTCATATTTTAAATAACTCTTTTTAATTTCCTTTTTAACTTGTTTAAAAAAAAAGTGTAATTCTTCTTTAGTTTCAGCTTTAAATACTGATATTGAACCCATTCCCCAGCGTGGCTTTACAAATACAGGGAATGTTGATTCTTCAAATGCATTTGCTTTTAAAAATTCTTTTGGTGATAAAAATGAAGGAACGGTATTAAAATTATTTTCTCTTAAGAATTTTTGTGTTTTCCATTTATCGTTAGCAATTTCAATCATCCAATAATCTGCGACTATAGTTGTCACATCAATCTCATTAAGTTTCTTTTTTAATTTTGATAGTATTGGTAAGTCAATATCAAAAAGTGGAATTATGCAATTGATTTCATGTTTTAAACAATATTGTATTAAGAAATCATTATAACTAGAATCATGGATTAATGGACTCACTTGGGATTCATCTGCGGCAACAAGGCCTATTGAGTCTTCTGAACTGTTTATTGCGTATATTTTTCCACCATGTGGTTTAACAGCTTCTTTGAAGTAATCAACAAGATAGTTTCTTCTTCCAACGCTTGTGAGTAAAATATTCAATGTATTATGATTTAAAGTATTTTTGAAATTCAGGTTCCAAATTCATTGAATGTATATAATCCTCTTTGTATACATACATTGTAAACTCATAAAGAGCATAATGATGTTTGATTTCAAAAAACCTACTCAAATCATCATTTACGAAGTTAATTAATTTGATTAGGTTACAATAGTAGACTTGGGTTTGGTAGAAATCAACGAAAGGAGAGATAAAGTTAAAAGCTATACCCTTATTACACATTTTAAAGGAGTTTAAAAGTATGTTTTGTGAAAATCGTTCCCAATCTTTAATTGAACTATCTCTTCGTTGATGAAAAACCCCGCTAAGAAGCAGATAATCGTGTTTGTCTTCAAAGGATTGAGTTGCAAGATCACGTAAAAAAAAATTTGAATCAGGAAATCGTAAAGCAGAATCGTTCACATATTCTTTAAGGATTTCTGATCCTGAGTATTCAATTTTTTTATCACGGTTGTTATCAAATATATATTCACCTAAATCTGACAACCCCATACCCACATCGTGAACAGAAAAATCATCATCTTCTTTAAATATTCCACAAATAAGTTCAAAACGCTTCTTTTTATGATTTAAAGATTCAGAGCTAACCGCCATGGGCGAACCTTTATGTTCCTGATATAAATCTTTATAGATTTTTTCTTGTGATGCTCTTGTTTTATTTTTCATAGTTAATTATTAAAAATGCTCCCGTTCTCAATTTTTATTTTCTGCAATGGTTTGAATGCTCTTTTAAGTTTACTGTTTTTCACCTCTTGTATTTTACATAAACATATTACCCAATTTTCATTACCTCTGACTAGAAATAATTCTTTCTCGTCATTTACACAGAAATAAGTTTTGTTTTCAATCATTGGAAATTCCATTTTTGACTTTTTTATTTTTTTTTGTTTTTCTATTATTTCTGTTTTTCTGATATAATAATTTATACCTTTTATTTCTGTTTTCGGTCCAGTATACATATAAGATTCTTGTGAGCTAGCCGTAATTATTGAATGAATTTGCTTCAACGGTTTTCTCCAGTCAATGGTTGTTAATTCTTTCGAACTCCAGTTCCATTTAGAGAAATATTTATAATGAAACTCATTATTTTGTGGAAAGAATATCTCAGGATGAAAATCAGTTTTATTGTTTTTTAATAGTTTAACCATTAAATCGGCTCCAGACTCCCCAAGTAGTTTAAATAACTTTTGAGGAGTATAATTCAAATCAACTTTAATTTTTGATTGAGCGATAGCTCCTCCTGTATCAAATTTGTCATCTACAAAGTGTATTGTTGAACCTGAAAGAGTAACACCTTTCAAAACTTGCCATCTTGTAATAGATGTACCTCTAAATTCTGGCAATAACGAGGGATGAGTATTGATACAGCCATATTTTGGAAAATTAAAAACTCTTTTGGGTATTAATTCGTGCCACCCGCCGCCTAAAACAATTAAATCCGGATTTAGGTCTTTCAGCTTTTCAAAAAAATCATTCGTTTTTATTGATTTGGTTTTGATTATTTTAATTCTATTCTTTCTAGCTAAAATTTCTTCTGAATTTATTGTTTTAAGGAATTCTCCGTTGTAAAATTTTGTTTTTAAATAGTAAATCAGGATTGCTATATGTCTAAAAAATGGAACTTTCAATAAACTAAATTCATCCTTTACTAATATGGCTGATATATCGATGTCTTCTTCAATCATTTTTTTCAAAATTATGTACCCACTATGATTAAAGTGCCGAGTAACATATAATAATTTCATGAGTGCTTGATGTATTGATGAAAATATGACGGATTAATTAATGATAACCCTAAGATTAGTCCAAGAAAACCAAATCCCGGCACTCCCGTTAAAAACAGGAATGAATGCATACATAGAATAAGGACAAGAAGAATTAAATTGAATTTATTTGTAAAAAATATCATAATTACTGAGATCTCAATTAAAAGCGAGCCGATAGTTAGTATGCTAAAAATCACATTGTATTGTGAATAATCAAAAAAAGGTTCTCCGAAAATAAAGTGAAAACCGCTATCAAGATATCGGTCGTAAATTATTTTTTGACTCGTGCCGCCATCAATCCACTGAAGAGCCTTAGGAAAAGGTAATACTTTTGCAAGTCCTGCAGCAAAGTAAATATAGGCCCACCATCCTGATAGCAATTCAATTGGCCATCTATATTTTGAACTTGTAAGGCTTTTTTTAGTTTTTTTCAAAATGCTATCAACAGACCATACAGCACCTGTATCTGAGTAAATGAAAATTAACAATGGGAACCAAATATACAACCATGGAATAGGAGCATCGAACTTAGAGTATAAAAAGCTGAATTGAAGTATAAAGGAAATAAATAAAAGAGGTGTGACCCAACGTAAAAACAATCCAAGTATTAAAAAAATGCTTAAAATTTGGACACTTATTTGAATTACATCAATGGCGTAAATATTTATATAGTTTTGAATGAAATTTGGAAATATTGTTAATGTGTAATCAGTTCCTGGTACATTTTTCAAAAAATCAAAAATTTTACTAGAGCTAGAAAATAAAATTTGAATACCAAAAAGTATCCTAATCACTGCTAATTGATAAGCAGAACCTGGAAGGGATAATCTATTTATTATATTCTTGTTCAGCATTTACTCTAAATTTTTGACACTTTTCTTTTTGATAACCAGGTATGTATATAGGTCCGTAGTGTATGTCTTTATTATTTGTTTTAATAGCATTACATATGTCAGTATCAAACGTTACTTTTTTTGATTTATAATTAACTGATTGGACTCCAACCCATAAGGTGTCTACCCCCTCTTTTTTCATTATTTTACTCAAATAGTCAAATGTCTCTTTTCTAGATTTATTGTGATAATTTGCCGAAAAAGTAAAAATATGGGAGTAAGTGATATCCAGGTATTTTCTGAAAAACAAAAACCCTTCGCGTCTTAGATCTAAAACATGCAATTGATTATTTTTATAGAAATAGTATTTATGTTTATGTACGATGCTTGGTTCATCTTTAAACGAAGTAGACCAACGAAACATACCGACATCATAAAATGGATAGCACGGTTTCCCTATTGATACACTAATTAAGTTTCCCATGAAAACAATTGTGACAGCTACAATTGCATTCTTAGGCATCTTTGACTCTTTTATTTTTATAAAATTGGCGTAAATAATCCCATCTTTGCTACATAAATCGCGGTATATTTCGAGTGAAAGCCATAAAATAAATGGTATATGAACTGCTAAATATAACAAGACGCTTTTGGAAAAAAGGGATTGTTTATAATAAATTAAGGCATGAATAAAGTCAATTGTAATTAAAAAGCAGATGCACCATTTTAATACTTTTTTATTTTTTAAAGCCATTATTAATTATATTGATAATATGGATTAATAATTCTTGCTCTAGTAAATGATATAAAGGCAAACATAATACTCGGGATGATAAATCTTCCGAAACATTCAATTTCTGTTTTGGAACATAATTTAGAAAGTTTAAACTAGGGTAAAAATATCTTCTGGGATGAATATTATTTTCTTCTAATTTTTTTTGTACTTGTAATAAGGAATTTTCGTCTTCAAATATTAATGGATAGTAGCTATAGTTCCAATCGGTATTATCGCGAACAATTATTGTTTTTTCGTGAACAATATTTGAATTGTAGTAATCAATTATATACTTCCTCTTATTAATTATCTCATCCATATATGGCAAAACTGATAAACCCATAGCAGCATGCAGTTCGGACATTTTCCCATTTATACCTAATCCATGAAAATTTAATGGCCCATCATGTCCGAAATTATGATGATGAAACATTTCATTAAATAGTTTTGCTTCTTTACAAAAAAGGCCCCCACCTTCTCCTGTTTGGAATAGTTTTGTTGCATGAAAGCTACACGTACTTACATCTCCATATTCAAATATGCTCTTCCCTTTATATTTTACCCCAAAACAATGCGCCGCATCGTATATAACCTTCAGGTTATGTTTTTTGGCAATTCGATCTATTTCTTCAATATTACAAGGGTTCCCATATACATGCGTTGCCAGTATGCAGGTTGTCTTTTCCGTAATTGCAGCTTCGATTTTGGTTTCGTCAATCGTTAAATAATCGGAATTAATGTCAACAAATATTGGAGAGCAATTTTCCCAAACAATCGCTGCCGTTGTTGCAACATAGCTGAAAGGGGTTGTAATTATTTCTCCATTTTTGCCTAATGATTTTAAGGCAATTTGTAAAGGAGTAGTTCCGTTATTTGTACAGAGTATATTTGTGTTCGATAATTGTAAATAATCTGCAATTTGTATTTCTAATTCTTGAACTAATTCTCCACGATTTGTCAACCATTGATTGTCATAAGCGCGCTGAACATGTTTCGTATACTCCTCAATTGGTGGTAAAAATGACTTAGTGACAGGTATCATGAGTTTATACTTTGATTAATCCAATTGAAATTTGGACGAATATACCCTGGTTCTTTGCCCATAAATACACCTAAAGCTCGCTCTCCATGAACGACATTAAAAGACAAAATATCTTTTTCAATAAAAATGGCTATTTTTTTATCTTCGACGACCATGAAGTGCAGATAGTACTGTCCGGGTTGCAAAAACATTTTAGGTATTTGAGTAATAAGTTTATTGTTGCCTTTTTGAAGTGTAGTAAATTTCGAGGATGAAAATGAAAACATTGCCTCACCCTGTTCATTAAACATGTGGTAAGTTATGTGGTATCTCTCTGGATTTTCACTAAAAATTGAGACGTCAGTAGTTATATTTATCTCTGAATATTCATTAATTATTTCATTTTCCAGGGTGCTTTTTCCGTTAGACACTTCTATAAGATGTAAATGAAAAATTTCCTTTTTCAAACTATTTTTAAAATCTCTTCTGTTAGAAATATGATTTCCATCTGTCAAATAATGACTTACAGCGTTATCAATATTTTCATCCAATGTGAGTTGACCATTTTCGAGTATGATACCACGATTACATAAACTTTTTACTGATGACATATTGTGACTTACGAATAGAACAGTTCGACCATCTCCCTTCGATACCTCTTGCATCTTTCCAATGGCTTTTTTTTGGAATTCTGCGTCTCCTACGGCTAAAACCTCATCAACAATCAGAATTTCAGGCTCCAAGAATGCAGCTATGGCGAACCCTAAACGTACGGTCATTCCAGAAGAAAATCTTTTTGTTGGTGTATCAACATACTTTCCTATTCCTGCAAAAGCAATTATCTCGTCTAATTTTCTTGAAATTTCATTTCGACTCATTCCCATTAGAGATCCATTTAAATAGATGTTTTGTCTAGCTGTCATTTCAGGATGCATGCCGGTCCCTACCTCTAAAAGAGAAGCTACACGGCCTTTCATTTTGATTGATCCTGTGCTCGGGCTTGTTATTTGTGATAGAATTTTTAGAAGAGTTGATTTACCAGCTCCATTTTTCCCTATGATACCTAACACTTCTCCTTGATTTACCGAGAAATTGATCTCCTTTAGGGCAAATATTGTATTTGAAGTGCTTTTTTTCGTTCGATCATTTATTTCGGTCAATGTAGCATATGGGTCTGGTTTACCCATTAGTTTTGCCCATGATCTATTTAAGTCTTTAGATAACGTTCCAGTACCTACTAATCCTAAATCGTATATTTTGGATATATTTTTTATTTCAATTACTTTTTTCATTAATTAAACGGTATCCATGAAGTTTTTTTCTACTTGATTAAAAATCATTATTCCTAAAAACAATGTAAATAAAGCAAAGCCTCCTGAATATACAATGTGATTCCAATCAAAAGATCCAGCCCCAACAAACATAAAGTTAAAGGAGTCAATTAAATATCCTATTGGATTATATTTGGCAAGAAAGACCAAGTCTTTTGGTAAAGTTTTTATAAAAATCATGTAAGAAGTGGCTATACCTGGTGTAACATATCTTAGAAGCGGTACGGCAAAATCAATGAGGAATTTTAAATCACGGTATTTAGTGGTAAGGGAAGAAACCAATAAGCCAAATCCCATTGCCATAATCATAATAATAAGTAATAAAATCGGAAAATATATAATTTCCCACTGCATACTGAATGTATTGGTTTGAAAATAATAGTAAAGTATTGCACAAAGTAATAAACACAATTGAACTCCAAATTTTAATAATCCAGAAATTAAAACGGTTAAGGGCATAATCAATCTCGGGAAATATACTTTTCCGAATACGGCTTGATTGTCAATAAAAGTAGAGGCTGTTTTGGTAAATGTATCTTGAAAATATTGCCATAAAATGGGGCCACTCATATAGAATAAAAAACCTGGAACACCCTTAGGGCCTATTCCAGCAAGGCTGCCAAATACAAAAAGGTTAATCGCTGCTGTAAAAAGAGGTTGAATAAAAAACCAAAGTGGTCCTAAAATCGTTTGCTTATAATAGG
>Ga0209223_10001895_pt1 | contig 21992 bp, 20 predicted proteins | sample COG_06_FD_184750 | JGI IMG/M metagenome (GOLD analysis project Ga0209223, IMG submission 184750) | Pelagic Microbial community sample from North Sea - COGITO 998_met_06 (SPAdes) (version 2) | ecosystem: Environmental > Aquatic > Marine > Neritic zone/Coastal water | place: Helgoland, sampling...
GACGGTTTTAAAACTAGAATACTGGCTAAAATTACCGCAATGACTATCATACAATTTATTAATAAATTTCATTTTGAACGAAATATTAATAATCTTAAAATTAATATAACCTAAATGCACAACGGGTTATAATAATACTTACCTATAAATCAGTCGCTATGTCAACAAAAGTCAATTTAGTACATCCAAGGAATCAAATTACTGAGATTATTGATAGAATTTACAAACGGGGAATGACAACTACTTCAGGTGGGAACATTTCTGTAATAGATGCTAACGGAGATATTTGGGTGACGCCATCTGCGGAGGATAAAGGCTCTTTAAGAGCTTCTGATATTATATGTGTAAAAAAGGATGGAACGATAATTGGAAAGCATAAGCCTTCTTCGGAGTTTCCATTTCATAAAGCTATTTATGAATCGAGACCTGATATAAAATCGGTTATACACGCGCATCCACCAGCATTAGTATCTTTTAGTATTGTACGTCAAATACCTAATACTAATATTATTTCTCAAGCAAAACATATTTGTGGTCCTATAGGATATGCTAAATATGAAATTCCAGGTAGTGATTTGTTGGGTGAAGTAATTGGAGAAGAGTTTAAGAAAGGTTACAAAGCAATTATCATGGAGAATCACGGTACGGTTTTGGGAGGTAGTGATTTGACAGATGCTTATGAGCGTTTTGAAGCTTTAGAGTTTTGTGCCAGAACTATTTTATACGGATCCCAAATTGGGAAACCGAAGTATTTAACAGATGCTCAAATAGATCAATTTGAGACACAGGCTACTGGTGTTTTACCCGAGATGGAATCTACTGTACATAGTTCAGAAGAACAAGAAAAACGTTTAGAAATATGTAAAATTGTTCAGCGTTCTTGTCAACAAGGACTGATGATAGGCTCCTATGGAACAGTGTCTATGAGATTGAAAGTTGGTGATTTTTTAATAACACCTACGGGTGTTGATCGTTGGGATTTAGAGCTAGAAGATATTGTACAGGTGAAAGCTGGAAAAAGAGAAGCTGGAAAAGTACCTAGCAGGGCTACTTGGATTCATCAGGAAATATACGATCGCAATCCGGAAGTGAATTCAATTATTATGACACAATCACCATATTTAATGGCTTTTGGTGTTACAGATGAAGAAATAAATGTACGTACTATTCCAGAGAGTTGGATCTTTTTACAGGATATTCATAAAGTAAAATATGGACATCATTTTAAGCAGAGTAATAATTCAGAGATTGTAGATAATTGTTCTACGGCTGTTATTATAGAGAATGATTCTGTGATTGTTACAGGGGATAAGTTATTACAAACATTTGATTATTTAGAAGTCGCTGAGTTCAGTGCAAAATCAATTGTATTAGGAACGTCATTAGGAAGTATGGTTCCAATTAGTGATGAGCAAGTAGAAGATTTAAGAAAGAAGTTTCTTGCGTAAAGAGATAAAAATAAACCAATAATTTAACTAAAATATATAAGTAATGAGTCAAGTGAATATTGAAGAAGCAGAGATTGTTGAATCTACAGGTGAATTCGAAAGAGAACCTGTTCCACAGTCCAAATTAAAAGGGTGGAAAAGTTTTATCGGAATGTATGCCGGTGAACATGCCGCTGGAACAGAGTTTATGATCGGTCCTTTGTTTTTGACAGCTGGAGTAAGTGCCTTTGATTTAATTATTGGATTGATTATTGGAAATTTATTGGCTGTTCTAAGCTGGCGTTTTTTAACGGCAGAAATAGCGGTTAAGAATCGATTGACTTTGTATTATCAATTGGAGAAAATATGCGGTAAAAAGTTGGTTACAGGTTACAATCTGGCTAACGGGATTTTGTTTTGTTTCTTGGCGGGATCTATGATTACCGTATCAGCAACGGCGGTTGGAATACCATTTAACATGCCTATGCCAAAATTAGACGATACCTTACCCAATGGAATGACATGGGTAATTATTGTAATCCTTCTAGGGGCGGTGATCTCTATCATTGCAGCGCGTGGTTATGATACAGTAACGAAAGCTGCTAACTGGATGTCACCTATCATTGTACTGGCTTTTGTAGCTTGTGGAATTGTTGCGTTGGGGCAATTGGGAGTCTCTAGTTTTTCTCAGTTTTGGGACATTTGGGGAACAGGATCTGAACCTTTTCCTGGACAAACAAAATTTACATTTTGGCATGTTGTGATTTGGTCATGGTTTGCCAATGGAGCTATGCATATTGGTATGTCTGACTTGTCGGTATTTCGTTTTGCAAAAGAAGCAAAGGCAGGATGGGCTACCGCTGCAGGAATGTATGTAGGTCATTATATGGCATGGATAGCAGCGGCTTTATTGTATGCAGTGTATATTCAGTCACCAGAAGCACAGGCTTTTTTAACAAACGGACAAGCACCACCTGTTGCACCGGGACCGATGGCATATAATTCAATTGGTGTTTTTGGAATCATTGCTGTGGTATTAGCTGGTTGGACAACTGCAAACCCTACTATTTATAGAGCAGGACTGGCTTTTCAAGCAATTCTCCCAAAATTATCTACAGTTTCAGTTACTATCTTGGCAGGTGGAATTGCAACCATAGCAGGACTATTTCCTGCCTTTGCAATGAAGCTTTTAGGATTTGTTGCTTTATACGGATTTATTTTGTCTCCTTTTGGAGCTGTTATCGCCTTTGAACACTTTTTCCATAAAGATTGGGGGATCACTAAAAACTATGCGGAAGTAGCAGGTTTACAAGTAAACAAAGCAGTATTGTTCGTATGGGCAATCAGTTTTGGTTTGTTTTACTTTATCTCCGTTTATTTTGATGTGTTCTTATCCTTTGTAACCTTACCATCTTGGTTGTTATGTGGATTCTTATTTATGGTTTTTAGCAGGTACTACCAAAAGAAATAATTATTTAAAAAAAACCTCTCCAAATTATCACAATGCCCTACTTGTTTTAAGTAGGGCATTGTGTTTTATTACCATATTAAATAATAGAGGGATTTTTGCTTTTCAATAACAAATTCATTTTAAGAATAATGAAATTACTCAAAGCTAAGATCATTTTTTAAACTGTGGTATTATCTAGTAAAAGCTTCTCCAATTCTAAAGTAAACACCCCAGTCATCTTTACCAGCAGCAACATCCATTCCAACAGTAATTCTAGATTTTGGAATCGCCATAAATCGTACTCCTGCACCAACAGCTGGAAGGGTGTTATTCAAACTAATTTCGTTCGGATTATTGAGGGCAGTTGCCAATCCTCCAAAGGCAACATATCCCCATTTTTCTGCAAACCAATGCCTATATTCTGTTTGTACATCATATACTTGATTTGCACGGTATTTTCCGTTGGAGTATCCTCTTAAATCATCTCTTCCTACTACATTCTGACCAGCAAAAGGAACATCTCCAATTGCAGCTTGCCCATAGGCTCTTACTAATAAGGTATTTCGTTTTCCTTGTTTGAAATATCGATTGTATTCAAGAGTTATATTGGTGTAGTTAGAACTGCTACCTAAGCTTTCTAAAAAACTGGTGGTATTGAATTTTCCATTGAATCCTTTCAGGGGTTGCATTTGATTATCTCTTCTATCAAATTCAGACGAAAGTCCAAAACCAAATAATTCTTGAATATCCTTAGGTTCTGTTGGAACATCAAAGGTTGTTTTTGAATGCGAATAGATAATATTCAAACCTGCATACAATCTGTCATATACATTAACCATAAAATCAACATATGCAAAATAGAAGTTTGTATTGTAGCCAACAAATACTCCATCCTCTCGTGTTTCGGGTGGTAAGGGAGGCAAGATATTCGGAGGGATGTTGTCTAAAATATCACCCCAACTAACATAGGTTTGAAAATTGATACCTCCTGTTCCAACAACTACCTTTGACCTCATTTTATCCTCTTTGAAATAAAATTTGTTAGGCTGTATTAAAAAATAAGTTTTATTCGTAGAATAGCTCCCAATGATTGTTGAGGACGATAAAGGAGATATGGTGTCTTGTCTGTTTAATTTATAAAAACCAGCAGCCATAATTCCTAAGGAGGTTTTAAAACTATTATTGTAAGAAATAGTTGGGATTAAAATGGTTTTGAAGTTTTTATCTTTATCTTCTTTGATTCCAACGCTTTCGCTTTTCGCCCGTTGGGCATTTAATGATATAACGAAACTGAAGAAAATAAAACTGGCTATAAAATGATTTGATTTCATAAAAAGATCTTAAAATGATTTGCTTGTTACTTTTCCTTTAAGAATTGAAGCGGAATCGACTCCTAATTTTTTCTGAATTTTAAATGCTTCTACTGAGGTGATATCAAGTTTTTTAATTCTTTCTTTTATGACAAAGACCACATCTCCAGACATCTAACTTGGGGCCCAGATAGAAAAACAGTAGAAAGTTCCTCATCAAGTTGGTCCATTAAAATTCCTAATTGCCACGTTTCTTCAATATCAACTAATATAATCTCATTGTCTGTATTGTTTTCAATTTCAATGGCAGTTTCTGTCATTCCCTTGATCATTCCATATCCAGGGATATTTGATAGTAAAGTTGATTCTATCCAATTTTTAAATTGATTAGCTTTTTGGGTTTTGGCAATTAATCCAGCAATCAAACAGATAAAAATCAGAACTGTAAATGCAACTAATCTCGCAACGGTTACACCTCCTATGGTATCTAATGGTAATTCTTTGACAATGGTTTTTACAAGGATTCGTAAAATTTCAATTACTTTTCCAAAAATTAGTAAGACAATTACAATCGGTACAATAAGAAAAACACCACCGATAAGTGTTGTTTTTAAGAAATTTAAAAATGTTTTCATTTACTTTAAGATAGCTTTTATAGGCGTCGCACTTTTAGACCAAATAGCATATTCTATGGCGATGTTTTTTGGACAATAAACAACTACTGGGAGTTTACTATTATAGCGTACATGTTCTGTTTTTGATCGAACAACTTTTTCTGTTAGATTTTCTTCCGGACAAGCCATTTGTGTACTCATCATCATCCCATCAGTTTCAAAAACATAATATGAGTATCCCCATCCTTGTACAGTCTTTCTATTGAATTTCCCAGCAAGACTGTGTTTGTTGCAATCCACTTTTGCGGATTTACCAGCCCATATCTCTAGGTTAAAAAGGCCCTCATCTTCTTCTATTGGGAGTTCAATAATATACCTGCTTAAGGTATCACTAGACTCAGGATACATGCTAAGATCGTAATCAGCGAATTTCTTTTCAGAAAGAGAGTCACTCTCTTCTGTAGAAGTGCAACTCATTAGAATTAAAAGAGAACTAACTAGAAGTGTGATATATACTCTCATAAGAATGCAATTTTATGTGTATTTCAAATATACATAAAAATGTAGTGATTGATCATTTTGATCTGTGAAATTTAGCCTTTAAAGGGAAGGGTTAATTATTACAAATTAAGTACCTTTGCAGCCTGAAATACGAATGGTCTTAGGTAATTCAAGAATGTTTTTTAATTGAAAGTTTTGGTTTTAAAAACGACTCAGTTGGCATAATAAAACCATTAAATAAGAATAGAATGAAAAATATCACAGAAGTTTTAAAAGAAAGAATCCTTGTCTTAGATGGTGCTATGGGGACGATGCTTCAAGCGTATAAGTTTACGGAAGAGGATTTTAGAGGGGAACAGTTTAAGGATTGGAAATTGTCTATGAAAGGAAATAATGATATGCTTTCCATCACACAACCAGAAGCGATAAAAGAGGTGCATAAAAAATATTTTGCTGCTGGAGCTGATATTGTTGAAACCAATACATTTTCGAGTACTACCATTGCCATGGCAGATTATGAGATGGAAGATTATGTGTATCAATTGAATTACGAGTCGGCAAAAATTGCAAAGGAAGTTGCGGATGAGTTTACCAAAGAGAATCCAGATAAACCGAGATTTGTTGCAGGGTCAATAGGTCCAACCAACAAAACGGGTTCTATGTCACCTGACGTAAATGACCCCGGTTATAGAGCCATCACTTTTGATGAGTTGAGAATAGCCTACAAGCAGCAAGCAGAAGCATTATTAGACGGAGGATCTGATATTTTATTGGTGGAAACAGTATTTGATACTTTAAATGCCAAAGCAGCGTTGTTTGCGATAGAAGAAGTAAAAGATGAACGTGGTATTGAAGTTCCGGTAATGTTAAGTGGAACGATCACAGATGCGAGTGGACGTACTTTATCAGGTCAGACTGCAGAGGCTTTTTTAATTTCAGTTTCACATGTACCTTTGTTAACGGTTGGTTTGAATTGCGCTTTGGGAGCAAGTGCTTTGGTTCCTCACTTAGAAGCAATATCTGGTAATACAGGGTATGGAGTGTCTGCGCATCCTAATGCTGGGTTGCCAAATGCTTTTGGAGAATACGACGAAAGTCCAGAGGAAATGGCTGGACAGATTAAAGAATATTTAGATAAAAGTCTGATTAATATTATTGGAGGTTGTTGTGGTACGACACCAGATCATATCAAAGCGATTGCTGAGGTTGCAGGTAAATACAAACCAAGAGAAATAGCGGTTAGTTATTAGAATGCAGTTCGCTTGTATAGAGTCAAAATAGAATATAAAAATAGTTAAAGGCCCATTGCCAATAGCTAAAAGCTGACGAATAAATGAGTCAAATAAAACAAACAAAATACATGAAGTTGTCTGGTTTAGAACCTTTGGTTTTAAGTCCGGATATGAACTTTATTAATGTTGGTGAAAGAACAAATGTAGCAGGGTCTCGTAAATTCTTGCGCCTTATCAAAGAGGAGCAATATGATGAAGCTTTAGCTATTGCCAGAGATCAAGTAGAGGGTGGTGCTCAAATTATTGACATCAATATGGATGATGGTATGATCGATGGTAAGGAAGCGATGGTTCGTTTTTTACATTTGATAATGGCTGAACCAGATATTTCTCGTGTACCTATCATGATTGATAGTTCCAAATGGGATATTATTGAAGCTGGATTGCAGGTTGTTCAAGGAAAGTGTGTTGTAAATTCTATTTCTTTGAAAGAAGGAGAAGACGCTTTTAGAAAGCATGTAAAATTATTGAAGCGTTATGGAGCTGCAGTAATTGTAATGGCTTTTGATGAGGTTGGACAAGCTGATAATTATGAACGTCGTTGTGAAATCGCAAAGCGTTCTTATGATATTATGGTGGACGAGTTGGGGTTCCCGTCTGAAGATATCATTTTTGATTTGAATATTTTTCCTGTAGCAACAGGAATGGAAGAACATAGAAAAAACGCCATCGATTTTATTGAGGCTACACATTGGGTACGTACCAATTTAACCAATGCTAGTGTTAGTGGAGGTGTCAGTAATGTATCGTTTTCTTTTAGAGGGAATAATGTAGTACGTGAAGCAATGCACTCTGTGTTTTTATATTATGCCATCCAAAAAGGGATGAATATGGGAATTGTAAATCCTGCTATGTTGGAGGTTTATGATGATATCCCAAAAGACTTATTAGAACATGTAGAGGATGTAGTTTTAGACAGACGTGATGATGCTACAGAACGTTTGTTAGATTTTGCAGAATCTGTAAAAGGAAAGGGAAAAGTTCAAGTACAAAATCTTGAATGGAGAGAAGGTGCTTTGCAAGATAGAATTACGCATTCTTTGGTGAAAGGATTGGATACTTTTATTGTAGAGGATGTTGAGGAAGCACGTTTGCTTGCGGCAAAACCATTAGAGGTCATCGAAGGGAATTTGATGATCGGGATGAGTGTTGTCGGTGATTTGTTCGGTGAAGGGAAGATGTTTTTACCACAGGTTGTAAAGTCTGCCCGTGTCATGAAAAAAGCCGTTGCACATCTGATGCCTTTTATTGAAGCAGAAAAAGATGAAAATTCGAGAGCTCAAGGGAAAGTTCTTTTGGCTACGGTTAAAGGAGATGTACATGATATAGGTAAAAATATTGTTGGAGTTGTATTAGCTTGTAACAATTATGAAATCGTTGACCTAGGGGTAATGGTTCCGCCGGAAAAAATATTGGAAGAGGCTAAAAAGCATAACGTAGATGTTATCGGTTTGAGTGGATTGATTACTCCTTCCTTAGATGAAATGGTACATATTGCCAAAGAAATGAAGCGATTGGATTTTTCAATTCCTTTGTTGGTTGGAGGAGCAACGACTTCTAGAGCACATACGGCAGTTAAAATTGCACAACAATACGATCATGGAGTGATTCATGTATTGGATGCTTCTAGATCTGTGCCTGTTGTGAGTACCTTGATAAGCGATGAAACTAGAGAGGGATTCTTGAAAGAGACTTATGAAGAATATGATAAATTACGTGATGGTTATTTAAATAGAGCTCGTAAAAAAGTGTATTTACCATTGGAAGAAGCGCGTGAGAATAAGTTTAAAATAGATTGGAAAGCAGAGGATGTGTACAAACCTAAAAAATTAGGAGTACATGTGATTGAAGATTTAGATTTTAATGAATTGGTGCCTTATTTAGACTGGACTCCTTTCTTTCAATCGTGGGAATTGCATGGAAAATATCCAGCTATTTTAGAAGATGAAATTGTTGGTGAACAAGCAAAAGATTTGTTCAAGGATGCTAAGGCTATGTTAGATAGTATTTTAAAGGAAAAATGGTTCAAAGCAAAGGCAGTTTATGGTTTATTCCCTGCAAATACAACAGAGAATTCTGATGATATTGAGGTGTATAAAGATGAATCAAGAACGGATGTTTTAGAAACAGTATTGACCTTACGTCAGCAATCTAAAAAAGGAGCAGGAAAACCGAATATTGCATTGGCTGATTTTGTGGCGCCTAAAGAAACAGGATTGGAAGATTATATAGGTGGTTTTTGTGTGACAACCGGATTTGGTGTTGAAGAAATCGCAGATACCTATAAAGCCGATTTAGATGATTATAATAGTATCATGGTAAAAGCTTTAGGAGATAGGTTTGCCGAGGCTTTTGCTGAATATTTACATGATAAAGTTCGTAAAGAATTTTGGGGATATGCTTCTGATGAGAATTTAAGTAATGAAGATTTGATTCGAGAAGAGTATCAAGGAATACGCCCAGCACCAGGGTATCCAGCATGTCCTGATCATACAGAGAAAACAGCTTTATGGAGATTGTTAAATGTAGAAGAGAATATTGGAGTGACGCTTACAGATAGTTTGGCAATGTTTCCTACAGCGGCAGTTTCGGGATTGTATTTTGCACATCCAAAAGCGAGATATTTTGGAGTAGGTAAAATTACTTTAGAACAAGTACACGACTTTGCAAAACGTAGAGGATATACGAATGAAGTGATGGAGCGCTGGTTGGCTCCCAACTTGAATGAATAAAATAAAAAACACCTAACAGGTCTTGGAAACCTGTTAGGTGTTTTTATGAATTTCCCGATGACATCTAACAGGTTTCCAAGACCTGTTAGGTGTTTTTTATTTAAATATTTTCCTTAGTTTAAAAGGAAAAGCTATGAAACACCAATCTTTTAAACCAGGTTGTTATTACCATGTATTTAACAGAGGGAATAACAAAGAAAAAATATTTTTACGGGACGGGAATTATGATTATTTTTTGAAATTGCTAAAAAAATATATTGCATCTGTTGCGGAAGTTTATAGTTATTGTTTGCTTTCTAACCATTTTCATGTAGTACTAAAAATTAAGGATGAAGAAAATTTACCCAAACAAATTTCATTGGGTAATAAAAAACTGCATCAGCCATTCTCAAATTTATTTAATGCCTATGCCAAAGCTTTTAATAAAGAAAATAACAGAACGGGCAGTGTGTTTCAAGAGCATTTAAAACGTGTACAATTAGATGGCAATGATTATTTGAAAAAACTTATAATGTACATTAATACAAATCCAAGCCATCATTTTATAGAGGATTATAAATCTTATAAATTTTCATCATATCAAAGTATATTATCGAATAAGGAGACTGCCTTAAAAAGAGTAGAAGTATTGCGCTTATTTGATGGTATAGAAAATTTTAAATATGTGCATGCGTTAAAAAACACACAAATAGGACTGTTAAAGGAATTGAGTTTAGAGTAAATATATTTTAAAAGTTAGCAAGTCTTTGAAACCTAACAGGTCTTCAAGACCTGTTAGGTTTGATTTTAAATCCTCTACGAGGTTTTTTTTTATTAGAGCGATTGTGTATTTTCGCAAGCGCGTTAGGGATAGCAGTGATATCCTTTTTTATTTCGGAGACTGAGCTTGTCGAAGTCACAAGAAATAAAAAAGATTAAACGGATAGCCCGACCTGAAAGGGAACGCTCCCATAAAAAAACATAAATGAAAGTTACAGATCACATAAAAGAAGCAAAGGGGAAATCATTATTTTCTTTTGAAATTGTGCCTCCGGTAAAGGGACAGAATATTCAAAAATTATATGATAATATTGATCCTTTAATGGAGTTTAAACCAAAATTTATTGATGTGACTACTTCCAGAGAGGAGTATGTTTACCTTGATAAAGGGAATGGATTGTTAGAGAGAAAAATTACTCGTATGCGTCCAGGTACGGTTGGAATATGTGCTTCATTGATGCATAAATATAATGTAGATACAGTTCCGCATGTATTATGTGGAGGTTTTACTAGAGAGGAGACAGAATACGTATTGGTGGATTTACATTATTTAGGAATAGATAATTTAGTTGCCTTACGAGGAGATGCTATGAAGCATGAGTCTTCTTTTGTTCCTTGCGAAGGAGGGAATAATTATGCTGTGGAATTAGTGGATCAGGTTTCTCGTTTGAATGAAGGGAAATTCTTGAATGAAAATGTAGAAATGGACTATAAGCCTGATTTTTGTATCGGGGTTGCTGGGTATCCTGAGAAGCATTTTGAATCGCCAAGTTTGGATTCTGATTTATTGCGTTTGAAAGAAAAGGTAGACGCTGGAGCTGACTATGTGGTGACACAAATGTTTTTTGATAATAAAAAATATTTTGAGTTTGTAGAAGCTGCAAAAAATATTGGAATTACGGTTCCTATCATTCCAGGAATCAAACCAATTGCAGTAGAGCGTCATTTACAAATATTACCGAAAGTGTTTAGTTTGGATTTACCATTGGCATTGGAAAAAGCGGTATTGGATTGCAAAGGTGATAAAAAAGCGATTCGTCAGGTTGGTATAGAATGGGCTATTCAGCAAAGTAAGGAATTGATGGCAGCAGGAGTTCCTACGGTACATTATTACTCTATGGGTAAATCGGATAATATTGTAAAAATTGCAAGAGAAGTTTTTTAGTAGCAAAATTTATTGCTTACAGAAAATTAATAATTATCTCAAATGCAACTATAAAAAAAAGTGATTCATAGAGAAAGTTTTAAGTGGATTATTTGACTACATTTGTATGGAGAAAAAAATAAAATATCAATTTAAAAATATATAGTTATGGCATTAGAAATAACAGACGCGACATTTGACGAAGTAGTATTGAAATCAGACAAGCCAGTATTGGTTGACTTTTGGGCAACTTGGTGTGGACCTTGTAGAATGGTTGGACCGATCATTGAAGAAATCAGCAATGATTATGACGGAAAAGCTGTTGTTGGAAAGGTAGATGTAGATAGCAATCAAGAGTTTGCAGCAAAGTACGGAGTAAGAAATATTCCTACAGTATTGTTGTTTAAAAACGGTGAAGTTGTTGACAAGCAAGTTGGAGTAGCTCCAAAAGCAACATACGCATCTAAAATTGATGCAGTCTTATAATTTTATAAGAACTTAGAATATAAAAGCAGTACCATAGGGTACTGCTTTTTTTGTTTTAAGCCTGTTTTTCTGGTAGAAAAGAGACTTAAAAGTCCTTTTATTTGAGTAAATTTGTAGGAGCTTCTTGTGGATAATATCAAGGAGAATAATACGCATACGACTATGGAAGAAAAATTAATTTCTAAGAAGAAACCGAGTTTTCCAATCACCGATAAATTAAAAGATTATTTAAAAAAATATAGTAGAAACGTGCACATGCCGGTACTATATGATGATTTGTTGCGTTATTCTGGCGGAATTGAAGTATATGATAAATCGGGGGTAGATACCTTTTGGATTCGTGTCTATTATCCGGAGTTTGAAAGAGAGGAAATCGATAGAAGTTTAAAAAGAATTTATAGCATTTTGCATGCCGATGGTAGTGAAGATTCTATTCCTTTTTTAAATATTGATGCTGTTGACTTTTGTACGTTTGGAAATTCAAAGCCTTTTAGAGTAAAAGTGAGAAATATTCTGAATGACAACTATATGTATATGTACATAAAAAAAGCAGATGCTTCTCGTGTATATGGTCTGGAACTGGAACATTTATTGTCACCGGATAGAATTAATTTTTTGGTATATAAGGATACAATCGTAGAGGAGCATATTCAAGGGATTCCGGGAGATGTTTTTATGAATGAAGGCTACAAGAATTTCTCATCACGTGATCAGAAACAGCTTTCTAAAGAATTTGTAAAATTCAATGAGCGTTGTATCATTCGTTTGTTAGGGGATATGCGTTCTTATAATTATGTAATTGTACCTACACATGATTTTGACCAAGTACAATATAGGATTAGGGCTATTGATTTTGATCAGCAGTGTTATGAAGGAAAATTTAAGGTATACATGCCTCAATTTTTAAAAGAGAATAATTTGTTTGTTCAAATGGTGCATGAAAATTTACATGAGCAATCTATAAATCAATATAAAATTGAAGAACGCTCTGCAATTTCTAAAAGAATTTTGCGTGTTCATGATCGTGTTTTGCATCTGTTAGATTGTATGTCGGAAAATGCGATATCAACTCCTGAAAAGGTAGCGCAGTTGAAGGCAGATTTATTGGTGTATACGAAAGATGTCAAATTCAAAAAATGTACAAGTATGGGCGAATTACTTGGAGTTGCATTTGATTTTGTAGTAAGAAACTATGAGAATGAAAATCACTTTTTAATTCATTGATAGGATGTGTCTAGAATAAAAAAAGCTCCTTGAAATTATTTCAAGGAGCTTTTTTTATTTTTGTAAAATAGTCTTTTTCTTAGTAAAGATCTGTATCTAAATCATCTAAACTTTGGTGCTCTCCAAAATTATCAAATTCATCATCCAAACCGTAAGGATCTTCTGAGCCAGGTTCTTTATCAGCAGTAAATTCTTTTTCTGGAGCTTTTTCAGGAACGTCTCCAATGGTTAAAACTAATTTAGGAAGTTTGTCGTCTGAAGATTCAGAAACTTCAACAATCTCAACAAAGAAAGTCCACATTTCTAGAAAATCATAGACATAGATAAGTTTTTCTCCTTCGTCTTCTATGTTTTGTTCAATGCTAGTGGTAGCCATTGAAAGAGCTCCGGGTGAATCGTCCATGTTCATCAAAGGAATTTCTTCCCCTTGATTCCAATCCTCATCAGTTCTGTAAAAAGATGCCATTTGCTGTCCGTTGAATCCAAAAACATTGGTAATGGTATTGTGCAATTCTTCAAGAGTACTTTTAGAATCTATGGCAATAGTTCTAATTACATCCTCTTTAACATCTAGTACAACTCTGATTTTATAGATCATAATTTTTCTCTTTTAATACTGCAAAATTAGACTTTCCCCACGTACAAATCAAAAAATAAAAGAGATTATTTCATGAAATAATTCTGCAGATATCAAATTAGATTGCCACAGATATTGTATTTTTAGCATCTAAAATAAAATGTATGGATCGCACTAAAATGCTTGAAATAGCTAATAAAATCACTCAGAATACTTTAATGGAAACATTAGAGATTACTTATGTGGATGTGGGACCTGATTATTTGGTAGCAACAATGCCCGTGAGCCCTAAGGTACATCAACCTTTAGGTTTGTTACATGGAGGTGCTACAGCTGCTTTGGCAGAAAGTGTAGGAAGTGCTGCTTCGCATTTATTGATTGATACCAGTGTATTTGAAGTAAGGGGAATAGAGATTACAGCGAATCATTTGAAAAGCGTAAAATTTGGTGTTGTTACGGCAACGGCAAGTGTTTTGCATAAAGGAAAAACAACGCATTTATGGAAGATAGAAATTCGTGATGAAGATCAGAATCTTATTTCATTTTGTAAACTGACAAACATCGTATTACCTAAATCTAAAAAATAAGAATTTCAGCTTGATACCATTTAATTTACTGCTGGAAAAGTTAGCAGACGCGTATAAGAATAACTTGCCTTTTGTAGCTTACAATAAACCCAATTCATCTATTGTGAATGGAGTTTTTCAAGAAGATGATAACTTGTATTTTGTCAAAGATTTTTCTGAGCAAGGATTTGTTTTTGCTTCTTTTGATTCAAAGGAGGATACCCTATTGATACCGAACCATATTTCGAGCTCAGCTAGGGTTGACTTCACTAAAAAAACTAAGTTAGTTAGTAATAGTGTGTCAGAAGAATCTATTGAGGCAAAGGAAAATCATATAGAGTTTGTTAGAACTACAAGAAACTATATAGAAAATTCTACAGTCGAGAAAATAGTGATTGCAAGGGCTAAAAAAGTTTCAAATATTAATTTAGAGGTGTTTTCAGTTTTTGAAAAATTAATACAGGCTTATAGGCACGCTACCTGTTATATTTGGTTTCATCCGAAAGTTGGAATGTGGATGGGGGCAACACCGGAAACATTGCTAGAAATTGAAGGCTCTAAATTTAAAACAATGTCTTTGGCCGGTACACAGAGGTTTGTGAATACTACTGAGGTTACTTGGGGTACAAAAGAGATTGAGGAGCAACAAATGGTAACGGATTATGTGCTTTCAAACTTAAAAAAAGTTACCGATACCTTAAATATTTCTGATACTTACACAGCAAAAGCAGGTGCATTATTACATTTGCGTACCGATATTACAGGAGCAATAGAAAATGAAAATGCAGTTGCAAAATTAATAGAAGTGCTGCATCCAACTCCTGCGGTATGCGGTTTTCCAAGAGAAACTTCGAAATCCTATATTTTAAAAAATGAAAATTTTGATCGTTTTTATTATACAGGATTTTTAGGGGAATTAAATATGGATGGCTCTTCAGCTTTGTATGTCAATTTACGATGCATGGAAGTCCTTGATGAAAATTCCTTGCGTTTGTATGTTGGAGGAGGGATCACGGCGAAAAGCAATCCTGAGAAGGAGTGGGAAGAAACCGTTGCAAAGTGCAAAACAATGGAATCTATTTTGTAATTTTACAGACTTAAAATTTGATGTTGCTGAGGTAGTTCATAGGCAAGTCAAAAACAATTTTAGGTTCAGTATTAGATGAAATACCCAAAAAATGATCTTGCTCAATTAGTGATAGCATCTTGTGTTGCTAATGGAATTGACACTGTTATAATTTCTCCAGGATCTAGAAATGCTCCTTTAACAATTGGTTTTACAAGTCACCCCGATATCAATGCTTATAGCATAGTAGATGAAAGATGTGCTGGGTTTGTGGCTCTAGGAATGGCACAGCAAACAAGAAAACCGGTTGCGTTGGTATGTACTTCTGGCTCTGCATTGTTAAATTACTACCCAGCAATTTCTGAGGCTTTTTATAGCGATATTCCTTTGGTGGTACTTTCTGCGGATAGACCTGAAAATTTATTAGAAATAGGGGATGGTCAAACCATTCAGCAAAAGAATGTTTTTGAAAATCATTCGCTGTACAATGCGAATTTAATAACAGGAGAACCCGAGCATAATAAGGAAGAGCTAAAAAATGCATTGTATACTTCTGTGTTAAAAAAAGGACCTGTTCATGTGAATATTCCCTTTGACGAACCTTTGTATGAAACGGTGGATACAATTCTAGCATTGCCTACAGAACAACATTATGATTTTAGTAAAAGCACTTTAAAAGAAGTGCCTTTGGATGTTGAAGATTTACAGTTGTACGCAGACAAATGGAATCAAGCATCGAAAAAAATAGTATTGATAGGGAGTAGTTTTCCGGATGAATTGTTACAAGTTCAATTGGAACATTTGTTGAAAGATCCTTCTGTATTGGTTTTTACGGAAACGATATCCAATGTAAAACACCCTCGCTTTTTCAATTCGATAGATCAATTGTTATTTCCCTTGAATGCTGAAGCTTTAGATGCCTTAAAACCAGAAATAGTATTGACACTTGGTGGTTTGGTTGTTTCAAAACGAATCAAGCAGTTTTTTAGAAATCACCAACCCAAAGAACATTGGCATGTAAATGAAAAAAGAGGATTGGATTCTTTTCATTGTATGACACGTCATTTTGCAATTTCTTCTCAATTATTCTTCAGTCAATTTTTCTTTCTCACTAAGGTGAAAGAAAGTACGTATCACGAGGAGTGGTTTCAGTTGAAATTAAAAAACAAAGAAAGACATAAAGCCTATGTAAATAAAATTCCATATTCCGATTTTGTGGTGCATGCTGCATTGTTAGATTCTTTTCCGGAGAATATTCATTTGCAATTGAGCAATAGTTCTGTGGTGCGATACAGTCAATTGTTCGACGTGAATCCATCTCTAAAAGTTTTTTGTAACAGAGGTACTAGTGGAATTGATGGTAGTACATCTACAGCTATTGGAGCTGCAATGGCGGTTAACGATCAGGTGGTTTTTGTAACAGGAGATGTTAGCTTTTTTTATGATAGCAATGCTTTATGGAATACATATATCCCAAACAATTTTAGAGTTATTGTGATCAATAATAATGGTGGTGGAATTTTTAAATTTATTCCTGGTCCATCAAAAAGTGGAGCGTTGGATTATTTTGAAACTCCTCACGGTCTGACTGCTGAGCATTTATGTGAAATGTATGGTTTTGAATATAGTACAGCATCAGATAAAGAATCTTTATCTAAGGAATTAGCTGATTTTTATACTGGCGATCAACCTAAATTATTGGAGGTATTTACACCCTCTGATATAAATGATACGATATTAAAAGATTATTTTAATAATTTAAAATAGAAGAAATGGAATTAGAAGTAGGAGAAAAAGTGGAGTTGGTAATTGGTCGATTTACAAACGTTGGAATCAGTGTTTTGGTGAATGATGAATACGAAGGCTTGTTATATAAAAACGAAGTATTTAAGCGTGTTCGTGAAGGTCAGAAAGTAGTAGGTTATATCAAAAAACTAAGAGAAGATGGTGGGATTGATGTGTCGCTACAGCCTATTGGATTTTTAAATAAAATAGGACCAAATGAAACGATTATATTAGAAAAACTACAAAGTTTGGATGGTGGTTTTATTGGTTATAATGATAAAAGTAAACCAGAAGATATCAAATACCATTTTAAAATGAGTAAAAAATCTTTTAAGAGCGCTATTGGTGGTTTGTATAAAGCCAAAAGAATCGTAATTACCGATAAAGGAATTGAATTAGTAGAAAAAGATTCTGAATAAGTTCTAAATAAATTTTTTAAAAAAGTCCCTGTAAATTTACAGGGACTTTTTTTTTCTTGGTAATTTACTTTCTCTAGTTGAACTATTGAAGGATATCTATTTTTCTAATAAATTATTAGTAACTTAACGTTGCTATGAAATTTTTATTCAAATTTATTCCTTTCCAAATTTTGGTGCTTTTATGTATTGGAATATGGATTCAATATTATTTTCCTGTCGATCATTCCTATGCTACATATGCCTTTGTATGTTGTGCCGGGTTATTGTGTTTGAAAAGTAAAAAGCTTTTTAAAATAGGAATTTTCATCGTCCCTGTTTTTATAGGTATGTTTTCCATGCAGCTGCAACAACCAAAGAATTTGCAACCAGATTCAGAAAAAAAGTTGAAAGTTTTTGTGATAGATAAAATTTTAAATCAAAATAATTTTTCTAAAAATTATGTCGCAATTTATCAAAGCGGAAATTCAAAATTTTATGACGAGAGAGTAATTTTAACCTTATATACAGGTTCCGTTTCAACTCAAATCATTGTAGGAGATAGGATTTTAACTAAGGCTAGTTTAGAAGAGGTGCCCGAAAGGCGAAATCCTTTTGATTTCGACTACAAGAATTACCTCAAACAAAAAAATATCATTCATCAAGTAAAAGCAAAAAAATGGAATTGGCTCAAATGTGCTATAACAGAAAATTCTATCAAAAGTACTGTTTATGGATATCGTCAAAAATTAATTTATGCACTAAAAGAAAAAATTGACGATCCTGATGTGTTGGCAATTAGTTTAGCCTTGGTGATTGGGGATAGAAATTATATAGATGCAGGGTTAAAACAGAATTATGTCAATGCAGGTGTTATTCATATTTTGGCCGTTAGTGGTTTGCATATTGGAATGTTGGTTTTTATGTTGCTCTTTTTATTAAAACCGTTGCAGCAATTTAAAAACGGCAAAATTATTTCTTTTTTTATAATCGTATTAATTTTATGGGGCTATGCCCTGTTGGCAGGTTTGTCGGCTTCCGTTGTTCGTGCTGTTACCATGTTTTCCTTTGTTTCTCTGGGAATGGTATTCGAGAAAAAAAATAACATTTTTTACACCTTGGTTACATCAGCTTTGGTGTTGTTGCTGGTGCATCCTTTTTTCTTATTTGATTTAGGGTTTCAAATGAGTTATTTGGCGGTATTATCAATTGTGGTTTTGTTTCCTGTGTTGAATAGAATTTGGTCTTCAAAAAATAAATTGGTCGGTTACTTTTGGAAATTATCCTTGGTGTCTCTTTCTGCTCAGATAGGTTTACTTCCTTTAACTCTGCATTATTTTCATCAGTTTCCTGGATTGTTTTTGATTTCAAACTTGTTAGTGTTGCCTATGCTCGGGGTGGTGTTGCTATATGGTTTTGTGGTTTTGTTTGCTGCTGTTTTTAATATAGACTTCGAGCCGTTATACCAATTATATTCTTGGATTGTTTCTTGGATGAATGATTTTATTGCGTTTGTGTCTGAACAGGATGCATGGTTATTCAGTCAGATTTATTTTTCAAAAAGGATGATGATTTCCGGCTATCTCATTGTTATCTGTGTGGCCATTCTTTTGCATAAAATATCTCTTAGAAATATATATCGATTGGGAAGTGTTCTAATAATTTTTCAATTGATGCTGTTTTTTGAGCTGTATCAAAGGAAAAATAAAAGTGTACTCATGGTATGCGATTTATATAAAAAATCACTGATTATAGAGCAGCAAAATAATCGTGCAAAATTTAATGGAATCAATGGAGGAGTTAAGAATAAACAGGTGAAAAATTATTTAAACGCATCCGGAGTTACGTTAGATACCGCAGTTGAAAATATACCCTCTATATTCAAGTATCAACAGAAAAGACTTTTGGTGATTGATTCTTTGGGATTTTATAAAGTAGAGAATTTAAAGGGATCCATTGTTTTATTGAGAAATTCTCCTAAAATTAATTTGGAGAGATGTATTAGTTATTTGGAACCGCGTATGATTATTGCAGACGGATCTAATTATTCTTACATAAAACAAAGATGGAAAAACACTTGTAGTAAAATGAATATTGATTTTCATGATACAAGAACCCAAGGGGCATTTATTATAAAGTAAAAAGCCACTTCTCAAATAGAAGTGGCTTTGGTTTCATAGCAATTTTCACTGTTAGATTGTTTCTTTTTGATACTTGTTTTCCGATTCAAGAGCTTCTATATAGGCTTTGTCTCTTGTGTTTTTTTGGACTGCAATGGCCGCAAATAAACTCAATAAATACGACATCGCGTAAAACCCTTTTTCGCTGGCTAATAAATCTGCATTCCAAAGTCCGATCGTTAGTAATACCAATGCGGAAAGTGCCGAAAACCAACTAATATTGTGATACATCTCCGTGACTTTTAAACCTTCCAATTTGTCTCTTACACTTTTTTGCAAGGAAACAGCAGAGAATAATCCAAATAATAAAATGGTAAAATAATATCCGCGTTCATTTAAAAGCATTTCTGAATTCCATAAAATAATACAATAAGCAAGTGTTCCTGATAATAAGGCAAACCAGGAGGCTCCCATAAATGCTGGTGTAGGTTTTTGGTCGAATTGGGTAATGCCAGTTTTTTTCGATGCTTGTGTTTTTTTGTTTGATACATTTTGTTCTGTAGCGTCACTTTTAAAATTATAATCCATAATAATTGATTTTCTTAATTAGTACTTATTTTGTTAATTGTTCTGTTGATGCAGTTTGATTTTTGTTCGATTGTTTGTGATACATAATTCCTGCAATAAAAATGTAGCTCAATAGGTTTCCTATAAGAAGCGGTATAAATATTTTTTTGATGTTTCTTTTTAAAATTAATTTTACAGCTAAGGATTCAAGTAATACACTTCCTAAACACAAGAAAACAAAAGTCATTATCCAGTTAATTGGGTTGAAAGTAGCTTTAAAAAAGAGAGTGTCAGCCACCAAATGCCATAGAAGCATGCTATAGGTCATTAGTACTGTTCCAATGATTCCTGATATAATGTTCCCTACTATTGAAATAAAGAAAGATTTCAACCAGGAGGTTTTTAAAAAATATCGAATGGTGATGAGTTCAATACTTATGGTTCCAAAAATGATAAACCAAAAGTCTGAGATGGTTTGGCTGATATACACAGCGGGCCAAATGACGTTTAAAAATTGCATACGATTAGTTTAGGTTGTTTTGCTGATGCAAAGATGGGCGGCTTTAAAAGATCTGTAAATTCATAATTTGTAAAATACTTACGATTAAATTTTAAATTAATTTCATTTTTATTATTAATTTAGTGTTTTGTTGTTTTTAAAACTTACGATATAATGAATGTAAATAAAGCCATCATTGATACATTTTCTTTTGATCAGAAAAAAGAATTTCTAACTGTACTCAAAAAAAAGAACAGGAGGGGAGATGTTAAAAATATTGAATTGTTCTTACTCTTGTCTAAAGAAAATGAAGGGAGTTCTATGGATGTTGCACTGTATGGAGAAAACAATAAAGGGGCGTATCATGCCGTTAGCAAACGTTTGCATGATACTTTAATCGATTTTATTGCTAGAGATTCTTTTGCTAAAGGAAACTCAAAACAGATGAGTGTTTTGAAACTTTTAGTAGCGAGTCGTGTTTTTTTTCAGAAGAATAGCAATTCTTTAGCGTTTAAAACATTGCAAAAAGCAGAGTTGAAGGCTCAAAAGTATGAAATGTATCATTTACTAAATGAAATTTATTTATTGAAAATTCAAAACTTACATAAATCAAAATTGTATGATTTGTTGGAAGTCAAAACTGCCTTTGAGAAAAATAAGCAGCAACTTCAATTAGAGGAAAATTTACAGTTGTTTTATGCCACGATACAGAATGAATTAGAGAATTCGTCCAGAAATCCAAAGGAGATTTTAGAATTAAATTTAAAAAGATATTCTATTAGTTCTTCAAAGGGTTTGCATTTTGCGTCCTTGATAAAAATTATAGAAATTTTCAATACCATTGCGCATGTAACGGGTAAACACCACGAATTATGGTGGTTTGTTGAAGAAGCTGTATCTGAGCTGGAGAAAAAATCAATGGATTTAGAACGGTATCTTTCAGAGCATATCCAACTATTGTTTTATTTAGCAAATTTTAATTTGAGACGTAGAAATTTTCAGGAATCCAATAAGTATTTGGATGCCATGGCAGATCATATGGATCTTAAGAAGGGTGTGTATGCAAACAAATTTGTTTTAAAATTCAAACTATTAAAAGCATTGACAACATTGTTTTCTGGAAATATAAAATCTTCGCTGGAAACATTAGAGGACTTACCGGAAAAAACATCCAAAAATGAAGATTTATATGATCTTATGTTGACCAAAGTAATCACTTTATTCTTTAAAGGAGATGTTCAAAAGGCTTATCGAATATATGCTGAGTTTTATCATAGTGATATTTGGTATGCTCAAAAAGTTGGAACGGTATGGGTGATTCAGAAAAACTTGATTGAGTTGTGGTATACCTACAAAAAATGTTACAATTTTAGGCAGCTCGTTTATTTTTAGGATTTTTTAATTTTGTCTCCATTTCTAAAGGAGTTAAATAATTTAAATATTGATGTATTCTTTTGTTATTATACCACTGTATATAT
>Ga0209223_10001905_pt1 | contig 21879 bp, 16 predicted proteins | sample COG_06_FD_184750 | JGI IMG/M metagenome (GOLD analysis project Ga0209223, IMG submission 184750) | Pelagic Microbial community sample from North Sea - COGITO 998_met_06 (SPAdes) (version 2) | ecosystem: Environmental > Aquatic > Marine > Neritic zone/Coastal water | place: Helgoland, sampling...
AGAGTAATCAGGTTAAAATTAGAAATCATCTTAAAACTAAGGAATTAGGTGCCCTAAGTTATTAAAACGTCTACCAGCAACATTATCATATAATCCGCACTATTTAACGGTGTATGGGGTAAGAAAAACAAAAAGCCCGACGCGTCGCGTCGGGCTTTTCTGTTGCTCCCCCTATTATTCAAAGATGCAGCACAACTTCTTCTTTTAGTGGACTATTTATTGGTAAACGAGTCCAATGAAATCAAAGAAAAAGGTTGTGATACTCACAGAGGGTCAAGTAAAGTCACTAATGGATAATCTCAAGGTTGAGAGAGATAGAAGAATTATAGAAGAGGTCAAGAAAAATCAATCGAGATAATCATAGGTGTCATTGTAGATTGCTCGGAGTCTCTTCCCGTTGTGATTCCAATATAATCCTGGCGCAACATTATAATCATTATCCAGCATGGTTCTTGTTGCTTTTGTCAATGACATAGTCTTTTCATTATATAAGACCTTTTTTTCATCAAGTACCTCGCAACTATGTTGACCGTCAACAGAATGAAGTATATCTCCAACCTCAATACCCATCTCTTGGAAATTAAATGAAGGTCTTCTCTTTCGAGAGTATTCCTTGCTTGCTCGCTTAGACACTTCATCTACTTTGTCCAACTCTTGGTTGATTTCAGGCGTTACATCTTCATGATCTAAAAGTTTTAGGATCACTATTGCCTGATCCTCATCTATATCAAAAAACTCTCTTGATGGGTTAACTCTGTTCGGGTTAAACGCTTGATGAAGGGACGCTTCCACAACTTTCACGTTCTTCACTTTTCCAGCGAAGACACACTCGAATGGTAACGGAACGCCTGTACTATACAATTCCGACATTCTTATCTGAACCTCGTCTCTAAGTGTAATTCCAATCTTAACAAGATTTGGAAATGCTGGGTTTTTCAAAACGTAGACGATACCTTCTTCCATATCCACAATATAACAATGTTTATTGGTCACTAATATAATAATTTCTATCTTTCGGAAGTAAAACTTTAATTTTTATTAAAAGTATTATGCTAAAAGAGGTCTTCAAATCGAAAGGAGTAAAACAAAAGTGGTTGGCAGAGAAGATGGGTGTATCAGAAGTCACCATTTCGAATTGGGTAACGGAGAAGAGTTCTCCATCACGAAAGAACCTCGAGAAATTGAGTAATCTATTGGATGTCTCAATTAACGAATTGATTTAATGATAGAGTCTACGCTGAAATATGAGTTTTCATTGACGGGGTCCTCCTTGAGGGTCAACGATATGGTTCTGTTCGCCTCAAAGTATGTGATTGAAGGTGTGGCGGAGTTTAAGTCTGACAAGGGAACGACCAATAAGAGGATGGTTTCTGAATTTAAGAAGAGGATTGATAACCTAACTCATGACCAGCAACTACTTTTTATAGACGGGGATTTCTCAACTCAGAAACACTTGGCTTTTCTCTCGGCTTGTAAAACCTATAGTCTTCTTCGGGACTTCGTAATAGAGGTAGTACGTGAGAAGTTCTTAATAATGGATTTTAATCTCACAGACACAGATTATCTTTCCTTCATCAGGAGAAAAGAAGTAGATCATGATGAGTTAGCTGAATTAACGGACCTAACTCAGGGAAAGGTTAAACAGGTCATTTTCAAGATTCTCGAACAGGCGGGGATCATTGATACTATCAAGAATAAGGAGATTCAACTTCAGTTATTGGACGGACCAACCAAAAGAGCAATTGTAGAAGACAACCCTGATTGGTTAAAAGTATTTCTAATGTCGGATATTGATATTCAAACGGTAATTGATTGATATGGAGAACCTAAATAAAAAATTCGATCACCTTTTCAAGGTTATATCAAAACAAGGGTTCCTGAATAAAGAATCTCTTGGGGGTGAGATCCCATTTTTTATATCTGCTTACAATGCAAAACAGGAGATTCAGGTAAGAGAATCAATTGGGCTATTAAAGAATAAGCTTAGTAACCACGGAATAGAGGTATTAGAGATCAATCTTTTTGAATTGAGTTGTGAGTTGTTAGAATCCAACGGAGGTTTAGAGAGAATGTATATGGTTGAGCGGGCAAAGGGATCACAGAAATTTTTGCGTGCCTTACAGTCTGCATTAAATATTCATGAAGTTCTCCTTCCTAAAATCAGGGAAATCATAGAGTCATCAAATTCTCAAGTGTACTTTTTAACAGGAATTGGGTTGGTCTTCCCCTTTATCAGGTCTCATAATATTTTGAACAACCTTCAGTCAGTTGCCAAGGAGTCTCCTACGGTTGCCTTTTTCCCTGGCGACTATAACGGTCATACCCTAAATCTATTTGGCCTACTTAAAGACGATAATTACTACAGAGCATTCAACATTGAAAAAATCGAAGCATGAAAATAAACTCCATCTTCCAAAAGAATATCAATAGAAATATTGAGACCGTCATCAAAGCTGATGATAGAGATCACATATCAGATGAAGTAGCTGAATATGTAATCACCAATGAGATCTCAAAAAAGATCCGAGAGTTCTTTTCCGCATACAATTCATATGCAGGGGCCAATGGTGTTTGGATATCAGGGTTTTTCGGTAGTGGTAAGTCACACCTATTGAAAATCTTGTCTTATGTATTGGAGAATAAGGAGTTTGAAGGGTATTCAAGTGGAGATCTATTTGCTGAGAAAATCGAAGATGATCAGATGCTTAAAGGTGATGTTTTGGCTGCTTGTAAAATCCCTTCAGAATCGATTTTATTCAATATTGACCAACAGGCACAGATCACAAGTAAGGAAGACGCGAATGCCATACTTGAGGTATTCTATAAAGTGTTCTACGACCACTTAGGATACTATGGGTTTATTCCACATGTTGCCGAATTTGAAATGTGGTTAGATGACGAAGGAATCCTTGATGATTTCAAAAACAAGTTCAAGTCAAAGAATGGAAATCAATGGAATGACGTTCGCAAAAACTATTTTGACATCAAACTCCAACAGGACCTTAGTGCTGTATTAGGAGAGATCAAGAATGTTGGCCCTGAAGACTATATCGATGTCTTAGATAAACTCGAAGAGAACCACAAACAATCTATTGAGGACTTTTGTAATAGGGTGCAACAATACATCTCAAAACAAGAGCGAGGTTTCAGACTTAATTTTTTTGTGGATGAAGTTGGACAGTACATCAGTGACAACACTAAACTGATGTTGAACTTACAGACCATCGCAGAGTCATTAGCAACTAAAACTAAGGGGAGTTCTTGGATTTTAGTTACCTCTCAAGAGGATATGGAGGCGATTGTAGGTGACATGAACAAGTCCCAACAAAATGACTTTTCAAGAATTCAGGCACGCTTTAAAATCAAGATTCCTCTTACTTCAGCGAACGTCGACGAAGTAATTGAGAAGAGACTTCTAAAGAAAAATGAAGACGCAAAGACTGAATTAAAAAAGGTATTCGGAAAGGAGAGTGACCATTTAAGAACCATCTACTCATTCTCAGATGCAGGGGTTCAGTTTAAAGGGTATAAAGACGATTTAGACTTTATAAATAAGTTCCCATTCCTTCCGTATCAATTTGATCTATTCCAACAGTGTAGACGGGCGTTATCGACACACAACGCATTCCAAGGAAAACACTCTTCAGTAGGAGAGAGATCAATGCTTGGTGTATTCCAACAGGTAACTCAGAAATTGGGTGATTCGGGACTTTCGGAATTGGTAAGTTTTGATCGAATGTTCGAGGGGATTCGTAACGAACTTAAGGGTGAGATACAGTCTTCAATTTTAGTTGCGGAAAATAACCTTGATAATTCATTTGCCATCCGAGTGTTAAAGACCTTATTCTTGGTCAAGTATTACAGCAGTTTTAAGACAACCAAGAGAAATGTATCAGTACTTCTTATCGATAGTTATTCTGTGGACCTCAAAGAACACGATAAGAACATTGATGAAGCATTAAACCTACTCGAGAATCAAAGTTACATTCAACGAAATGGAGACCTCTATGAGTTCTTGACCGATGATGAAAAGGACGTAGAGCAAGAGATTAAGGAGGTTGACGCTGACGACCAAGCGGTAAACCAACTTCTCAAAGAAATACTATTTGATGAAGTAATCCGAGACAACAAAATCAAGTTCGAAGACAATAAACAAGACTACAAGTTTACCAGCAAGATTGATGGAGCTGTACTCGGAAGAGAAGAAGAGTTAGGTATAGAAATCATAACACCAAATTACCATTACTATAATGAGGTGAATGAGATGGCTACCCAAACCATGGGATTATCTCTTATGAGACTTCTCATGCCCGAGGATGGTGTCTTTATTAAGGACGCTAAGATGTATATCCGAACGGGTAAATACATCAAACAAAATCAGTCCACTTCATTGAAGGCGGAGCGAAAAAGAATTCTACATGACAAGTCAGTTCAGAACATCGAACGAAGATCAAATCTCGTAAAACTCGCTAATCAATTATTGTCAAGATCCGAGGTGTTCATTAATGGCACGTCTCAAGAGTTGGGAGCAACCTCTGACGGGAAAACTAAAGTCATCAAGGCCTTTCAAATTCTTGTTAAAACTGTTTACCCTAACCTTAAGATGTTGGGTAATCAGCAATACTCTGAAGACACAGTAAGACGAATTATCTCCTCTACTCAAGACGATTTATTTGGGACCGATGATACAACCATTTCAGAGGCTGAAAATGAAATTCTAATCGTTCTTGACCGAAGAAAGAAGCAATCCGATCGGACCTCATTAAACGATCTTAAGAATCACTTTGGAATGAAACCTTTTGGGTGGTATCCAAATGCGGTTTGGTCCATGGTGGCTCGCCTATACAAGAGAGGTAAGATTGAAATGAAACAGGACTCTAATCTCTTGGAGGACAGTCAGGTTATTGATGCATTGCTGGTTAGTTCTAACTACGGAAACACACTTCTCGAGGTCCAAAAAGATGTAGATCCAAAACTCATTAAAGAATTAAAAACCTTGTATTCTGAGGCCTTCGATGAATCATGTCCGTTTCAGGAGGCAAAAGACATCGCTGTCGGATTCAAGGATAAACTATCGGGATTACTTCAAGAGGTAAATGGACTTATTCAAAATTCTAATAACTACCCATTCCTTAAATTATTAGAACCAATTCAGGAGAAGTTAAGATCATGGAGTGGCAAGGATTACACATATTTCCTTTTAAGTCGTCAAGAGTTTGAAGACGCCTTGTTGGATGCCAAGGAAGACCTTTTAGACCCTATCCGAAAGTTCATGAATGGCGATCAAAAGAAGATCTATGATGACATAAGATTGATCGTAAACTCAGATACTACAAACCTGTCATTTGTTGATGGTGACGAAATGGATCAGTTAAGAGTTGTTCTAAACCATGACAAACCATTCCTCGGAACACTTATACGTGACGCGAAGTCTACAATGGATATTCTTAAGGAGAAAATCCAATCCAAAATCAAAGAGGAGAAGGAATTAGCCACAGAAAGAGTAAATACAATTATCACTCATTTTGAGAGTAAGTCGGAGTTTACACAATTAGACAACACTCAGAAGGAAGATCTATTATCGCCTCTTAATTCGGCATTAAAGGAAATCAGAGACGAAAGATTTATTTCCAACATTAGAAATATTGCTCAGAATGTTCAAGATCAAATAGAACCTCGTCAGTTAACAAGGCTTCAAAGATTAACGTCTGTGGGAGAGGAACAATTTGAGTATATAAAGGCAAGTGGGATTCATATTTCATATGATAAACGAGAGCTGAAGACTAATGAGGAGGTCGATGAGTACATCGAAACCCTGAGAGAGAAGTATAAAGAGCAAATCAGTAAGAACCGTAGAATATCCCTTTAATAGATGAATACAAACCAACTTAAGAAGTTTGCACAAGAGGCACGAAGAAAACTTATCGATCAAGTGTCGGCTAAGTTGAACTATGTATTGACTTCTGACTCTGCTGAATTAAGAGAGAAGGGAGCTGCGGTCCAAAAACTTAAAGAGGCCCTTAAAGAGACCTCAGAGGACCAATTGATTGATAAAGTAGCCTACACTTGGTTCAACCGATTTGTGGCACTTCGATTCATGGATGCTAATGATTACCAACCCATTGGTGTTAAGGTCCTATCAACATTGGATGGATTTACCACCCCTGAGATATTGGATGATGCAAAAAGAGGTAATATTCATGATGAACTTCAAGTAGATAGAAGAAAGATTGGAGATTTATTAGATGGCAGAATTCCGAGTTCCAACGCTCAAAATGAAGTTTATAAACTTCTCTTAACAGGGGTCTGTAATCATCTCCATAAAACTTTCCCTTTCCTTTTTGAACGTATTGATGATTATACTGAATTACTCCTACCTGATGATCTCACATCAGAGTTCTCAATCGTACAAGACATCAGAGAAGGAATGTCTAAAGAAGATTGTAAGGAAGTAGAAATTATTGGATGGCTATACCAATTCTACATCTCTGAAAAGAAGGATGAAGTATTTGCATCTAATGAAAAGGTTAAGAAGGAAGATATCCCAGCTGCGACTCAATTGTTCACCCCAAGATGGATCGTTGAATACATGGTTCAAAATACAGTTGGGAAATTGTGGCTACTCAATAACCCATCCTCGAGGATAAAGGATCATATGCCTTACTATATTGAGTCTGAGGAAAAGGGTCATGACTATTTAATGGTTTCTTCTGTTGAAGATATTACGCTATTAGATCAGGCCTGTGGTAGTGGCCACATTTTGGTTTATGGATTTGAATTGTTCTCAAAGATATACGAGGAACAAGGGTATAATCAATCTGAGATACCTGAATTAATCATCAATAAAAACCTTTTTGGTTTTGAGATTGATGAGCGTGCAGCTCAACTATCGGGTTTTGCTCTTTTAATGAAAGCAAGGGAGTATCATCGAAGAGTATTTAGAAAAGAGTTAAAACCGATTATTCTTTGTTATAAGGATCTCAAATTGACGGAAGATGAGATTAAAGAAACCTTCCAGCAACTTAAAATAGAGTTGACAGATGAATTGTTTTATGATTTAAAGAATATACAACAAGCAACCAACTTAGGTTCATTGATAAGTCCCCACTCGGATTTAAAATTTCTTAAAGAGATCTCAGAGAAAATTAAAACTAACAAAGACTCTTCAGATGTATTCTTGAGATATCGATTAGAGGAGTTAGACACTGCATTGGATCATTTACAACTATTGGGAACCAAGTACCATTGTGTGGTTGATAATCCTCCATATATGGGCGGGGGAAAGATGAATAAGGTTGTAGGGGATTATGTAAAACTTAATTACCCGAATAGTAAGGCAGATTTGATGACATGCTTCATGGAGTCAGGTTGTAATATTTTAATTCCTAACGGATATCTCGGGATGATAAATCTACCATCTTGGTTATTCCTTTCCTCATTTGAAAAACTTAGAGAAAATCTGATTTCTTCAAAGGGGATAGAGTCATTACTTCATATGGGAAGAGGGATATTTGGAGTTGATTGGGGTTCAACTGCCTTCGTGATTAGAAATGGAGTTTTTAACTCGAATGGTAATTACTATAAACTTCACAAAAGAAACTTCCAACATTTATATCCTGAGGATATAAGAGATATTTTTTTAAAGTCTTTAGAAGATCAAGAAGTCAAAATTGATTACGATAAGTATCGGGAAGGAGAGGGAGTTTCAAGTGTAGAAAAACTGATTTCTAATGATGGAATCAAGGTGTCTTATGTAACTAATCAAAACGACTTTTCACAAATCCCTGGCAGTCCGATTGGGTATTGGTTGACTGATCATATGAAAAAGATTTTCCAGCAGAAAAAGATTGGAACAATTGGCGATGCGAGGACAGGGATCACTTCAGGTAAGAATGAAAGATTTTTAAGGTTTTGGTATGAGTTAAACTTCCAATATTTAGATTTTGGTGCTGATAATAAAAAATGGAAATCATACCGAAAAGGAGGGCCTTCGAGAAATTGGTATGGTAATAATGAACTATTTATTAATTGGGAATTTGACGGTAAAGAGGTTAAAGGGTTTAAATCGTCAATTATCAGAAATCCAAATTATTTTTTTAAAAATTGTATCACTTGGTCACTAACATCATCAAATAATACAAAATTTAGAAAATGGAGTTTTGAAGGGATTTTTGATGTTAATGGGATGTCTCTTTTTATCCCCCATCATCAAGAAAATTATATCCTTGGACTTTTAAACTCTAAAGTTGCTGCCTCAATTTTAAGAGTATTAAATCCGACATTGGCCACCCAGCCAGGCAATATTGAATCCATACCCTTAGTTATGTCAGAAGAACATAAAATGATTGATTCCTTAGTCCAAAATTGTGTTGATATATCTGAGGAGGCTTATGGATTTTGTGAAAGCAACTTTGAATTCAAGTCATTCCCATTTTTTGATGGTAATAAAGCAGATTTGGAAGAACAATATGATCTCCTGTGTAAGTATTGGACTAATAAATTTTTCAGACTAAAAGGAAACGAAGAAGAATTAAATCGTCAGTTCATTCAAATCTACGGTCTTCAGGATGAACTCACACCCGATGTCCCATTAGAAGATATTACCATTCTAAAGGAAGAAACTTCGATTGAAAATGGAGAGTTAGTTTTTGATCAAAAGGAAGTTTTTTCTCAATTCATAAGTTATGCTGTGGGATGTATGTTTGGTAGATACTCTGTAGATAAAGAAGGACTTATTCTCGCCAACCAAGGAGAAACACTTCGAGATTATTTAGTTAAAGTTGCGAAACAAGAATCAGAATTATCGTTTACTCCCGATGATGATAACATCATCCCAATATTAGATGATGAATGGTTTGAAGATGATATAGTAGGTAGATTTCATGAGTTCTTAAGAGCAAGTTTTGGAGATCAGAATTTTGAGAAGAACGTATCCTTTGTTGAAGAGTCAATAGGTAAAGACATCCGTAAATACTTTGTAAAAGACTTCTATAAGGACCACATCCAACGCTATAAGAAAAGACCAATCTATTGGATGTTCTCCTCCCCGAAAGGGTCGTTCAATGTATTGGTATACATGCACCGTTATACTCCTGATACTCTCAATCAAATCCTCAATGGTTATCTCAATGAGCATAGAGAGAAATTAAAGACAAGGATGGAAACTTTGGATCATTTGATGATTTCAGGAAGTCCTTCAGAACAGAATAAAGCCGCAAAAGAGAAAGACAAGATTCAATTAGTACTTCTTGAACTTCAGGAGTATGAAAGAGAAGTTCTCTATCCATTAGCAACTGAGCGTATATCTATCGATTTGGATGATGGGGTGTTGGTGAATTACAACAAGTTTGGAAATGCGATAGCGCCAGTAGCAGGTCTTAATGACAAGAAGGCTAAGGATAAAGTTAGGAAGTTTGATTGGATAGATACCTCTACAATACGATGAGTAAGATAGCAGAGAGTTTAACGAAGTTATTTGGCCAACATAGGGTTGTTTTTTGGTACGATACCAAAGAAGAGCTTCGTGAGGAGTATAATGTGGTGGAAATTAAAGGGGTAAAGAAAATAGAAGGTAGCAAAAACCCGTTTGAACTTAAAGTAACCATCAATCAAGACTTAGATCAGAAGTATCTTCTTTACTTCCCATACGAGAAACCATCCAACGAGTCCAATTGGTTATTGGATATGGAACTCGCGTATCATGTATTTCAAACGGATCAAGAGGCATTATACCTTCAAGAATTGGAATTGGATTATGCATTTAAAAGTTTAGTCTCAGATCATATCCACTTTTTCTCCGCAAAGGACCGAAGAGAGAAACTCAAGGAGTTATTGGGTAAGGGCGATGAACATTTGGATATCAGATACAAAATGTTGTCGGTAGTCTTTGGGGTGGATCAGTTAAGTGTTAATACATTTTTACTCGCACACCTGAATGCCCTATCTAATGACAATTCAAAGTTTGACAAGGACTTAGACCGATATAATTTATCAATGTTTTATTGGTCTCAGGTAAAGGGATCATTTCACTTTGAAAGTGACTCCCCCAATATTTTAGAGTTTATTATTGAGATCTTTAACGCTACCTCTTCTTTAGGCTCAAAGTCGAAAAAGACCAAGGAAGGAAGGGTGCTCCTTTCTCAATGGAAAGACTCTATCACCTACAAGGATGCCTATCGCACTCTTTCTGAACGAATTTCAGATGCATTAGACATCGAATCGAAATTAGATTCCGAGGAATATGAGTCTGTTCTTTTGGAAGATCACTATGAGCTAATTGACAAGAAGATTATCTCAAGTATAAACGACAGGATCATCTCTCAAAATATCAAGTACGACACTGTATTGAGTCAAGTAAAACAAAGAGAGAACACGTTTTGGTACTACGATTACAAGAACTACTATGATTGTTTGGTATACGCCTCACAGCTCATGGAATTAGTTCCAAAGTATGCTTCCAAAGGGTATTCTACTATTGAATCAGGGGCTGGAGATTATGCGAAGACCTTATTCAAGGTCGACCAATCGTATCGAAAGTTCATTTGGTCCTACAGAGAAACCAATCAAAACCGTGTTCTCAACCAACTTTATCTTAAAATAGAAAAGGTTTACTCCAACGATTGGTTACTTACTATTAATAATCAATGGCAAACCACTATTGATAAGACTAATGGATGGCCGTTCAAAGTTCAGAATTCTCAGCAATCGTTCTTTAAGACTCACATTCAACCCTTTGTAAGTAAGAATCAAAAGGTGTTCGTGGTGATTTCAGACGCCCTTCGATATGAATGTGCGGAAGAATTGACCACCATGATTCAGAATGAGAACAGGTATCAAGCCAATATTGAATCTATGATTGGATCACTTCCTTCATATACACAGTTGGGAATGGCATCTATCCTTCCTCGAAAAGATACGTTGACCTTGAAGGAAGGATCAGACTTAGTGTTGGTTGATGGAGTTCCCGCATCGGGGATTGATGGTAGAGGGAAAATCCTTGACCTCAATTCGGGTTGTAGAGCGACGGCAATTCAAGCAGAAAAATTTATGCGTATGAATTCTTCCACGGAGGGAAGAACCTTCGCGAAATCATATGATGTCATTTATATCTACTCTAATCTTATTGATAAAACAGGTGATGATAAAACATCCGAGGACCGTGTATTTGAGGCCGTTAATGAGGAATTAGAAAACCTTGTGGACCTTATTAAAAAAATCGCAGCGGTTAACGGCAACAGTATCCTAATCACTTCCGATCACGGATTTATTTACCAGCATCATGACATTGATGAAAGTGACTTTAGTAAATCGAATTACTCGGGTAATGTATGGAAGTCAAACAGAAGATTTGTTATTGGATCATCCTTGGAAACTGACGATACATGTAAATCTTTTAATGGAGAGGATATCGGTCTACAACAAGGAGTAGATGTCCTGATTCCAAAGTCTATTAATAGATTAAGAGTTCAGGGGGCAGGATCAAGATTTGTACATGGTGGTGCTACACTACAGGAGGTCACAATCCCACTGATTAAAATTTCCAAAAAGAGAGAAGATACCACAAGACAAGTAGAAGTTGATATTATCCAAACCACCGATCGAATTACTTCTAATCTTTTGGTGGTCTCCTTTATACAATCTGAGGTTATTTCGGAGGTGATACAACCAAGAACCATCAAGGCTGAATTATTTGCTGAAGATGGAACTTCACTCAGTGATTCTTTCAAGTATGACTTTGATTTCTCAGAGGGGTCTGAGAGACAAAGAGAAGTGAGAAAGACATTCACTCTAAACTCTAAAGCGAGTGGTCAATACAAGAATCAGAGAGTGAAATTATTATTGGAGGAACCTGTAAATGGGACCTCGAAATGGAAGAGATACAAAAAGTTCTATTTCTCTTTGAATATCTCTTTTACAAACGACTTTGACGACTTTTAATATGAAACCATTAGATAGAAAAATCAATGAACACTTCCCTGGCAAAGTTGTCCGCAAGGACTTAACTAAACTTGTCAAAGGAAATGCTATTGTACCTACGTATGTGTTAGAGTACCTCTTAGGGCAATACTGTGCTACAGACGACGAAAACACTATCAAAGCGGGTATCGAAACCGTAAAGAGAATCATCTCTGATCATTTTGTTCATAGAGACGAGGCACAGATAGTTAAATCTACTATTAGAGAAAGAGGATCACACAGGATTATTGATAAGGTTTCAATTAAGTTAAATGATCGTGAAGATCAATACGAGGCATTTTTTGCCAACCTTGGATTAGGTAAGATTCCAATCTCGGATGACGTAATCAGAGAACATCCCAAACTACTTTCAAGTGGTGTTTGGTGTATTCTTACGATGGGTTATGTATCAACTGATGAAAAGAAGGCAACCCCTTGGGTAGTTGAACAGATTAAGCCAATTCAAATCTCGAACATTGACATTCAAGAATTCAAATCCGTGAGAGATCAGTTTACCACTGATGAATGGATGGATTTACTTCTTCAAACCATGGGATTAAACCCTGAGGAGTTTACTAAACGATCTAAACTTCTTCAGATTACCCGTCTCGTTCCATTTGTAGAGAATAACTATAACCTCATTGAATTGGGACCAAAGGGAACAGGTAAGTCTCATGTATTTTCTGAACTCTCTCCCCACGGAATTTTGATTTCAGGAGGTGAAGTGTCCAAAGCAAAACTATTCGTTAATAACAGTTCAGGTGAAATTGGACTTGTCGGGTATTGGGATGTGGTTGCTTACGATGAATTCGCGGGTAAAACCAAGAGAACAGATAGAGGTCTCGTGGACATCATGAAGAACTACATGGCCAATAAGTCATTCTCTCGCGGTACTGAAGTTTACGGAGCTTCTGCATCTATGGTATTTGTTGGAAATACAGACCACTCAGTTCCATATATGATGAGACATAGTGATCTTTTTGATGCATTGCCAAAGGATTACTATGACACAGCATTCTTAGATCGTATGCATGCTTATTTACCTGGCTGGGAGGTTCAGAAGCTTAGAAACGACATGTTCTCCTCGGACTATGGTTTTATCGTGGACTACCTGGCTGAAGTATTGAAAGATCTTCGAAAAGAGGATCGAACCAATGATTTCTCAGAGTTCTTTGAATTGTCTGACACCATTACCACAAGAGATAAGACATCAATTGCTAAAACCTATGCAGGTTTATCTAAAGTCATATTCCCAAATGGGGGAATCACCATTGAAGAAGCAAGAGAACTTTTAGATTTCTCCATTGAGTGTAGAAAACGAGTGAAAGAACAACTTCGAAAGATGGATGAGACCTTTGAACAGGTTGACTTTAGTTATTCCATCGAGGGAGTGGAGGAGAAATTCGAAATCAAAACACTTGAGGAAATAGAGTATGGTGATTTGATCGAACAACAGGAATCAGAAGATCAATCTGATGAAGAAAACAATCAAACACCTGTTTCTGTAAATCCTGAACCACAATCCACTTTAAAAGACCTGTTGAAGGAGGGACAAAAGATTATCAGAGATAATCAGTCGGGAATTTCATATGATAATTTGTTTGGCGCATATCTAATGGATGCGACTAAAATCAAAATCATTGACCCCTACATACGTCTCCCGTACCAACTACGGAATTTTATGGAGTTTGTCCGTTTGGTTTCAGAAAAGAAAGATCCGTTACAGGAAGTAGAATTACACTTAGTCACCACCAATAGCGAAGACTACATAGAAGGAGTAAAAGAGAAGTTTGAACAAATGACTTATTCGTTGGAGTCAATGGGGATCAACTTCACCCATGAGTTTGATGAATACATCCATGACAGGTCAATTGAGATGGATAATGGATGGAAGATCGTTCTTGGAAGAGGGTTAGACATCTATCAAAAGACGGGAGGTTATGCTGATATCACTGATTACATACAAGAACGTAGACTTTGTAAGGCATGTGAAATAACCTTCGTAAAACAGTAGCACATTCTGTTTTTTCCGAAAATTGTGCCAAAAATTTTAAAAATGAATTTGGGTTACTTTCCGATTTTCAGGTAAAAATTGGAAAATATTTCGCGCGGGATATTGAATTAGGATCCGACCCATATATATGTATATATCGAGGGGGGATTCCTGACAGGGAGTCTGGCAGGGGACTCCCCCACGGGGGATCCACTGTCAATTTTATTCGGCAATAGGAAATTTAATCTTGATAAAAATGGAAGCGCTAACGTTGCGCTAAATTTTATCTAATTCTTAGGCATTACGGCCTTTTCGCGGGACTTTTAATGTGTGAATTAAAATCCTACGAATATGAAGATAAAGTATAACAGGGTGAGTACGATTCTTCAATCGGGAAATCGATTTGAAGCCGATACAGATACATACGATTTCACTCTTCTCGACAAGGTATCAGGTTCGGTGAGTTTTAAAGACCGAGTTGAAGCTAAAAAATTGGTTCAACTTGTCGAAGACCGTAAAGTAACTGAATTAGTAACAGAGGAGTTCTCCCGACTCGGCAGGAATACAGGTGACGTAATTTCTACACTCGATTGGCTGGATCAGCACAAGGTTAATGTTAGAATAAGAAATCTTGGAATTGAGTCAAGACCTAATGGAAAGAAAAATCCCGTATGGAAGATACTTAGTGCTACCATGAGCTCGCTTTATGAAATGGAGTTAGAAAATATCAAAGAGCGTACTTCTACTGGCCGAATGATCTATTTACAGAACGGAGGAACTCTTGGCCGACCTAAAAACAGTAACGAGTCAATGAGTAAGTTCCTGGCAAAGCCGAAATCGAAGAGAATAATTCACTACTTAGAAATGGGATTATCCATCCGAGAAGTAGCGAAACAAGTAGATGCCTCGCCAAAAACGATAATGAAAGTAAAGAAGTTAATCTGATGGATACTTTCTTCACATATTACTTCATTATAGTTGGAGTTTTTTTTGTTCTATCTCTTATTCATGAGGGTATTAAACTTTTAGTCCGAGATCAGGATGACTGGCAATTTGAATTGGCGAACGACGTTCTGAATTGGTGTTTGGAATTGTATCCATTAAGGAAACAAAAACCACAATTGACATTAGTTGATGGTGAATCCACATTGGCAGGTGAATACAATTTTTACACTAATACTATTTTCATTTATCGTGTTAATAATGTATTACGTCATGACCTCGTGAAAACCCTATCACACGAATACTTCCATTATTACCTTATAAATTCTGAATCGAAAAACACACTATATCAAAAGCAATTGGATCATTATGGCTATGACAGTCATCCCCAAGAAATACTTTGTAACGCAATGGGAGAAACCCTCGCAAAACTATACCTAAAGAAAAATTAAAAAAAGAGGTTATTTCACAAAGGGTTCAATACCCCACAGAATATTTGCCGATTAGAATTCTTTGGGATCTATTTGTAAAAATCTAATTGGCAATATCCCAAACCACGAATTCATCTCTTTAACACTTAAAGTGAGTTAACCCACTCTACTATATCATTTTTACGACAGTTTTTGGGGTAACCATTTTCTATCGATTTCTGTATTGATTCCCTAATGAAGGTTGATTTTGACTTTCGTTCTTTGACCAATGCTTCAAGTAGTTTTAGGTATTGGTTCTTATCAATTCTTAGCGTAAGCATTACATCCTTGGTGTTTTTCATAGTCTTTTTAACTATAAATATGTAATACGCTGAAAAAGAATGCAATTGCATGAGATTTTTGAGTTTGCTAAATTTACCCTGAAGCAAAACCTGTTATCTTTTTGAGAGTTAATATTGTATATCTGAGCCATAGAAATAGGGAGAACATGGATAAAGCCATGGAAATTCTCACAAGTCAGATTGGTCCTTTGAAGTTCAATTTAATTGAGTTCTCAAACAAGACTGAGTATTTCAAACTTCATGGTTCCTTAAATAAAATCACATTACAGGATTTAAAGTCACTATCAGATTTAGTGAGAGGTGAAGAAGGATTAGATTCTGAGGAATTTGTGGTCATCGTTTCAGCTAAATCTCTCGACACGCCAAATAAAAAACTCAAGACTTTTAAGGATTGGATTAGTTTTTATCAGGACCGAAATATTGTTATAAAGTCAAGCGGATGGGACAATGTTACTGAGAATAGACCACACTTGGGGATTGCACATCAAGTAGTTGAGAATTTATTCCAAAATCTAAGTGAAGTTGATTTGGAATCGATTAAACTGAATGAATCAATCCACTTTGAAGTAGAACCATGCATAAATTCGTTTTGTGAGAATCTTAAGGAAACGAAATTTAAAATCAGTTCAGGGTATATATGTGGGTCTTGTTTAAGAAGTGCTTCTTACAGTGTTCCAAATCACATAATCATTCAGATAAAGTCAATACTTAATCAAATTAGTAATGATTATAATGATAATTACGTCATTGAATATACTGATGATCAACTTACAATTGAAGTAAAGCCTAATACTTATGACATCTACATTGGAGGTGACAAATTTGATTTTGATGTCAGAGCAAAGAAGACCAAAATAACCTATCTATATTATCTGATTAATCATGGTAAAAAAATAGGTTTATCAGATTTTAATGGATATCGTAGATACCATGATGCTCGTCAAAAATTCAAATCATTACATGAGAAATTATCGGGTGTGATATATGATGAAGAAATTGATAGTTATCTGGCAGATATGCCACAAAGACACACAAAAATTAATAAGAGATTGATTAGGTACATTCCCTCTGAAGAGATTTCCAAAAAGTATAGAATTATTTCCTCGTCAGAACTTGATGGCGAGGGTACTAAATCATCAGTTGTCACATCTTATTATATCAACGTTGAAGATAAACACATAATTATCCCTGAAGAACTCCATCAGTTTAGAGTTTTGGGTTAACTCCCTTTAACGAAGTGCAGTCCTGCACTTTGCCCTAAAAATAGACATCCCAAGTTATTTCGTGGTATCAATTTTAAATAATGAATACCATGAAAAATTCAATGGGACAAATCGAAGTCAAAAAAATCGATCAGTTAGTCGAAGTTGAGAACTTCAAAAAATTCTATCAAACTCAATCAAGGGAATCTGAGGAACAACTCAAGAACTCCCTTCAGTCTGAGGGTCAATTAACTCCATTAGTAGTTACATCTGATAATACGTTATTGGATGGATACCGACGACTTAATTTTCTACGTGACTTAGGTTATCAAGAGGTAAATATTCAAGTAGTTGAACTCAAACCTACTATTGATCTTAGGATATCATTGAACACCTACCGAGTTAAAACGGAACTTGATCTAACCAATGAGGTATTTCAGATTCTTAATTCTGTCCCTAAGCGTCAAGGTAAGAGACCCGAGGGAGAATCGTACAATCGATATGGGATTATCCAAAAGAAACTTGAGTATCGTTGGAAATCTAACACCGCCATCCGTCAATTAGATAAGATCGTTGAGAATGACTTTGATGATAAACTTCTTTTAAAAGGTGTGGTTACAAAAGGATGGTCATTAAAAGACTGTGAGCGTTATATCGAGGAGTTGAGGGGGATCGATGAGGAAAAGGGATATGGTTTTACCAATCAACTAAAAAAGGGTGGGTTGACCATAAGTCAGGCAAACAAGTTCATCATAGAAAGAGAGTACTTGGCTAATGAATATCAAGACACATTTGTGATCCCTGAAAAGAGTACATCGCTTAAGATGAACTGTGCTGATATCAGCAATCAAGTTGAATTTCATTCAAGTGTTGATACCATCATGACTTCGATTCCATATTGGTCTCTTCGCTACTATGAAAATGAAGAAGGACACAATCAGTTGGGTCATGAAAAATCACCTGAAGAGTTTGCCTCTAAAGTTGGTGACTTATTCGCAGACCTTGAGATCTCATTAAAGGTATCATCAAATGTATTTGTCAACATCGGAGAGACATATATCGATGGATGTGCTATGGACGTCCCCGATTTAGTTAAACGATCAATCTTGGAAAAAACTAACCTTAAACTCAAACAGATCCTTATTTGGTCGAAACCCAATCCGAAACCGATAAATGAGAAAGTTAAACGCCCAGCGAATAAAGTTGAGTACATCTTATGGTTTGTTGTGGATCCAAAGGAGGCCAAATACAATATGATCACGTATACAGATCGCCCCAAGAATATTAAGATTACAAATGGAGCTAAAGATGTCGATGAAAATGGTGTTGTATGGGAGAAAGTGAAGTCATTATCTAAGCCATACAGAAAGATTTACAATCACATTTCACAACAAGAGGTAGAACACATGATAATATGTTCTACAGGGAGGAATCAACCGATTTCAAAAGCGTATTCTGAAGGTCACCCCGCAGCCATGGCTGAACTTCTTCCTGTACTACCAATCATGATGACTACAGATGAGGGAGATGTTGTCTATGATCCTTTCGCGGGAGGAAATACTGTGGGAAGAATTTCACTACTTCTAAACAGAAACTATCTCTCGACCGAACTTTCAGATCACTATCATAAAATGGGATGTAAGGTTCTCGAAAATACTCTTGATGAGATTAATAGGGACGACTATCATGTAATGTCTCGAGATTTTGTTAATGCCGCTTAAATAGGAAGATTATGATTGTTAGGGTGCCAAATAACTTGGATGTAAAAGAGTTGGTTTCAAAGTTAGGATTGTCCGAAACAAAATCTAAAAACTTACAAACCAAGATCTATTTCTTCATTTCACGATTAGTAATTACATATCAGAATGTCGAGACATTTGAAGAAGGATCTATTCGAATATGTACGAAGGAAATCGGGAGAATTTTTGGTCATCACAGAAAGTTAGTCATGGACCTTTTGATGGAAGAAGGAGTTATCTATAAAACGATTGACTATGCAGTTGGAGGAAAGTGCAATAGATATATACTGAACAAGAGTTTACAAGAGTCCGAATTAAGATTTATTACCCTCAACTATGAATACAAAAACAAAAATGAAAAGCAATACAGCCTATTAGATTCGTTTTTTAACCAACACCTAAAATTGAATGGGGTTTATAATAGTGTTCATGATATAGTACGAGGAATCATTCCTTATATCCAAAATGATGAGGAATTAAAGGTTTTTAAAAACAAATTGGGAATATGGATTCAAAACATTGAAGACATAAATAACAACAAAACTTGGCATAAAAGATCAACTACTAACTATAGGTTCAACTCAAGTATAACCAATCTACATCGGGTATTTAAGAATCACCTGACTTACAATGAAAAACAAATGGTACAGGTAGATATAAAATCAAGTCAGATATACCTATTAGCCAGTATCCTTAATTATAATTTCTTTAAATCAAATACAGATAAATCCTTTTCAACATTAATAAATAAAAGAAATACTAATAAAGAAAATGTAATCTATTATATGTTTTCCCCCTTAATGCATGCGCAATTTTCAAAATCAAAAGGAAGGAGATTTCAGGCGAGTTTATCAAGTTTATTGAGGGAACGTCCAATTGATCATCACGAGTTTCAAAAATTTAGAGAGGCCCCATTTTCAGAAGATTTCTATTCTCATTTGTTTGAGTTAGACTTCCATCGTCAACCTAATCCTTCGGAAAGGGACTCTGTGAAGAGTGATATAATGTATGTCCTGTTCGAAGGAAACAGAAATCATAGAAAACGAGTTCAAGGCGTTCGATTGATCAATAAATATTATCCGTTTGTCAATAAAACAATAGAGTACTTAATAGACACGGTTGGCGGAAGAGACTTCGCAGTTCTTTTACAGCGTTTAGAAAGTCATTTAGTTATTGATCAGGTAGTCCCAAGATTTCACAAGGAATGTCCACGTGCTCCAATTTTCACTATCCATGATTCCATCATCACGGATGAAAAACACTCTTTAATACTCGAAAAAGTGATGAGAGAGACATTGTTGATGGAGACACAAATTGAGCCAGGACTGAAAGTTGAAAAACTAATGCCTCGTTCATTAATGGAAAAGGACCTTGAAGACATATATGAGAAGATCAAGAGGAAGTCAACTAAGGGAAAATTCAAAAAAATAGAATGGTCACTCTTGGACAGAAACATAAAACACGCAGAAGCATTTATTTCAAATTATATACCCGAGAATCATGAGTAAATCAGAGAACATTAAATCTCTTTCAAGGGAACTCAAAGAAGTTTCAAAGGAGGACATAGCGCGCATCAACGCACTATTAGAGAAATTAGCCATAATCGAATACGAAATCTATAAACAAGCGGCATAATGAGAACTATTATCTACAAAAGGGTGAGTACCGATGATCAAGCAGACCGTGGGTATTCTCTACAGCATCAAGAGAATGTGATGAGACAATTTTGTGACATCAATAAATACCCAATTGTAGATGTTTACACAGAAGACTACAGCGGGAAAGACTTTAATCGTCCTGAATGGAATAAGATTATTACATACCTAAAGAAGAATAAGAAAAGTGTTGATCAAATCTTGTGTTTGCGCTGGGATCGTTGGTCACGGAATCAATATCTCGCACTAAGGGAGATTAAAACTTTGGAAGAATTAGATGTGAAAATTTCCACGGTAGAACAACCTATTGATCTTTCAAATCCTGACAATAAAGTTCTGTTAAGCCTATATCTAACACTACCCGAGGTAGAGAACGATAAGAACTCCATTAGAACCACCGAAGGTTCAAGAAGGGCACGTATAGAAGGATGTTGGACAGGGTCTGCTCCAAGAGGCTATGATAATTGTAGAGTCAATGAGAAATCAACTCTCAAACCAAACGAAGCGGCACCCTACATTAAAGAATGTTTTGAGCGTTTGGCTCAAGGTGTTTATTCGGCTAATGAAGTCAGGCTCTATATCAATTCAAAGAAGTATCCGTATAAGGGGAAACATTTTCACATTACCAAACAGACCTTTTACAACATTATTAGAAATGTAGTCTACACAGGTAGAATTAGGGTAAAGAAATGGAGGGATGAAGAGGAACATGTTGTTGTTGGATTGCACCCTCCAATTGTCTCAGACGACCTTTTTAAGAGAGCCAACGATTATTTGGATGGTCGAGTAAGGAACTTCGATTTTAAGTCAGATAAAACAGATATATACCCCTTAAAAGGGTTTATGAAATGTAACGAACACGGTCGAGCACTAACTGCGTACAAATCTCAAAGTAGAAATAAGGATTGGTACCACTATTATCTATGTACCCAACCCCGTTGTCAAAGATTTCGCGTGGATTGGGCACACGATCAGATTAAGAAGTTATTAGATAAGATTTCATTCACCGCAGGAATGGTTAAGGTTTACAGGTCCCAACTTGAAACACTAATTGATCGAGACGATGTTTCGCGTAAATCAGAAATTAAGAAGACTAAGTTGGAGAAAGAAACCTGTATAACTCGTCAGTTAAATCTTCAGAACTCTTTTCTTGATGGAGACATCACCTCTTCTGATTACAACGAAATGAAGAGTAGAATTGAGTCTGAGTTAAGTCAGAAACAGATTAAGTTGGATCGGTTGAAGTCTACCAAGAGTCCTTTTAAGGAATATCTAAGTAAAACTCTTCCAATGATTGAAAACCTAAGCCAGTATTGGGATAAGGCGGATGGGAAGACCAAAAAGAAGATTCTTGGCTGCATCTTCAAAGAAAAGTTCGAAGATTTCAATTTTGAAAGATGCAACCACATTTTCACTCCCGAAATCGAGTCTATTATGTTGGCCAGTAAGGTTTTACGGAACAATAAAAATAAAAAGGAGGTCAAAAATGACCTCCTGTCTATGATGGCTCCTCAGCCTGGACTCGAACCAGGGACACCCTGATTAACAGTCAGGTGCTCTAACCAACTGAGCTACTGAGGAAGCTATTTCCTTTTTTCAGGGCTGCAATATTACAAAAATC
>Ga0209223_10001910_pt1 | contig 21848 bp, 21 predicted proteins | sample COG_06_FD_184750 | JGI IMG/M metagenome (GOLD analysis project Ga0209223, IMG submission 184750) | Pelagic Microbial community sample from North Sea - COGITO 998_met_06 (SPAdes) (version 2) | ecosystem: Environmental > Aquatic > Marine > Neritic zone/Coastal water | place: Helgoland, sampling...
AAAAAGTAAAGCTCCACCTTCACCACTAGTAAAAACCTTATTGCCAAAAAAACTAAAACAACTTATATCTCCTATCGTTCCTGCATATCTATCTTTGTATTTTGATCCAATTGCTTCAGCGGTATCTTCAATAATTTTTAAATTGTATTTTTTTGCTATCCTTACAATCTTATTCATATTTGCGGGGTGACCAAACGCGTGTACCACCATAATACATTTAGTTTTTTTAGTTATTTTTTTTTCTAATAAATCAGGATTTAAGTTCCACGTTTGGTCAGTATCAATAAGAACAAGTTTTGCACCTGACAGAGAAATTACATTAGCAGGTGAGATCCAAGTAAGATTTGGGCAGATTACCTCATCACCTTTTTTAATATTTAAACAATCTAGTGCTAAATGAAGCGCAACCGTACAATTTGAAACTGCAAGACAATATTTTTGATTAAATATTTCTGCAAACTTATTCTCAAATTTTTTAACAAATAATCCTTGGGATGAAATCCATTTAGTTTTTATACATTGATCAACATATTTTTTTTCATTGCCCCAAAATCTTGTGTCATAAATTGGTATCATATTAAATGCTAGTACTAGAAATTAAAGCCAGTATCTGAATTTTTTTTCTATCTTTTTATCTTCTGAAGTTTTTGTTTTTTTCCCATCTCCAAAGTATTTGGGTGCTTTATGTAATGTGTCTGAGACTGCTTTAATACCCTCTGGACCAAGAGAAGCTGACTGGTCTGTTCCCCACATAGATCTATCTAAAGTTATATGTCTTTCTATATATTCTGCACCAAGTATCCACGCAAATATTGTTGGAGAAACAGTACTTTCGTGTCCACTATACCCTATATCACATTTATATTTATTTTTATAAGTTGTAATCAAATTAAGATTTAGATTTTTCTCAGGACATGGATAAGAAGAAACTGTATGCATTAAAACAAATGGACACTTATTTTTTTTAAAAATTTTAACTAAATGATCAACTTCTTTGGAGGTGCACATACCAGTAGAAACAAAAGTTTTTTTTCTTTCTTGGGCAACTAAGTTTACAAAATCAAAATTTGTTGCCAATGCAGACGCTATTTTATTGAATTTAGTTTTAAATCTTTTCATTTTTTTTTGACTATTATTATCCCAGCAAGATAAAAACCATGGCATATTCAATTTTTTACAATATTTATCAATTTTAGAATATTGCTCCAAAGAGAATTCAATTTTTTTTTTATACTCTAAGTAGGTTATAAGTCCCCAAGGAGTTTCTCTTAAAATACTTTTTTGATGTTCTGGCACACAAATGTCTGGGTCTCTTTTTTGAAATTTAACAGCATCAAATTTATTTTTTTTTGCAAGATCAATTAGTTTTTTTGCTAAATCAAGTGAACCATTATGGTTAATGCCGATTTCAGCAATTAAGAAAGGTTTTGTTCTTTTCATTGTTTATTCTTTATTATAAATTTTTAGTGCTTTTTCATAGTCTATAGGGATACCAATATCAATAAAATTATCTCTATAAACTTTATAAACAAATACATTATCTTTTAAGCATTCTATTGACAGAACACTATCTTCAAAAGAAAATTTACCTTTTTTTTTATCTAAAAATTTTTTTGAGAGAATATATGAGCCATTATTAATCCATCCTTTTTTAGAGTCTAGCTTTTTTTCATAAAAACCTTTTAAAAGATTGTCTTTGTCTATTTTTAATTTACCAAATCGATCTGTATTTTTAACATATGATCCACCTATTAAAATTTTTTTTGAAATATTCTTATTATTATAAAAATTAATAAAATCTGAGTAATTTATATTACTTAGTGTGTCGCAATTAATTACTAAAAATGAGTCTTGTTTAATTTTTTTTAAACAATTTTGAATGGCACCACCTGTTCCAAGGGGAATTTTTTCGCTAATAATATTAATATTTTTTTTATTTTTATATTTTTTTATAAATAATTTTTTTTTATAATGAACAGTTAAAAAAATTTTAAATTTATATTTTTTTAATTTTGTAATTATTAAATCTAGAATTGAGAAATTTTTATAAATTTTCATTAATGGTTTAGGTTTTCCTTTTGATATTCTTCTTAATCTTTGCCCCAAACCTCCAGCAAGCAAAACGACTTCATTTATTGTGTTATTTTTCATATATAAACCTAGTTAATAATTTTTAAGCATTTTAATTTGTTTTACAAAATCACCATCTAAACTATGACTATATTGTGCAAATTTTTTTCTAAATTTTGATAAAACATTCTGTCTTTTTTTATTGAACCACCACTTATCAGAGTTTTTTGAGATTTTATTAACAGCATGAGCAGCTGATTCAAAATCTTTATAAAAGACTCCAACTTTAAATAATTCTTCATAAGATTTTAGAATTTTTTTTGGAATATTAAACCACTGATTCTTGCTTAAAACTAAAATTACAGGTTTGTTTAAAGAAATTAATTCTAAAACACCTGTGCTATTATAAAAAAAAACACATAATTTTGTTTTTTTATAGACCTGGTGAATATTTTCATTACCGTCAATTATTTTAATTTTATTATTAAAACTATACCAATATTTTATATCTTTATTTAGTTCTTGAAAATTATCATTTCTGCACCTTCTTAAAGGTTTTAAGATTGTATCTTTAAAAACACTTTGATTTATAAAATTTATAAAATTTTTAATTAATTTTAAAATTTCTAAATATTCTTTATAAGTATTCCACGTATATCTTGATGGAAATCTATCAGGTAAAAATAATACTATTTGTTTTTTTATAGAAGAATTACTGTATTTAGATTTTTTAAAGATTCTTGTTACAAAAAATTTTATAAATATATTCTTATCTGTAAATGTCTGATCATTTAAGCCCCATCCCCATGTAAGATAATGATCGGGTGTTAAAATTTCATTTGGCTTTTCTATGTGAAATCTAAAGTTTTCATATCCTGCGCCGTGTTGAGCTATTACATATTTAGTAGAATTAAGAGTTTTTTCAGCAGTCCAAATTTTAAATAATTCATCTGAGTTAAAATTACTAGCTGTATAAATTAATTTAGTATTTTTGGGATATGGAAGTGTTTTTGATTGTTTCAAATTGTCTTTATATCCTTCTAGTAAGCAATTAGGTATAAAATTAAAAACATTTGAGAATATAAAATTTTTTAATGGATCATTTTTAAAATTAAAACTTATTTTTATTCTTTTTCTTATTTTTGAGTTTGTCTTCTTGAATAAAAACGGTTCTCTCCTCCAAAAGACTGGAAATTGAAACAATCTTAAGCAAATTTTAAATAAGATAATTTTAGAAAAATATGTTTCAATAAAAAATATGTCTTCTTTTTTAGTAAAAAATTTTGATATTAAGTTTAAAAATTTAGTTGAAAAACTTTTTTTAATTTGATTCTTAAATTTATTAGTTTCATTTCTTTTATTTTCATAAAATATTTTGAATTTTGTTTTAGACTTTAAAGATTTAAATATTTTTAAGAACACTTTTGAATTCCAGTTAGGATCCTCACAAAATAAATTTATATCAGATGTTCCCTGTGAGTTTAACTCTGTATTTTTATTAATATTAAATTGAATTTGTTTAAACTTTTGTTTTTGTAGTAAATGATCAAGTAAATTAAAACGATTTATAATAATTTTTATGTACCAATTTAACCAGTTTCCTAAAAGTATTTTCCAATATCTTTGTGGATGATTAGTTTTATGATGGAGATTTAGTTTTTTTATAACAAACTCTTCTAATTCATCATAATATTTTAGATATTGTAGATGATTTTTTAAAATATTTTTCTTTGTATAAGAATTATCATTTACAAAGTATTTGCCAGGTGTATTTAAATAATTATCATCACACCATTCACCAATATAAAGATCATTTTTTTTTGAGAATTTATCAAATTTTCCTATTTTTAAAATCTTATTAATTTTCATTTTTTTGTTAGTTTTTCAAATTATTTTATTCAAAAAAATAGTTTAGTTAATATTATATTAATATTTATCCTGAGTTTAATAGACAATGAATTAGTATTAAATTATGGTTTGATTATGAAAGCTTTTTTTTTAGATAGAGATGGTGTTTTAAACCATGATAATGGATATACGTACAAAATCAATGACCTAAAGTTTATAGATGGTGTTTTTGAATTTATTGATGAAATTAAGAAAAAAAATTTTTTAATAATTGTTATTTCAAACCAATCAGGTGTAGCGAGAGGTTTTTTTAGCCCACATGATGTTAAAAAATTTAATAATGAAATGAACAAAATAATTTTAAATAAAACTGGTTATAAAATAGATAGGTTTTATTTTTGTCCTTATTATATTGATGGAATAATTAATCGTTTTAAAAAAGAAACCGATTTTAGAAAACCAGGTAATAAAATGATTGAAAAAGCAATTAATGAATTTAAAATTACCAGAGATGCTAGTTTTCTTGTTGGTGATAAAGAAACAGATATTTTATCTGGTAAAAAAAGTGAAATTAAAAGTTTTTTGTTTAATGAAAAAAATATATTTAAATTTTATCAAAGAAAAATTGAAAAATTTTTATAAAATTAAATTTTATATTTAAATTTTTTACCATGAGGTCTTTCGTTATTTGGAGGGAATGCATTTCTTTTTTCTTTAAAATATTTTTTTCTAAAATTTCCATCTTTTTTTAAATTATAGGTAATATATAATTGAGTTCTATTTAAATTACTTTTATTAGGCTTAGATCTATGTGGAATATACTGATTAAAAAAAACTACATCTCCTTTATTAAGTTCAATACTTGTAAAATTAGGTTTGTTTAACTCTTTAATTTTTAAAGGTTTAAATATTTTACCTATACTATAGTTTTTATTTTTACCAGAAGTGTCAAATTCTAAGCAACCATTTATTTTTGTACTTTTTTCTATAGATACAAGTATTGAAATAAAATTTTTTGAAAATTTATTCCAGCCTCCCTGGGAGTCTTGATGTAACTTGTCAGCTCTACATCCTGAGGGTTTAAAATTTATCTTTTCTTTAAAAAGGATACACTTTCCACTCATTAAAAAATTTAAAACTTTATGGATTTTTTTACTATCTAAAAATTTCTTTAAGCCATAATGAAAATCATAAAAATACTCAGCTCTTACTAAAATTTCTTTATTTTTTTTTAGAATACTATTTTCATAGTATTTCATAATTTGATTTGGTTTTGGCTTAGTTTTTTTAATATTCTGAGTAAATTTTTTTATTTTTTGTATTGATTTTATATCAATAAAATTTTTTTTAATACAATAGCCATATTGTTTGTAACTTTTTTTTAACTTAACAAGTTCCATCAAAATACATTTATTTTTTGATTATATAGCACGGTCTACTTGTAAAAGGAAATTTCTGTATCAATGGTTTTTTTTTAATTTTTTTAAAATATAAATCTACCCCTTTAGTATCTCCATGCGCATAACCATAATTATCTAATAAGATTATGCCGCCTTTAGATACTCTTGGGTAAAGATATTCCAATGAACAAAAAGTACTTTCAACAAAATCAATGTCGATATTAAGTAATGAAATTTTTAAATGTGGATTTTTTTTTATATATCTGGGTAAAGTTTTTGTTATATCTCCAGCTATTAACTCAAAATTTTTAGTACCTTGTTTTTTAAAAATCTGTGACATCTGTTTTTTTGAGATCGAACTTGATCCAGCATTCTTAATCCAGTTTTTTCTAATTTCTTTATCCTCTTTAAATTTTGTATTTGGAAATACATCACTAAAAACATCAAATGCAATTATTTTTGAAGTATTTTTGGATCCAAAAAGTTCTCTCATTAATCCAAACCTTGCCAATGAAGTTCCTTTAAAAACACCACACTCAACCAATTCACCACTCACATTTTGTACCTTTTTGAAAATTTCATAATGACAAATGAGTTTTGCCAATCTTTCAGAGTTCATAGTTAAATGAAAATTGGTTTCGTAATCGTACATTTTTTTAAAATCGGGGAATTTGATAGTCATATTTTTTATATTAAAAAGATTTATTAATACACATTATAATCATTATTTATATAGATATTTTTTGATTGTTAAAGTTATTTGCACACATTAAATAGTTTCGTTTTATTTTCTTAATATCGCAATTTCTATATTCTAAAATTTTAAATATTTTACTAAATTTTTTATCTCTAATAATTTTCCAGTACCATCCTCTTTTTTTCAATGGCAGATGATCATCTTTTTTTCGATAATTGTGACTTAATTCAAATGCACAGATATGCTTTGAATACTTATAAATGAATTTTTCTCTATTAAATCGAAAAGCTTTTGATGCTAGATTTAGATGACCAAAATTTAAATTTATAAATAAATCCTCTTTTTTAAATATCTTAAATAATCTATCAAATTCAACTGGTTTCTGTAGGAGTAATAAATTCTTTTTATCGATTGATCCTTCGGTTTCTAAACAAATTTTAATTTTTTTTTTCTTTGCATAGTTCAAAATTTTTCTCAAACTTTGAACAAAATTTAACCATGATTTATTATAATTATTTTTAAAATTATTATCCCAAATAAAATCATAATTTCTTTTTTTATTATCTAAACTTTCTTTTGGATCACCAATAAATCCTGGGTGAAAAGTATAAATTTTACAATTATATTTTTTTGCAAAATCAATAGATTTATATATTTGCTTAATACTTTTTTGTCTTATTTCCGTATTGTAAGAAGCAATATTTATAACTAATCCTTTTTTTGGGACTGGAAAATAATTATGTAATAAAAAATTATTATTTCTTATAAATTTATTAAAATAACTCAAATTTTTTTCAAATTTATGATTAGATCCTATCTCAATATTAAAAATATTATTTTTATTTAAAAGTTTAATTGCCTTGTATACGGATTGTCCATTTTTTAGGAATGTTGTCGAAATATAAAGATTTTTTATCATTATTAAAAATTAGAAAATAACTAAAAATTTTTTATTTTATATTAGCTTTTATTGCAATAACTAGTATTAATAATATTAATATTTAGCAATCATTATAAATTAAATATTTTATGAATACTGTTTACATAGCAATGTCATTTGATTTTATACATCATGGCCATATGAGAATATTAGATGAAGGAAAAAAATATGGAGAAATTACATTAGGTCTCCTTACTGACAAAGCAATTTCTGAAAGAAAACAAATACCATATCTAAATTTTGAACAAAGAAAAAAAATTGCTGAAAATTTAAAAGGAATTAAAAAAATTGTTACACAAGAGGAGTGGGATTATTCAGAAAACATTAAAAAATATAAACCTAATTTCTTTATACATGGGGATGATTGGAAAATAAATGATACAAATTTGAGAAATAAAGTAGTAAAATTATTATCTGAATATGGTGGTGTGCTAATAGAAGTTCCACATACTAAAAATATTTCTTCATCAAGTCTAAAAAAGGGATTGTATAATACAGGTGTTTCTCCTGAAGTTCGTGTGTCTTCGCTAAGGCGTAATCTAGAAAACAAAAAAATTTTAAAATTTGTTGAAGCTCATAGCCCTCTCTCTGCAATAATAACAGAAAATTTAATATTAGAGAGTGATGGAGAAAAAAATTTTTTTAATGGTTTTTGGTCAAGTTCATTGACTGACTCAACTTTGCTAGGTAAGCCAGATATTGAAGCGATTAATATAGTTCAGAGATTATCAAATATTAATAATATATTTGAAGTTACTACCAAGCCAATAATAGTAGACGGAGATACTGGTGGATTACCAGAACATTTTGCAATTAATATTAAGGCTATGGAAAGACAAGGAGTTTCAGCCGTCATAATTGAAGATAAAAAAGGTTTAAAAAAAAATTCACTATTAGGAAATGAGGTAAAACAAGAGCAAGAGGATATTGATATTTTTTGTGAAAAACTAAAAATAGGAGTAAAGAATAAATTATCAGATGATTTTATGATCATTGCAAGAATTGAAAGCTTAATTTTAGAAAATGGTATGGATAATGCTTTAAAAAGAGCAGAAAAATATGTTGAAGCGGGTGCTGATGGAATAATGATACATTCTAGAAAAAAAGTTCCAGATGAAGTATTTGAATTTGCTAAAAAATTTAAAAATTACAGCGATAAACCACTAGTTTGTGTCCCAACAAGTTTTAATGAAACTTATTTCAAAGAGTTTGAGGAAAAAAATTTCAATATAGTAATTTATGCTAATCACATGCTTCGTGCCTCATACGAGTCTATGGAAAGAGTGGCTACTGAAATATTAAAAAACAATAGAACTGCTGAAATAGAAAAAGACATCATAAGTATTAAAAAAATATTAAAACTTATACCAGGAACCGTTTAAAACGTGTCTTATTCCCAAACTCTTCAAGAAATAAGGAATGTTCATTACTCCTATCAAAGAAAAGATAATTGGGATAATTTTAAAATAAATATTGATGATTTCAAATCAAATCCTTACACCTTTTTAAAATGGCGTTTATACTTAGAAACAAGCTCTTTAATACTTTACGTCCTAGTCAGATCTAATATAAAACCAAATCAAATTTCATTATTCTATGCTTTTCTTGGAATTTTAACTTTATTGTTTTTAGGTCTACCTTTTGAAGATAGAATATTTTTATACATAGGTTTATTTATCGCGTTTTCAAAAACTATAATAGATGCATGCGATGGATATATTGCAAGACTTAAAAATCAAAAGAGTATTTCTGGATTTGTTCTTGATGGATATGGGGCACATATCAATGCAATAGGATTTCAGTCAGGGCTAGGTTTTTATTTGGCAAATAATCAAAATGATATTTTTTTTTACCTTGTTTTTCTAATTCCATTTTTTTATGCAGTAAAACTTAAAACATTTGCTTATTCAACCCTCCTTAATGAAATTATTGAAAATAAAAAAAATTTTGGAGAAAAACATCCAATACAAAAAGGGGATGAAAATGAAAAAATTTCAAAAAAATTTTCTAATGATACTTTAAAGAAATTTTATAATATTTTTTCTAGTATTCTTGATGACAGAGCCAGATCTGTTGATTTTATAATTTTATTATTCATATTTGAATTAAACTTCAATTTTATTTTAATTAAATATGTTTTTATTTTATTAATTATTAAACATTCAATAATTTCATTAATAAATATTATAATAATTTCAAATAACAAATGGTTGGAAAATAAAATAAATAAAATTAAGGATTGAGTTATTTATTAATATATTTTTTAACTTTATTAACAACTATTGAAGCTATTCGCTCTTGTGCCTCATCTGTCATTCCACCTATGTGAGGAGTTAATACAGTATTATCAATTCCAAAAAGTTTATTTCTTTTTTTTTCATTTTCAAACACGTCAAGTCCGGCACCTAAGATTTTATTTTTTTTGAGACTTTTAAATAAATCACTTTCGTTTATTACACCACCTCGAGAAACATTAATTATAACTAAATTTTTTTTAGCAAATCTCAAATTTTTTTTATTTATTAAATTATGTGTTTTTTTAGTTAAGGGAACACATACATAAAGGATGTCCGAACAACTAATTATTTCTGTAACTTTATTAATTAAATTTAATTTTTTCTTTTTAAATATTAATTGTCTTTGCTTTGAGTAATTTTCTACATTTACAAAAATCTTAGGTCTAAAATTTTTTAAAATTTTTATTAAAGATTTTGTAATAGAGCCATAGCCTATAAAACCAATATTTTTATTTTTAATCTCATAACCCTTCATTTTTTCTTTTGCCCAAATGTTTTTTCTCAACAAACTATCAGCTATAGATATTTTTCTTAGAACTGATAATGTTAAGCCTATTCCTAGTTCAGCAACAGAATGGCTGCTTACAGATGGAACTTTTGTAAATTTAATTTTTTTATTTTTTAACGTTTGGAGATCAATATTATCAGTACCAGAGCCAGCTCTTATAACTAGCTTTAATTTAATCGCTAATTTAATAGTTTCTTGGTCTAATTTTACACCACTTCTTAAAATTAAAATTTCATAATTTTTGATATTTTTTTTTAAAAATAAATTTGTAGAATTTGGATTGTACTTATAATTAATGTTTTGAGATTTAATCCAATCAATAAAGCTACTGTGTATAGGATCTACAATAAGAACATTAATCATTTTTAGAAAGAGTTATATCGAAGTCCCTCAACTTCATTAAATCCAAATAAATTATTCATATTTTGAATAGCAGAACCTGCTGCACCTTTAACTAAATTATCTATTACTGATACTATTTTTATTACCTTAAGTCTTTTATCAAAATCTAAACCTATAAGACATTTATTTGTTCCTATAACTTCTCTTAAAGATGGATATATCAAATAGTCTTTATCATTTTTCTCACCTGTTTTTTCTAAATCATTAATAAAAATAAACTTATTTTTTAATTTATTATTTTCATAGAATTTTTTGTAAATTTTAATTAATTGAGTTCTAGAAGTATTTCTTTTTACGGGGATGCTTATTTGCATAAATATACCACGCGCAAAATTTCCATGAGATGTATTTAAATCTATTTTATATTTGGAAGTATTAAAAAATGACTTTAATTTATCCTCAATTTCAGGACCATGTCTATGACCATCAGCATTGTAAGCCAACATATTATCTATCATATATGAATGATTAATTTCTTTTTTTAGTTTACTACCTGCTCCGCTAGTACCATTCACTGCATGAATTTTAATATTTTTTTCGTAACCAAGCATTTTTTTGCTAGCTAATGGTGCCAAGGAGTATAATGCACAAATTGCATAACAACCTGGATTCGAGATTATTTTTGCAGTGCCTATTTTTTTACGATTAAATTCAGTAATTCCATATATTGATTTTTTTAAATAAGATATTGAAGGATGTTTATAACCATAAGCTTTAAAAAAAAATTTTGAATTTGAAAACCTAAAAGCTCCACTTAGATCAATTACTTTAATTTTTTTTTTGTTAAAAAATTCTGTATATGAAATTGACTCTTTAGTCTTTGTGCACAAAAAAACTAAATCAATTTTACTTTTTTTTAATTTTTCAATTGAAATAAATTTTAACCTTGACGGAAAAAGATTTGGATGAACTCTCTTAAATTCTGCGATGGAACGCGATGTTGGGTATATTTCTTTTACGTTTCCATGGTTTAATAATAATCTACAAAGTTCTCCACCAGCAAAACCACTACCACCTACAATTCCAATATTAATTTTTTTCTTCATTTTTTAAAATTACCTTCAATGTTTTTGTATTACTAGAAAGTAATATTTTAAATGCTTTATTTGTTTTTTCTAGTGGTAAAATATGTGAAATTATTTCTGAAGGCTTAATTTTTTTATTTAAAATAAGCTGAGAGCTTTTTTTAAAGTTTTCTAACTTAGACAAATATGATCCTTTTATATTTACTTCTTTACTAATCATTTTGTTAATATTAAATTTCATTGATTTTTCATCAAAATATGAAACAATTATTAACTGACCATTTTCATTAATATATTCAATCGCATCATCTATGCAATTGCTATAAGAAGTGCATAAAAAAATTAAATCTACACCATTTAATTTAGTTATAGATTTAATTTTCGATTTTATTTTTTTACTATTATCAGCTTTAATAAAGTAATCAGCGCCTATTTTTTTAGTAATTTTTTTTTTATAGGAAAACTTATCTATGCATCCAATTTTTTTGATATTTGAATCATTAATCAAATTCATTAAAACTGTTAATCCAACACTTCCAGCCCCGATTATCAAACATGATTTAATTTCTTTCCTTCTATCAATCAATTCAACTGCATGATTTGATATCGCTAAAGGTTCTAACAATACAGCGTCTAAAAAATTAATTTTTTTATTTACTTTGAAAATTGAATTTTTTCTAGCTATAAAAAAGTTGGAAAAAGTTCCATTCCACTTATTATATCCTGGAATTTTTTTTCTTTTACAAAAATTAAATTTTTTTAATTTACAATTAGAGCATTTATTACAAGGATCGTATGGTAAAATTGAAATTATATCTTTCTGTTTTAAGTTTCTTACATTTTTGCCAAATTTTATTACTTCACCTACCATTTCATGTCCACATACAATAGGAGGTTTTTTATAAGGATGTTTATCTAAATAAACCAATAAATCAGACCCACACACACCAGTATAAATCACTTTTACTAAAATTTCCTCTTTACCTAGCTTGGGAAATGATTTCTCTAATATAGATATCTCACCTTTTTTTTTTAAAAGATAAGATTTAACTTTTTTATCCATTGAAAGTTTCTGTATAAATTTCTTTAATCATTTTTTTTGATATTTTTTTCATTGGATCATTTTCTAAGTTTCCAGAAATATTATTTGTAAAATTATTTATAGTTTTTTCCTCAATTTTTATTTTTAGTCTATCTTTTATTTTTATTTTTTCCATAAATTCAATTATAAAATCATATTTTTTACAAGTGATATTTAATTTTCTTTTTAAATTTATTATTTTTACTTTTGAATGAGGATAAACTCTTTTTAACCATGAAGGATAAACTAATGACAACCCTTTTGCATGTGAAAATTTGTATTTAAAATTTTTATCTGTCATTGCTTGTTGAAGCCGATGGGGTAAACAAGTGCTTGCGTTTGCAACGTTTAAACCACCCAAAAGTGAGCAAAACATTACCTTAGATCTAAGATCTAAATCTTTTGGATTTTTTAAAGATTTTGGAAGCTCTTTTAATATTATTCCTATTCCATGAATTGACAAAGTTTCAGTAAATATATTTGATCTGTTAGCCAAGTAAGATTCAAACAGATGTGTAAAAGTATCAAATCCAGTTTCAACAGCAACATTCTGGGGCAATGTAAGAGTTAAACTCGGATCAATTATAGCAACTTTTGGAAATATTTGATTGCCTCTTACACCAGACTTAAAATAAGTTTTAGAATTAGTAATTATAGCTCCTTTTGTAACTTCTGAACCAGTCCCCGCGGTTGTAGGTATAGCAATAACTGGAACAGACAAAATATTACTATTTAAGTTTGTACCAATAACATTATCTATTTTATTAAGAGATTTGTATAGTGATATAGATTTTGAAGCATCTATAGTGCTACCTCCTCCTAAAGCAATTATAAAATCAATTTTTTTATTTTTACAGATTTCAATAGCTAAATTTACTTCATCTGATTTAACATCAGGCGATATATTATTATAAACAAAAATTTTTTTATCTAATTTTTTTTTTATAATATCTAAGTATCCATATTTTTGAGTAGAATTTTTTCCTGTTACTATTAAACATTTTTTACCATACTTTTGGGTTAATTTATTGATTTTATTAATACTTCCGTTGCCAAAAATTATCTTTGTAGGTGAAAAATTTTCAAAATTCATAAACTAAAACTGTTTTAATTTTTTTAAAATTGGTAATTTTTTACCTGCCAAAAATTCTAAAGCAGCACCTCCACCTGATGATATATTTTTTTTAATGCTTAGATCTCTAGCTGTATCACCTCCTAAAACTAAATAATTTAAATTATTTTTTTTTAAAAAATTTTTCAAATAATCTCCCATATGTTTAATACCTTTTTCTTTATAATCAGGTGTTCCAGCAATTAAAAAACTAAAACGTTTTTTTTGTAATTCAAAAAATAGATCACGTATTTTTTTTGTTAATTTGACACCACATATTATTTCATCTTTTTCTACTTTTTCAATATCTCTGTACATAATTTTTTTTGATTTTTTTTTGCAAACAATTACTTTTTCAGGAAGAATAAATTTTTTTTTAAAATTTTTTGTTTTAACAAAATTTATTAATTTCTCTTTTAAAATCTTATTATTTAAAACTTTAGATAAACCTATCTCAAGACCAATAGATTTGATAATCATATTTAAAAAAACACCGGTTGGTAAAATATAATCATACTTATTTGCTAAAAATCCTATCCCATTACTGACTTTTTCTTTTTTTATTCCCCCAATTATAGCAATTATATTTTTACTTTTTTTTTCCCAACTTTCTATCTTTCTTACTTCATTTAAAACTCCATTGGAAATATAACCATCAATGAAGTTTAGTATTCCATAATTAGACGAATTTTTTCTATGAATTTTACAAAAACCACCAATTACTATTTTATCTGCAAATTTAGAAAAAAATTTAGATAGACTTAGTGAATTTTTTTGTTCACCAGAAAAAAGTCTTGTATTTCCTAAAATTACAATTTCTCCAGGTTTTAATTTTTTATCAATCTTTTTAAATAAATACTTATTTATTTTTTTATAATAATAAACTTTGGTATTTAATTTTTTTTTTAAAATTTTTGATAAATAAGGAGTATGAATTGATGACTTATTATTGTAATCACCTTGATGATTTAAAATTATTGTTTTAATACCAAATTTGACTAATAGTTTAAGATCTTGGATTTCTTCGTCAATTCTTGAAATGTCATTAGAATTATTTTTAACATTCATTCCAGATGCATAAAGCCATTTATCACCATAATTGAGTAACCTTTTTTCTAATATTTTAATATTTTTAAACATATTTTTTTTTAAAATTTTTAACTAGAAATATTTTTTTCAAATCATCGAGTGTATCAACCTCGAGTCTAGAAATTGAATTGCTAACAACATAAAATCTATGCTTTAAAAATAAAGAATTATAAGCATTCTCATAATATGACTTATGTTTGCCTCTACCATCTAATAAATTTAAAAGTTTAAAAAATGAAACCGCAGCAGTTTTTGATATTTTAATTGCTCCCGAACAGCTATATAATTTTTTATCTTTTAGAGATTTAATATTTGGTTTTACTTTAACATTTTTAATTATACCTTCTTTGTTTACAGAAACTATAACATCATCACTATCAAAGATATTTTTTGGGTTAGTCATGACTAAATTTTTTTTATCATTAGTTATTAATTTTTTGATAGAGTTTCTTGGTAAAATTATATCTGCATCTAATAAAACAAATGAATTTTTAATATATTTTTTTGTTGCTAAAACTGAAAAATAGTTACCTTTTGATTTATAAGATGGATTATATAAAAAAATAAATTTTTTTATATCATATTTATTTTTTATATGATTAATAATTTTAATTTTGTTAAATCCAACAACAATAAAAATCTTTTTTATATCTTTTAGTTGCTCAATTAATAAATCAAGAATTGTTTTTTCATTTAATATATTGGTTAAGCATTTGGGTTTATTTTTAAATTTAGCACCCATTCTGCTTCCAATACCAGATGCAAGAATCACCGCATCCATTTAAAAATATTTTTTTTCTATAATTTCTGAAATCCCAAATTCAATTAGACTAAGAGCTTTTTGTAGCTCCTTACGAGGAATTATTAATGGAGGACAAATATACAACATGTTATATCTTGAGTAACAAAATAAACCTTTTTGCCATAAATAATTTAGTAATTTTTTTATATCCTGATTATCTTTAAAATAATTTTTATAGGTCCAATTAATCAATCTTTGATTTTTTTTATTTTTAACAAATTCTATTGCATAAAATAATCCTTTTCCTCGATAATCACCTATACAGTTGTATTTTTTTTTTAAATCTTTCAACTTAAGTTCAATTAGATTTTCTAAATCTTGAGCCCTCTGAACCAATTTTTCTTTTTTATAAACCTCTATTGCGGCTATTGCAGCAGCACATGAAACTGGGTGAGCGTAATTTGTTAGCCCGGTAGGAAAATATTCTTTATCATAAAACTTTGAGATTTTTTTAGATATTAAAGTAGCACCTAAAGGCATAATTCCTCCAGTTATTCCCTTTGCCAAAGTCACAATATCTGGTTTTGCAGCCCAGTGGTTTGCTCCAAACCATTTTCCTGTTCGACCGAAACCCGTCATTATTTCATCGTAAATCAGTAATACATTATACTTATTACATAATTTTCGAATTTTTTCGTAATAACCTTTTGGTGGTAAAATTCTTCCTGCAGAACCTGTTATTGGTTCTAAAATTATTGCAGCAATACTTTGATTTTTTTTAAATATTTTTTCAATATTTTCTGGTTTAGAGATTTGACAATTAGGATAATTTTTACCTGTTGGACAATAATAAACAATTGGATCAGTAAAAAAAATACTATTCTTATCTTTAGCATTAATCATTTTTTTTCGTGCATCTCCACTAAAAGAAGCGCTATACATTGTAGCTCCATGATAAGAAGTTATATGTCTAGCAAGTATTTTTTGTTTTTTTGTGAACTGTTTAGCAATTATACATGCAATTTCATTGGCTCGTGCTCCACTGTCTGAAAAAAAAACTTTTTCCATTTTACCTGGATATAATTCTGTCAATATTTTTGCTAATTTTTCTCTTTTTTCATTTTCAAACTTAGGTCCTATAAAGCTCATTTTTTTTGTTTGATTAATTATAGCTTTAATTATTTTTGGGTGCTGGAACCCTAGGTTTAAATTTACCAGTTGAGAACAAAAGTCTGTATATTTTTTATTCTTAATCCAAAAAAAACAACCTTTGGTCTTGTCAACTTTTTTTAGTTTTACATTTCCTTGGATAGACCAAGGAATAATGTTATATTTTTTTTTCACTGAACAATTAAATTTTTTTTTTAGTATTTTAAGTAAATTAATTGTATATACTAGATTTTTAAAATGAAAATAGGTAAAAAAAAAATAGGTAAAAATCATCCAGCTTTTTTAATTGCAGAGGCTGGTGTCAATCATAATGGTAGTCTCAAAATTGGTAAAAAGTTAATTGATGTTGCTGTAAAATCTGGTGCTGATGCTGTAAAATTTCAAACGTTCAAAGCTGAAAATATAATCATACCTGATGGTCCAAAAGCAAAGTACCACCTAGAAACTACTGGTTCTGATAAAAGTCAATCTTGGTATCAATTACTTAAAACTCAGGAAATTTCAAAGAAAATGCATATTGAGTTAATTAAGTATTGTAAAAAAAAAAAAATAATATTTTTAAGCACACCATACGATAATGAAAGTGCAGATTTATTAGAGGAGTTAGGAATTCAAGCTTTTAAAATTGCATCAACAGATAATGATAATTATCCATTTTTAAAATATTTATCAAAAAAAAATAAGCCAATCATTATTTCTACCGCAATGTCTAATATGAAAGATGTGTTGCAGGCTGAAAAAACTTTAATCCAAAACCAATGTAAACAATATGCTTTTTTACAATGTACTGGCAATTATCCATCAAAAATTGAAGATTCAAATTTAAAAGTTATAAAAACCTTCAAACAAAAATTAAATTGCCCAATTGGTTATTCTGATCATACGATGACTGACATTTCAGGAATTGCTGCAATTGCCATGGGTGCAAAAATAATTGAAAAACATTTTACGATTGATAAAAAATTATATGGTCCAGACCATAGAATGTCTGCCAATCCTAAAGAATTATTTAATTATTTTTTTAATATAAGACAGACTGAAAAATCTCTTGGCATAAGTGACAAGTTTGTTTTGAGTTCAGAAAAACAAAATAAAAAAAAATTAAAAAAGAGCATAGTTTCCATTAAAGATATAAATAAAAATGACAAGATAACTTTGCAAAATGTTTCTTTTAAAAGGCCTGGTACAGGAATGAGACCAATAGAATTTAACAAAATTTTTAATAAAAGAATCAATAAGAGTTTAAAAAAAAATACACTTTTGAAAAAAAGTATGTTTAGTGTTTAATATGAATAAATGCTACTCATGTAGTAATGAGATTTTTGTAAAATATAGCTATGACAATCATGTCTTTAAATTCAGATTTAAAATCTTAATTAAGTTATTTTTAAGAAATATTGATTTTTTAATTCCTAATTTTTCTCTTTTTAAAAAAATAAAAAGAATTTCCTCTACAATATTCAAAGGTAAAATTAAAGTTTGTACAAATTGTGGTTTTGGAGAAGCAGATTATAAACCTTCGAATGACAAGCTTAAGGAATATTATGAAGATTTTTATTGGACTTCATATAGAAACAAAAGTGTAAAATTTAATGATTATTATTTGTATGATGAAAGAGCTATACATCAAACAAATACTATTAAGAATAATATTAATATCAACATTAATGAAATTTTAGAAATTGGAGGAGCAGACTGCAACGCTTCGCTGAACTTAAAAGAAAGTTTAAAAAATAATAAAATAAAAATTTACAATTGTGATTCTCTTATCTGGAAAAATTATTGTGATAAAAATAATATTAACCATTTATCAACAGAAGAATTTTCAAAATCAAAAAAAAAATTTGATTTAATAATTTCAAGTCATCAATTAGAACATGTAAGAGATATTACAGAAGCCTTAACCAATTTTATTAATCATCTGAAAAAAGGTGGGTATATTTTTATTGAAGTGCCAAATACAAATTTTATATATTGGAATATGCCTATATTAGACACTCCGCATTTATATTTTTTTACTAAAAAAAGTCTTCAAAACTGTTTAGAAAAATTTGAACTAGATTTAATATCTGTTCAAACTTTTGGGAATAGTTACGAAGATTTACTCAATAAAAAAAAACAAAATTATGAGATCCACAGAGATGATGGTGCATACTTAAAAGCTCTATTTAAAAAAAAATATTGATTATATTAGAAATTTTTTTTTATACTTTCAAATTTTACTAAAGAAGCAGAAATAGTCATATCCATATCGTAATAAGCGTAGTCCGCCAAACGACCTCCAAATAAAACTTTTTTTTCTTTTTTTGCAAGTTCCTTATAAGCTGCAATTAATTTTTTATTATCATCGTTATTAATTGGGTAATAAGGGTTTTTATGATCTTGATATGAATACTCTTTAATAACTAGTGTTTTATTGGCTAGATATTTCCTCTCTGTGTGAAGATGTTTAGGTTCATGAATTCTTGTATACTTAAATTTTAAATCAGGGTAGTTAATCACTGAATTGCCTTGATAATCATCATAATTAAAAACTGTTTTCTTAAACTTAACTGATCTCCAATCTAAAATGCCAAGTCTATAATTAAAGTACTGATCAATTGGACCTGTATAAATTGTCGAATACTTAACATTAATTTTTTCCTTTATTTTAAAATAATCGCTATTGAGTAATGTTGTAATCTTCTTGCTATCTAACAAATTTTTAAAAATTTGAGTATATCCATCTAAAGGTATCCCTTGAAAGTCTGAATTATTGAAATAATCCTCATTATAGCTGAACCTAATTGGTAGTCGATTAAAAATACTAGCAGGCAATTTTTTTGGGTTAACTCCCCATTGTTTAGTTGTGTAATTTTTAATAAAAGCTTTATACAGTTTTTCTCCAATTTGAGATATTGCTTTTTCTTCAAAATTTTCTGGTTTCCAATTTTTTTTAATGTTGGTTAAATGTGCTAAAAAATTTTTAGCTCCTTCAGGGTTTAAATTTTTATTAAAAAAACTATTAATTGTCTCTAGATTTATTGGCATCTGATAAATCTTATTACGATGATTGGTTAATACTTGATGTTTATAATTATTAAATCTAGTGAATTGTTTTATATAATCCCAAACTTTTTTATTAGATGTATGAAAGATATGTGTCCCATATTTATGGTACTCAATACTGGTGGTCTTATCTAACTCTGAATAGCAATTACCTCCAATATGATCTCTTTTATCAATTACTAATACTTTTTTTTTCAAGATTGATGCAATTCTTTCAGCTAATACAGACCCATAAAAACCGGATCCAACAATTAAAAAGTCTGTATTCATTTGATTAAATTAAAGCTCTTAATTTTAACAGGTCTAAAAAGCTTTGAAAACAAAATTTTAATAACTTAAACTTTAAAATCCAAACTACACCTGTTTTTCTTTCTTTATGAATAACAATATAATGTTTTGACCTATAAAATTTGCAAAAATATATAGACAAAAAAATATTTGGAATATTTTGACTAATAAAGTTTTTAGCTAATATTTTTTTTAGCAAGCTTGACTTCATTAATCTGTAAGGGATATTTGAATCAATTATATAAGTTCCAAAACTTAAGAATAATAAATATCTTAATATTCTTGAAATTATTAATCTTGAGATAGGATCTTTTCTATTAAATCTATAACCATATTGAAAATCATATTTACTTCTATTTTTCCAAAATTTTCCAAAATTTTTAATTGAAAACTGGTTATCACTGTCAACCTGAAATATATAAGATGGGTTAAGTTTTAAAGCCTCGTTGTATCCTTTTACCAGAGCTTTTCCATGACCTGAATTTTTAATTTTAATAACTTTTAATTTTTTAGAAGATACCAATTCTAAAATTTTCAAAGTATTGTCAGTGGAACCATCATTAACCACCACTAGAGTGGCTTTAATATCATTAATTACTTTTAACCATTGTTTTACAACTTCTAAAATTACATCTTGTTCATTAAATACAGGTATAACTATTGCTAAATCTAATTTTGGTTTTGACATCTTTTTTTAATTAAATCAACATTGGCTAATTTATTAATTTTTTAGACATAGAAATATTTACCTTTATAAAACCAAGTTTTGTGTAAAAAAACTCTGATTTTTTATTGCTTTGCAATACAACTTTATAACATTCTCCCTTTATAGCTAAACTAAACAATTTATTCATTATTTTTTTTCCAACACCCAAATTTCTAAATTTCTTTAATGTGACTATCTCTTCTATATGGCCAGCTACTCCCCCTCTAATTTTATTTTCAAAAGTAATTGAGCCATAACCAACAACGGTATCCTCAAAAAGAGCAACAATTGCAGATGTATTTCTATTCTTTTTAAATTTTTCCCACAGTGTGTTATGTGAAAGATCCGGTTTAAATGAAGAAATATTTTTTTCAAGTAATTCTATGACCTGATTAATATAATTTTTTGTAAGTAGCTTGATTTTAATTTTTTCAGTATAAGGTTTTAATTCATTTATAGGGCTCTTATTTGCCATTGAATTTTTGATTATAGGATATTGATTCTCTGAAACAAGATCTATTACTTTATTTAATTTTTTTACTTCTAACACAAACTTTTTTCCTTTAATCAAAACATAGGGCAAATGATTTCTAAAAACTGTTGAGGCTATTTTTTTTTCAAGCATTTTTTTAGAAATATTTTTTTTAATTTGATAAAAGTTATTTAATTTTTTTAAGTTATATATTTTTTTTGGCCAAACAAATTTGGTCGTTTCTAATTTTTTATCTAAATAATTTTTATTAGATGATATTGATTCAATTACTCTCTTAGCTTGTTTAAATTGCTCAAAGTGTGTCTTTTGAAGTAATTTCGCAATTGAATAATTTTTTTTTATTTTAAATCTTACTACATCAAATATCTTACCATGATCAATCAATTCATCCATTAAATGCGCTGTCACACCAAAAAATTTAGATTCATTAAATACTGCATAATTAACTCCTCCAACACCTCTGTATTCTGGAGGCGATGGGTGAAAGTTTATTGAAGCAATTTTAGCTTTAAGCAGATTTTTTTTTTTTAAAATTATGTAACTTCTAAAACAAAAAATATAATCACATTTTTTTAAATTATCTAAATTTATTTTTTCATTAAATCTTGTTGACCATACAACATGCACATGTCTAAAATTTAATTTTAATGTTCTTAAAATTTCTACACTATAGGAGTCATTTCTTCTTGCAAAAAGAATTGCTGTATTGTGTTTTCTTAGATTCATGATTTTAATTAATGAACATTTATATCAATTAAAATGATTAAAACTTATCAAAAAACATATTTAAGTTATGATTTTTTCAATCTTAAAAGTATATCTTTTTATTAAAAATTTTTTTCAGTGCATAAATCAAGCCAATTGAGCTATTAGTACTGGTCAGCTACACGCATTACTGCGCTTCCACATCCAGCCTATCAACGTGGTGGTCTA
>Ga0209223_10001914_pt1 | contig 21839 bp, 17 predicted proteins | sample COG_06_FD_184750 | JGI IMG/M metagenome (GOLD analysis project Ga0209223, IMG submission 184750) | Pelagic Microbial community sample from North Sea - COGITO 998_met_06 (SPAdes) (version 2) | ecosystem: Environmental > Aquatic > Marine > Neritic zone/Coastal water | place: Helgoland, sampling...
TAATGCCTATAGGGTAATTTTTGTTGTAGTTCTAATACCATGCTTAAATTACCCTATAGGCATTATTTTTTTAAATGATGTATTTTTGATGTATTTTTGATGTATTTATTTTTTATGGTTGATGTATTATTGATGTACGTCTTTACTTGGCTAATGTACGCGAAATGTTCAAATTTGACCCAATGAATTTTAAAACTATGAAAAGATTTCTGTTCATATTAAGCCTGATTGTTTGTGCGAATGCTTTGGCCTTCTCGCAAAGTGGTACCAAGAATGTTCAAGGACAAATTAAAGATGATGGTGGCATATTACCCAATGCAACTATTAAAGTGAAAGGAACAACGGTCGGTACAGTAAGCGATGGTGATGGTAACTATCAGATTCAACTTCCGGCTGATTCGGATACTTTGCTTTTTTCATTTCTCGGTTATAAGACTCAAGAAATTGCCGTAGGGAATCAGACTATAATCAATGTAACTATGATTATTGAATCAACCGAACTTGAGGAGATGGTAGTTGTGGGTTATGGTGTTCAAAGTAAGAAAGTGACCACCGGTGCAATAGAAAGTGTGTCTGCAGATGAGATTGTAGCGACACCTATTTTGAGAGCTGAACTTGCTTTGCAAGGTAGAACTCCTGGTGTACAAGTAACCAACCTTTCTGGTCAGCCAGGTGAGGCTCCTACTGTTAGAATTAGAGGAACAGGTACTACGGGTAATTCTAACCCGCTTTATGTAGTAGATGGATTGGTTGTGACTAATATAGATTACCTGAATCCAGGTGATATAGAGTCAATGGATGTTTTAAAAGATGCAGCTTCCGCTGCTATTTATGGTGCGAGAGCAGCGAATGGGGTTGTATTAATTACTACAAAGTCTGGGACTGAAGGTGAAATGAGGGTGCAATATTCAATGTACTATGGTGTTCAAAATGTAGCTAAAAAAATTGACATGTTAAATTCTGATCAATACATGTCTCTGATGAATGAAGGAGCAGAGAATGCAAATTTAACAGCACCATTCGATTTAAATGAGATTCAAGCGCATGACACTGACTGGCAAGACGCATTGTTCGAAAAAAATGCCGCTATGACAAATCATCAGGTTTCAGTATTTGGAGGGAGTGATAAATCGACTTTTGCTTCCTCACTTTCATATTTTTCACAAGAAGGAATTATTGGGGGTGAAAAATCACAATTTGAGCGAATGACTGCTCGAATGAACAATGAGCATAAAGTAAATTCAGTTTTCAATTTTGGAAATAATTTGGCCTATACGCATATCACTTCAAGGGGAATTGCAAGTAATTCATCTTTTAATGGTGCTTTCAGTAGCGCATTAAATTTGGATCCCTTGACACCAGTATTGGAAACGAACCCTGATAAATTAGCGCAATCTCCTTACAGCACCGAACCGGTTGTGTATGATGGCGCAGGTAGGGCTTATGGAATTTCTGAATATGTAGGTGCAGAGGTAGTGAATCCTTTAGCGCTTTTAGAAATCTCAAATGCTGAAACCAGAGTTGATAGATTGGTAGGTAATGTTTATGGAGAGCTAGTGCCAATCGAAAATTTAAAAATTAGATCAAGCTTTGGTATCGACTTGGCTTATAATATGAGTGATTCTTTTAGACCACTTTTCTTCTTGAACGGTGCACAACTAAATGATAATAAAACATCCGTTTCTAAGAGTATTCAAAGGTACATGACATGGCAATGGGAAAATACTATCGCCTATAGCAAAAAGATTAACGATCATAATATTACTGGATTGCTTGGTATGACGGCAAGTGAATTTAATTTTGAAGATTTATCTGGCTTTAATGCAGGTGTTCCTACTACCGATCCAGACAATGTTTATTTGAATCAGGCTACAGATACTGTGTGGACTGCAAATGGCGGTGCTGCACATTCTGCACTTTATTCAGTTTTTGCAAGAGGTACATACAGTTATAAAGACAAGTATTCTTTTACAGGGATTGTACGAAGAGATGGTTCATCAAAATTTGGTTCTAACAAGAGATACGGAGTGTTTCCATCATTAGGTGCTGCATGGGTATTAAGTGACGAATCGTTTATGGCCAATTTAGGTCCAGTTAATTTCCTTAAGATGCGTGCTTCTTGGGGAATCAATGGCAATCAAGAAATTGGTGATTACAGATTTGTATCAACAATTGATAAGAGTAGAGGTTATACTTTCAGTAATGGCAGGGTGATCGGCTCATCTCCTTCTTATGTTGAAAATGGGGATATACAATGGGAAGAATCTAAACAGATTGGAATTGGAATCGACATGAGGGCATTTCAAAACCGATTGAGTGCCACATTAGATTTTTATAAAAAGGACACTGAAAATTTATTGGAAATAGCGGGTATTCCCGGACACATAGGGAATGCTCCTCCTGTTTCAAATGTTGGAAGTATTCAAAATAAAGGAGTTGAATTAGGGTTGAACTGGAGAAATAGTAAAGGCGAACTCAACTATTCAGTAGGTGCAAATGTGACCTACAATAAGAATAAGATCACCAATATTGAGAATGACTTTATTGCAGGGGCGAGTTGGGCAATTGCTGGTCAAGTAACAAGAAATGTGGAGAATCAGCCGATTGCTTATTTCTGGGGCTATAAGACGGAAGGTGTTTTTCAAAACCAAGGCGAAGTCTTCCGTCATATAAATTCAAGTGGAGACTTGTTACAGCCAAATGCGGTTCCTGGGGATGTTATTTTCAAAGACACTAATAATGATGGTGTAATTAATGCTGATGACAGAGAAAGAATCGGAAATCCTACTCCAGAATGGACATTAGGTTTCGACGCATCTGCAGATTATAAAGGATTTGATATTTCCATTCTATTTATTGGCGCGCTGGGTCATGATATCTTTAATGGTATGCAGCGACAAGATTTAAGATACACCAATCGCTCCACAGCTATTTTAGGCCGATGGAATGGTGAAGGCACGTCTAATAGTGTACCAAGATATACATGGGTGGATGCAAACAATAACTATAGAGTTTCTGATCTGTATATAGAAGATGGCTCTTACCTAAGATTAAAAAACATTCAAATTGGATATAATTTGTCAGCGCCCGTATTGAAAAAATTAGGCGCCAATGCTTGGAGATTTTATGTGTCAGCTGAAAACTTAGTGACGATAACTGGCTACAGTGGTGCTGATCCAGAAATTGGAGCGCAGAGTTCGTTTGATATAGGAATTGATAGGGCGATTTACCCTCAAGCAAGAACATTCAGGTTTGGTACAACAGTTACGTTTTAAATTGATAATCGTATAATTATGAAAATCACACAAAAATATCTGACGCTTATTATTATCACGTTGTTCACGGTTGGTTGTTCAGAAGATTTTCTGGATCGACAACCATTAGATCAAGAGGTTTCATCTACATTCTATCAGACGGAAGAACAAGCCATGCAAGCCTTGGTTTCTATTTATGATGCCATGCAATACCAATCAAGTCCTGGTGTTTCTTGGGCGCCATTTATGGCCATGTCAGAAATATTGTCTGACGATGCTTTTGCGGGAGGTGGAGACGCCAACGATGGTAAGGATGAAGATGAATTCAATTTATTTAACATTCCGACAACCAATGTAATTGTCCATTCTCTATGGTTGAAAAATTATACTGGGATATACAGAGCGAATCTTTATTTAGAAATTATTGATGGTGTAGATACTTCTGATGAATTCAAAGCAAGAACATCAGCTGAAGCCAAATTCATGAGAGCTTACTTCCATTTTGAATTGGCACGATTCTTTGAAAACATTCCAATGTTGACTGCTACGATTAAGAGCACATCTGAGTATAGCCAAACACAGAATACACCTGAGGAAGTTTATAATCAAATAGCTAAAGACTTAGTTGAGGCGATTGTTGATTTACCAGAGTTCTTACCGGAAGAAGGAAAAGGAAGAATTAGTAAATGGGCTGCTCAAGCAATGTTAGGAAGAGTTTATCTTTTTTATAATGGTGTTTATGGTAGTGATCTGGTCGCTGGTGATGTAACAATAGATAGGGCTAAGGCATTAGAATATTTGGAAGATATGATTGCTAGATCTGGCCACGATTTACTACCTGACTATAGCAAGGTATTTAAGTTGGAGTCAGAATATAGCATTGAAAATATCTTTGAAATTGGTCATGGTGATTCTCCAGCTTGGTGGGATTGGGGATATGTACGAGGAGGAGAAGGTAATTTATCAGCCCAAATGATGGGACCAAGAGTTACTAACTCAAATAACTGGGACCGGGGTTGGAGTTTTGGAACAGTTACTCAAAGCCTTTTTGAGCAGTTAGAGAATGATCCTAGACTGTCTAGTTCTATACTTCAAGAAAGTGATTTAGACGGAACATTGTCCATCGGATATCAGCATACGGGTTATTACTCCAATAAATACACATCTGATGCAGAACATTGGGGTGCAGACGGACAGTTTGAGCACAATAGAACAAATAATTATAGGGTAATACGTCATTCAGATGTGCTCTTAATGGCGGCAGAATTAGGCAGTGCTAGTGCGCAGAATTACTTAGATGATGTGAGAGCAAGAGTTGGTCTTGGATCTGTACCTGTTAATCTGGATAATATTTATAATGAGCGAAGATTAGAATTAGCCCTTGAGGGAATCAGGTACTTTGACATACTAAGGCGTGGCTTGGGTTATGCTAATGATGCACTAAGTGTAAGCGGTGTTAGGGGGCCTAATTATATAGGAGACCAGCAGCTTTTTGATGTCAGTTTTAACATGGCTACCAAGGGCTTTTTACCAATACCACAAGTCGAGGTAGACCTTTCAAATAATGTTTTTAATCAAAATCAGGGTTACTAAATAGAAATTAATCATTAAATAAAAAGCACTGACTGCAGTAACAGCCAGTGCATTCACAAATCCAAAATAGAGTTTTACAAAAAACAAAAATTATGAATGTTAACAAACTTAATAAGTTGTGGTACATATTACTACTTCTTCCTCTTGTATTGATTACGTCCTGTAAGGATGATGATACCGAACCAGCTGAAGATCCTATTGCTAGTTTTCAGTATGAAATTGACGAAGCGAACTATTTGCGTGTTACTTTCACAAGTTTCTCTGAAAATGCTGCGACTTACAGCTGGAATTTTGGCGATAGCGAAACATCAGCTGAAGAAAACCCAGTACATACATACTCAGCAGCCGGTGATTACACTGTTGTTTTGACTGCTACTAACGCAGATGGTGTTGAAGCATCTAAGACAGAAAGTATCACGATTACAGATCCAAATGAAGCGCTAAAGCTTTTAACTGGAGAAGTTTCTAAAACATGGAAATTGTTTAGAGAAGGTACTGTAGCTTCTTTAGGACCTGATGCTTCGAATCCTGCTGGATGGTGGTCTGGATTATCCAATAATGGAGCAAGACCTTGTTTATATGAGCAAACATTTACTTTCCATTTAGATGGACAATTTGTATTTGATGATATGAATGTATTCTGGGGTGAGAATGATCCTTGGTCTGGAACAGCAAATCATGAGACATGCTTTGAGCCAACTGCTGCCAACATGGTTAATTTAGACGGTGCTGATGTGAGTGCTTGGGGTTCTGGAACACATGCATTTACTTATGATCCATCAACTGGAGTTGTAGTGTTAAATGGTATGGGTGCTTGGATGGGATTAGTGCATACTGTAGGGAACTCAGAATATTCTAATGTACCAACGGCATCTCGTTCATTCGACATTGCGATCGAAGAACTGGATGGTTATGATAAAATGACTTTGACTTATGATTATGGTGATGGTGGACTTTGGACCATTATTTATGCAAGTTATGACGAAGGTGTAACGGAGCCTGAAATCGTAAGAGAAGAGCCAGTATTTGGTGTGGATTTAGAAGATATTACACCAAGTGTATTGTCAAATGGATTTGCATCAGCAACTGATTTTGTATTATTAGATACAATTACTTCTGGTTCTACTTTAGTTTATGGTGTTGATGATCCAGCAGATGCAACTGCAGCAAAAGTAGGTCAATTCAATAGAGTTTCTACTGAGCAGTACCAAGAATTGAAATTCCAGATTGCTCCAGAAGCTAAGGATATCATCTTCACCAATTTCACAACAGTTTCGATTGACGTTTATATCCCAAGTTCAAATGATTACTCAGGTGATCTTTCCAAAGTAGTTTTGATGGGTATGGCTGATCAGAGTGCTACTGAACAATGGTGGACTGATATTTATGAGTACAACTCTGGAACAGAATTGGCTGTAGATACATGGGTTACTTTGACATACCAATTGGCTAGTCCAGATTGGGATTCTGATAATGGTAATTCTCCATTAGATAGAACAGATCTAGACATGTTCTATATAAATATAGGAAGTGGTGGACATGTTGTTCCAGGTACTTTTTATGTAAGAAACTTAAAGTTTCAATAATCCTTCATAGTATTTTAATCAGAGCGCCTAAATCATTTTGGGCGCTCTGAATTAAAATTTTCACACCTTTTCATTTACTATTTATTTTTGGAATGAAGATCTCTTCAATGCTTTTTTCAATTTTAATTCTAATGTGCTCTATTTCTTGTAATGAGGATAACGGGAGTGAAGTCTTGGAACCTGCCAATCTAACTGTTGAGGTTGATATTTCTGAAGATAGATCAGGAAATGTGGACATCACTGCTTTAGCAGACAACACAATTGAATATGAATTTGATTTAGGAGAAATCAATTCAGAAATTATTACAAGTACAACAGGCATATTGACTCATCAGTATGCAATCACAGGGCTTTATGAAATAGAAGTAAAGGCCATTGGCACATCCGGAAGATTTGTGCGAAAAACTATAGAAATTTCTGTCCAAGTCGGTGATCCCACGCTTCCTGTGGATCCTGGAAATGGATACAGTACCCCATTGGAATACCCTGGAATGACCCTTATATGGCAAGATGAATTTAGTGGATCGTCTTTAAATGAAACCGATTGGAATTTTGAAATCGGTAGAGGCAGCAACGGCTGGGGTAATAATGAATTACAATATTATAGAAAGGAGAATACCACAGTAAATGATGGTCTTTTAACTATTGAGGCTAAAAAAGAAGAATTTTCAGGAGCTGCTTATACTTCTTCAAGACTAACAACGCAAGGTAAGTTTGATTTCAAATATGGAAGAGTCGATATCAGAGCTGCTTTACCAAAAGGACAAGGCATTTGGCCAGCATTATGGATGCTTGGTTCCAACATTTCAAGTGTGGGTTGGCCAGCTTGTGGTGAAACGGATATCATGGAAATGATTGGTGGAGGAGAAGGTAGAGATGACAAAACGCATGGAACAATCCATTGGGATGACAATGGTACCAAAAGAGATGTTGGTGGAAGTGTTCAGCTCGCCGAAGGTATATTCAATGACGAATTTCACGTTTTCACCATCATTTGGGATGAGGATGAAATCAAATGGTTTTTGGATGATGAATTATTTTTTACAACCGAAATCACAGACCCTAATCGGTCAGAATTTAGAGATGAATTTTTCTTCATTTTTAATGTAGCTGTTGGTGGTAATTGGCCTGGATCACCAAATTCTTCTACTGTTTTTCCGCAAAAAATGATCGTGGATTATGTCCGCGTATTTCAATAAAATTTACGAGGCAAAATGAAAAAATTTCAAATACTGTATCTCTTAATAGCAATCATTGCTGTTTCTTGTTCGACAAAATCAGGAGGAGAGTTAACAAACTTGGAAGCATCCATTGAAGTAAAAATAGATAGCCTTCTTGATTTAATGACCTTGGAGGAAAAAATTGGTCAGTTAAATCAATATTCTGTTGGCGCTGAACTTACAGGGCCTGGTGCTAAATCTGATTATGAGCAAAAAAGGTTGTCTCTTCTTCAATCTGGTCAGGTCGGATCAGTGTTGAACCTATTAGGAGCTGCCGAAACAAGAAAAATGCAAGAAATGGTGGTCAATAATTCTCGCTTGGGGATTCCATTACTATTCTCTTATGATGTCGTCCATGGCTATAAAACTATTTTCCCTATTCCACTTGGTGAAAGCGCCTCTTGGGATTTAGATGCGATCAAATTATCTGCTGAAGTAGCGGCTAAGGAAACGGCAGCCGCTGGGATACATTGGACCTTTGCGCCAATGGTGGATATCAGCAGAGATGCACGTTGGGGTAGAGTGATGGAAGGTGCGGGGGAAGATCCTTATTTAGGTGCCGAGATTGCCAAGGCAAGAGTACATGGTTTTCAAGGAGATGACCTGTCTGCTACAACGACAATTGCTGCCACCGCTAAACATTTTGCAGGCTATGGATTTGTGGAGAGTGGTAAGGATTATAACAATGTGTATTTAGGGAAGTCAATGTTGTTGAACACTATTTTGCCTCCGTTTGAAGCGGCAAATGAAGCTGGAGTTGCCACCTTTATGAATGCCTTTAATGACATTGATGGCGTGCCATCAACAGCGAGTGATTATTTGCTAAAAGATCTTTTGAAAGCATCATGGGGTTTTGATGGGTTTGTAGTTTCTGATTGGAACTCCATTGGTGAAATGGTGAGTCATGGTACTGCAAAAGATGAAGCTGATGCAACTGTGTATGCCATGAATGCAGGGACTGACATGGACATGGAAGCAGACGCTTATATTGAAAACTTAAAAACGGCTGTGGAGAATGGTAAAGTTGAAGAAGCTGCTGTTGATGATGCTACAAGGCGAGTATTAAGAATAAAGTATAGATTAGGGCTATTTGATGATCCTTATAAATACAGTAATATCGCTCGAGAGAAGGCGACATTAGGCAATGCTCAGAACATGCAAGATGCCAGAGAAGTCGCGCAAAAGTCCATCGTATTATTAAAGAACGAAAAACAACTGCTTCCATTGAATAGGCCTAAGAGCATTGCAGTTATAGGACCATTAGCCAAAGACAAAGATTCCCCGATTGGAAATTGGAGAGCTAAGGGTGAATCAAATTCAGCAGTTTCCTTTTTTGAAGGAATTTCGGCAGCACTTCCGTCAACCACCATAAAATATGCTGAAGGGTGTAAGCTATCAATTGGACCTAATAACTTTTTTGATAAAACAGTAGTGGAGGAAAGTGATCGATCAGGATTTGCAAAGGCACGAAACATCGCTCGAAATGCTGATGTAGTGTTCATGGTATTAGGTGAAACGGCTTATATGTCTGGTGAAGGTAGAAGTAGGGCTGATATTGGATTGCCTGGTCTTCAATTAGAATTACTTAAAGAGGTTTATAAAGTCAATAAGAATATAGTATTGGTATTAATGAATGGTAGGCCATTGACCCTTGTGTGGGAAGATGAAAATATCCCTGTCATTCTTGAGACCTGGCATTTAGGTTCAGAAGCCGGAAATGCAATTGCCGATGTCTTAACAGGTAAATATAATCCTTCAGGTAAATTGCCAATGAGCTTTCCAAGGTCAGTTGGTCAATTACCAATTTATTATAATCATAAAACCACTGGAAGACCAAGTTCTGGACCGGGACAAGTTTTTTATACCCATCATGGAGATATTGATAACTCACCACTCTATCCGTTTGGTTATGGTTTGAGCTATAGCAAATTTAAATATAAAGACATGCAGCTTGATAGGAACAGCATGTCAGCTGAGGACTCAATTACAATTTCTGTGACTGTACAAAACACCAGCGACATTGATGGAGAAGAAGTAGTCCAACTTTATCTGCAGGATGAAATTGGAAGTATCACAAGACCTGTGAAAGAATTAAAGGGCTTTAAGAAATTGATGATAAAAGGAGGCAGCTCTGAACAAGTGAGTTTCACTATCAAACGTCAAGATTTAGCCTTTTACAGGAAGGACTTCACTTATGGAACAGAAGCTGGTTCATTTAAAGTATTTGTTGGAACCAATTCAAACGAATTGTTAATGCAACAATTCGAATTGACAGAAGGGACAGATTTCTGAGCACTTAATAGACAACTTAACGCCATTATAAAGACTGCTTTGCAAATATGATGATGGTTATTATAGCGTCATAAGAAGAGATTAAAATTCAAGAATTTAAGCAACCAAATAAAGGATGGAATTGACAAACAGTAGAAAGGAAAACAAAAGATTCATTCTTTCAATTACGATTGTAGCAACCTTAGGAGGATTATTATTCGGTTATGATACTGGAGTCATTGGCGGTTCTCAACTCTTTTTCACGGAATATTTTAACTTCACTAAAGTAGAACAGGGTTGGGCTGTAAGCAGTGCGCTTTATGGGTGTTTGATTGGGGCATTGGCTGCTGGTTGGATAAGCTCTAAATACAGCAGAAAAAATGCTTTAATTTTGTCCGCAGTACTGTTTTCTATTTCTGCATGGGGTTCAGGAATTCCAGAATCCCTTTCATTATTGGTTGTCTTCAGAGTAATAGGTGGACTGGGTGTAGGAATAGCCTCAATGGCAGCACCAATGTACATTGCCGAGATCGCCCCGCCCAAAAGGCGAGGGACATTGGTGTCTTACTATCAATTGGCCATCGTTGTTGGCTTTTTTGTTGTCTTTTTAGTAACCTATATAATAGGAGGAGGAAGCAACAGTGGTCTAAGTCATGAAGAACTAGAATTGATTCACAGCTACAATGTTAACAGGGGCTGGAGAATAATGTTTTGGTCTGAACTGGTGCCGGCAATTTCATTCTTGATTCTTTTGTTTTTTATTCCCAACAGCCCTAGATGGTTAATCATGAAAGGACGCTATGCTGATGCGAAAAAGGTATTGGCCCGAGTTACTGCAAATGATGAAGAACTAGAAAAAGAATTTAATGAAATCAATGACTCTATCTCGTCGGATAAAGGGCGAGTAAAAGTATCCGTCTTTTCTAAAAGTATGAGAAAAATTCTTGTGATAGGGATAGTTTTATCTGTTCTGCAACAAGTCACTGGAATCAATGCCATTTTATATTATGGGGCAGAAATTTTTAGTAATGCGTTAGGTTATGGTCCTGAAGATGCACTGCAGCAGCAATTGCTTCTAGGTGCAGTAAATTTAGTTTTCACCTTTGTTGCAATTTCTCAAGTAGACAAATGGGGAAGAAAACCCCTTCTAATAGTTGGTTCAATTGGTATGTTCACGGGTATTGGAATTTTGGGAACTTCTATTTATTTGGATGAATTGGGTCTTATCTCCTTGTTCGGAATGCTACTTTTCATTGCATCTTTTGCTTTGTCAATGGGACCAGTCACCTGGGTGATATTATCCGAAATGTTCCCTAACAAAATCAGGAGTCAAGCTTTGTCTATAGCCGTTGCAGCCCAATGGCTGTTTAATGCGATTGTTGCCAATACATTTCCACTGATAAATGGTAGTAGCATTAATGAAAGATCATTTAATGGTGCATTGCCTTACTTTATTTTCGCAATTCTCTGCTTAGTCACGGTATTATTTGTAGCCAAACAGATTCCTGAGACCAAAGGAAAATCTTTGGAAGAAATGGAAAGTGTTTGGGAAAAGAATTAATAAAAGCATTAGAATTCTCTCTCTAATGAGTGGTTTCAGCAAGTGCCAGTCTGCCTACGGTGGGCTGGCCGAAGCCATGAATAAAGGTCATTTAGCACAATTGAAAAATGAGTAATCCAAAATTTAAAATAGCCGTTTTAGGTCCAATCCCTAAAGACCATATTACTACCCATACTGGAGAGGTAATTGAAAAATATGGATGTGTCTCACATACCACAATAGCCCTTTCTCAATTGTTAGGTGAATATGGTACAGTAATTCCTGTGACTCACGTGCGTAAGGCTGATGAAGGTCCTGTTAAAGACATTTTCAAACCTTATGACAATATCCAACTCGATCATATCACTTCAGATTTAGATCAAGGAGACGTGGTAAGCTTGAAATTTCTAGACGAGAACAATCGTAAGGAGAAACAAACTGGCTTTATGAACCCAATTGTTCCAGAGGATCTAAGTGATATCTTAGATTGTGATGCCTACATCTGTGTACCAATTACAGATTATGAAGTGCCCATATTGACCTTGCAATACATGAAACTAATTGATGAAATCTGATTCTATTTTACATCCAATGAAAAAACTCCCATATCTTATTGCGCTGCTGTTGATCCTAAGTTGTACTAAGGATGACCCAAAGTTGACTCCAGTTTTAACTTGGGCCACACCATCATATATTGCATATGGCACATTATTAAGTACAGTCCAACTTAATGCAAGTGCAGATGTTGACGGTACATTCAGCTACACACCAGACTTCGGTGATGCCCTGCAAATTGGAGTCGATCAGGATTTGAGCGTGGAATTTACACCCACAGATCTTGATAAATACAGTAGTATGAGCAAGACAGTTCAAATCACGGTCGTCCCTGGCAGTAGTGCCAACTTCAATGCGAACCTGACTTATGGCACTCTCACAGATGTTGACCACAATATTTACAAAACCATCACCATAGGCAATCAAACTTGGATGGCTGAAAACCTAAGGACCACCAAGTATCGAAATGGAGAAGTTATCCCTTATGTAACATCAAATGATGATTGGAAAGGACTGAAAACTGCAGCCTATAGCAGCTATGAGAATACGACAGACTTGGAGAAAATTGCTACTTATGGATATTTGTACAATTGGTTTGCAGTGTCTGACCAGCGAAATTTGGCTCCAGAAGGATGGCATGTAGCCACAGATGAAGAATGGAAAGTCCTTACTACATTTTTAGAAGGAGAAAGTGTTGCGGCGGGCGAATTAAAAGAAGCGGGTTCTTTACATTGGAATGATCCAAATACTGGCGCTACGAATTCAACTGGATTTACAGCACTTCCGGCTGGCCGCAGAGAATATACAGATGGCAGTTTTATCAATGAAGGATATAACGGTTTCTGGTGGACCAGTTCTCCCTATAACCCAGACTATTCTTGGTACCGTCAAATGAACTATGATGCCGTTTTCGTTAATCCTGCCAATTTCCACAAGCAATACGGATTTTCCGTTCGTTGTGTAAAGGATTGAGGTTCCTACTAGCCACCTTATTGAACATAAGATTGTTAAATGGGAGATAAAACACTTATGTTTGGTTCTTCTACTTATGCTTACAAACAACGATATCCTCAAAAAACTAAGAGTCGCTCATAAATTACGAGATGACAATATCTTGGACATTTTAAAATTGGTAGACTTTGAGATTTCTAAAGGTGCCCTTGGAGATATGTTCAGAGATCCTAGCCATCCAAATTATGTTGATGCAGGCGATCAAATCCTTCGAAAATTCTTAGATGGTCTAATCATTCACCTTAGAGGAAAACGCCCAGAAAAAGTCAAAGGAAAAGGCTCGCCTTTTAGTCCGACTAAGAAGGAGTAGTTTTTCTTTCATTACCGCCAGTATTTGTGTCCTTAAGAACATTCAGCTTCTTTGTGAGGACACAAACGAAGGCAACCTTTTTATTTATAGCCACCTTTCAGTTAACTTCAGCCATGGCAAAAGACCAAACCAGTTTTTTTAAGGACGTTTATGAGGTAACCAAATTGATTCCTGAAGGGCGTGCAACGTCCTATGGAGCAATCGCGGCTTATTTAGGTACCAAAGGAAGCGCTAGAATTGTAGGTTATGCCATGAATGGTGCACATAATGACCCAGGTGTTCCGGCACATCGAGTGGTCAATCGACAAGGGCTGCTTACCGGTAAACATCATTTTAATCCACCTGCCGCTATGCAAGAACGATTGGAAGCAGAAGGAGTTGAAGTAGTGAAAGATCAGATTCAGAATTTTAAATCAGTGTATTGGGACCCAAACATTGAACTGGCATTGTGATTTGATTAAATTTGCATTGAAATAGGTTACTCGAATAAACTGAATGGAAATTTTTGCTACTTCTGGAGCGTGGATCGCTTTACTAACATTGACATTCTTAGAGATCGTTCTAGGTGTTGATAATATCATTTTTATCTCTATTATTTCCAATAGAGTACCAAAGGAAAAACAGCGCAACACAAGGAATTTAGGCCTTTTCCTGGCATTAATTATGCGCATTGGCCTTTTGCTAGGCATCACATGGATCATAGGTTTTACTGAGCCAGTGTTCACTTTTATGGAACATGCTGTAAGCATCAAGGACTTGATTCTTATGATAGGGGGATTATTCCTAATTGGGAAAAGTACTTCTGAAATCCATGAAACCCTTGAAGGAGATGTTCATGAGGCCGATAAAAAGAAAGCCGCCTCAATGGGGAAAGTAATTATGCAAATTGTGGCACTGGACATTGTCTTTTCATTTGATTCGATTTTAACAGCTGTTGGTCTTACAGAGGAAATTTTAATCATGATCATTGCAGTGACCATTGCTATGGGTGTTATGATGACATTTGCTGGTCGTATAAGTGCTTTTATTAATAAGCATCCATCTTTACAGATGCTCGCCATGTCCTTTTTAATTTTAATTGGTTTTATGCTAGTATTAGAAGGCCTTGGAGAGCACATACCTAAAGGCTATATCTACTTTGCTGTATTCTTTTCTTTGGCAGTCGAGGCGCTTAATATGCGTAAACGCAAAAACGATGTTGCTGTCCAACTGCGTAAGCGCATCGTAGGAGAAACGCAACCTACCGAGGAGACAGGGTCTTAATTAAAGTGCCATGAGTTTCGGGCTGCAAGTTTCAGTTCTAAAACCTAATGTTTAGCGACTTGTATCTCAAACCTTATTTCAGTTTTCTTTTAAAATACTCAGCTATGGCCTTATTGACAGTCATCTGATTTTTGTGCATCATAAAATGATGTGTGTCATCTACGATTACTAAAGTCTCAATCTCAACGCCTTTTTTCTCCAACCGCCTTACCAAATCAGTACTTTGTGAGAATTGGACATTCCTGTCATCATCTGCGTGGATTATGAGTGCCGGCGAAGTCCAAGTAGCAACGTCAGCAACAGGCGAAGATTCCCATGCCACTAAACTTGCCTTTTCTGCATCTGGAGCTCTTTCATAGCGGTCAGGTCGTAAATAACTATTCGTTCGATCGATTGTTCTTTCATGAACCCCATGTATATCGACACCTGCAGCAAATAATTCTGAGTCCCTTCCTAGTGCCATGGCCGTAAGGTAGCCACCGTATGAACCTCCGTAAACTCCAATTTTTTTATCATCAACAAAACTTTGATCTCTAAGCCATAAGGCTGCAGCTTTTATGTCCTGGTATTCTGATGCACCTCGTGTTCCTCCATCGATTGGCCTATGAAATTCATAACCATAACCAATGCCAAGTCTATAATTAACGGAGATAACCACATAACCCTGACTTGCCAAATATTGATTCACAGCATAGGCATTAGAATAGTACGAACTGTAATGCCATCCCAACATCATCTGCCTTGGTGGACCACCGTGGATATAAATGATAGCGGGTTTTTCCGAATCAGAATTGTCTTTTCTAAACATAGTGGCATGTATAGGCGTGCCATCAATGGATTCAAACACCACCTGAGTTGGAACTACGAGATCGTTTGTAGGGAAATTACTTGGAATACGGTCTTCACCAATCCAAGTAGTTTTGCCAGTACTCAAGTTCATTACTCCAGGAAGAGGAGGCCGCTTGGCCGTTCCACCAACATAGAATAGGTGCTCGTTGTCATTCATTATGTATGGAAACCACTCCAAGCCTGCGCCGGGAGTAAGCACCTTCATATCTGCTTTATCTACAGATACTTTGATAATATGCCTTCGCTCAATATCCAATTCGTCTGGGCCCGTATTTCCAGCAAAGACCATTGACTTTCTATCTGGACTCATACTGATGTACTCGGCCATGAAGTTGCCTGGGGTGAGCAATAAGGCATTGCCTCCATTTTCTGGAATTGAATACAAATGTTGCCAGCCATCTTGATAGGAAAGAAAAACAATATGCCCTTCTGCCCAGTGCAGGTTCGTTCCTCCTTGTGCTGATGGATATGAACCAGGAATAGTTTCAGGAGCTTTCCATAATTCTTTTACTTTTCCTCCAGCCACACTAGCCGTCATAATTTTCCATGCGTTGTGAACTCCTGCTAGAATTGCTTCAGGTTCACCACCGCCACCTGGCCTTCTAACAAAAGCAATACTTTTACCATCAGGTGACCATCGCGGATTATTGTCTCTCTTGAAACTTGGGTCTATCCATTGAATAGGAGTTGTTTCATTGGTGTAAACTCCAATAAAAGAATGATCACCTCTTGAAGAAACAAATGCTAATTGGCCATTTGAAGACCAAGTAGGTGAATTGTTGAATCCTTTTGCGCTGAATAATTTTTTCGCTTCACTTTTGCCGTCAATCGGTACTGTCCATAATTGGCCACTTCTTTGGAAGACTACGCTTTTTCCATCAGGGGAAATTAGAGGACTTATTCCTTCGCCTAAAGGGTTTGCCTTGCCACCCTTGAAAGGGATACTCCAAATCTGGACTTTTGGTGGATTCGGATCGAATGTAGGATTCACAACTCCGGCATCATTCCAGTTAGAACCAAAGTCACCACCAAGAATATATACGATCCATTTACCATCTGCAGAAATAGAAACACTGCTGTATTCGAGGCCATCATCCATCTGATTATTGGTGATCATTTTGGCCTTGAAATCTGGTGCACTGGCAACGTAAAGATTGCGTTTTCCTTCCTCGTTTAAAGCCCAAACTATATTCGAACTATTACTTGAAGCAGCAGTTTCGTTAGGGAAGGGATAGGATTTAACGTCGTCTAAAGAAAAGTTCTGGGCTTGTACTAATGAAGTACTGACGAGGAGGGATAATAATAAGAGTCTGATTTTCACGGCTTGAATGTTTCTATTAAAGTAGAAATTTATGCACCCAATAAAAAGCAGAGATGTTTGATCGGTATATAGATCTAGCACACTAAAGCCAATACTTAGCTATTACTGCCTAAACAGTAGCTGATAAAACTGATTTTTTAGAGATCAATGCTAATCCAATGAATGTCAACAACCCATTAAAAATCAATATTGAGAAGCCAAATTTGAATCCATTGAACCAGTCAATAGAATTAGAATCGATTATATAGGAGATAACCGGAGCTAACAGACAAACGGCAATTGCATACTTATCAATTATTTGTCGTTTGGTTAATATCCCAAAAGCAAAGAGACCTAATAATGGACCGTAAGTATAACCAGCAACTTTGAAAATAGAATTAATTACACTGTCATCATTGATTACATTAAACAGTATAACAACAAGGAAGAGCAGTACAGAAAACCCAATATGTACCTTTAAGCGCATCGACTTTTTAACTGCTTCTTTCCTTTCTTCAAATTTCAAAAAATCGACACAAAAAGAAGTGGTGAGCGAAGTCAGTGCCGAATCTGCGCTAGAATATGCAGCGGCAATAATCCCAAGTAAGAACATAATTCCTCCAAAAGTGCCAAGGTGATCTCGCGCAATTAGTGGGAACAACATATCTGTTCTTGCAGGGATAGGCATTTGGAGATGGTTAGCGTATAAATAAAGTAGCATCCCTAACCCTAAGAAAATGAGGTTCACAAAGACTAGAATTATACTAAACCAAAACATGTTCTTTTGGGCATCTTTTAGACTCCTACATGTCAGGTTTTTTTGCATCATATCTTGATCCAAACCAGTCATTACAATGGCCATAAAAGCACCAGTAAAAAACATCTTGAAAAAGTTTTTTGAGTCGTTCCATTCCCAAAAGAAGATTTGTGATGCAGTTTGTGATTGAATCACTTTTATACTTTCTCCAAGGCTCCAGTCATATGAATCAATAATTAAATAATAAGTAACCACGGCTGCTGTGAGCATAAAAAATGTCTGCAATGTGTCAGTCCAAATTATTGTTTTAATGCCGCCTTTATAGGTATATACCCAAATGAGAAGGATTGTAGTCATGACAGCGACCCAAAATGGCACACCGAGCCTTTCGAACAGAAACACTTGTAACACTCCGGCTACCAAAAATAATCTGAAAGAGGCGCCAATTGTTCTGCTCAATAAAAAGAAGAAAGCGCCGGTTTTATAAGACCAAAACCCAAAACGCTGCTCTAAATAGGTATAGATCGATACTAGTTTTAATTTATAATAAAGCGGTAGCAGTACAGTAGCAATCACAAAATAACCAAGTAAATAGCCCAATACGATTTGAAAATAAGAGAAATAGCTATTGCCAATTTCCCCAGGGACCGAAACAAAAGTTACTCCAGACAAAGAGGCTCCTATCATACCAAAAGCCACTAAAAACCAAGGAGATTGCCTATTAGCAGTGAAGAAAGTATTAGTATCAGCTCCTTTTGAAGTGAGTCTCGAAATAATTATGAGCAATAAAAAGTATCCAAGAATTACTCCAATGACTAGTTGAACGTTCATGATTGAAAATTAAAACAAAAAGGTTTAACAAAAAACGTAATGCTTCAATCAAATTGATTTGTCATTATATCGCAATAACTCAATTCCTTTATTCCCTTAGAAAGATTTGTTATTTTTGTTCAAACTTAAACTCCATTGATTTGAACTACCAAGAAGAGGAATTAGTTGAATTACTTGAAGAAACCGTTGATGAGCAATTAAACGATTTGGTTGTCTTCAATGATGATGTGAATACATTTGAACATGTAACTAACATCTTAATTAAAGTTTGCAAGCATTCTTCAGAGCAAGCAGAACAGTGTACTTATATTATTCATTTTAAAGGAAAATGTAAGGTGAAGAATGGCACATTCAAAGAATTAAAACCGCTGTGTGAAAATATTCTAGATGCTGGCATTAGTGCTTCCATTCTTTAATTTCTAAAAGAAAATTGAACTTCCCCCCAAAAATTGTTGAATCGGCCATTGAGGAGATCTCAAAACTGCCCGGAATAGGTAAAAAAACTGCCTTAAGACTTGTACTGCACTTGTTGAAGCAAGAAAAACACACAACGACACACCTTTCAGAAGCATTAAACGACTTAAGAGAAGGCATTAAATATTGCGATACTTGCCACATAATATCAGATACAACTGATTGTACATGTAAAACAATTAAAAGAAACCTAACCACAATTTGTGTAGTTGAAGATACACCTGATGTATTGGCCATTGAAAATACTGCGCAATACCGAGGACTATATCATGTGCTTGGTGGGATCATTTCGCCTATTGAAGGAGTTGGCCCATCAGACGTTAATATTGAATCATTAATAAATAGGATAAAAAATAGTGACCCTAAAATAGAAGAGGTAATTTTAGCCCTTAATCCAACAATGGAGGGTGATACAACCGCTTTTTACATTACTAAAAAGTTAAAAGAATTTGGCCTTAAGGTTACCACCATTGCAAGAGGAATCCCAATTGGTGGTGAATTGGAATATGCCGATGAGATTACCTTGGGTAGAAGTATAATGACAAGAACTACTTACGATCAATAAAAGATGAATCTAGTTTCAGACCGAGTAAAAAACATGGCAGAGTCAGCGACTCTGGCCATGGCAGCAAAAGCCCGCGAGTACAAGGCAAACGGAATTGATGTGATAAGTTTAAGTTTAGGAGAGCCTGATTTTAAGACCCCTAAGCATATTCAAGAAGGGACTAAAGCGGCCATTGATGAAGAGAAGTATTTTGCTTACCCTCCTGTAAATGGCTATTTGGATTTGAGAGAGGCAATTTCTGTTAAATTCAAAAGAGAAAATGGCCTGGACTATGCTGCTGATCAAATCGTCGTCTCTAATGGCGCGAAACAATCAATTGCTAACGTAATGATGGCCTTGTTAAATGAAGGTGATGAAGTCATTGTCTTCTCTCCTTTCTGGGTGAGCTACACAGCGTTGATTGATTTGGCTGGAGGTAAGTCCGTTTTTATAAAAGGTGGAATAGAGAATGATTTCAAAGTGACTGCTGCACAGTTGCAATCAGCGATCACAAATAGGACAAAAGCAATCATTTATTCATCTCCTTGTAATCCAACTGGTTCTGTATTTACCAAGGAAGAATTAGAAAGTCTGGCGTTGGTATTAAAGGCTAATCCCAATATTGTTGTCATTGCTGATGAAATTTATGAGCATATCAACTATACTGGTGCTCATGCGAGTATGGGTGCAATTGAAGGAATGTTGGACCGAACGGTGACCATTAATGGAATGGCCAAAGGCTTTGCAATGACGGGATGGCGAGTTGGGTATATTGGTGCACCTCTTTGGTTGGCGAAGGCTTGTACAAAAATACAAGGACAATTTACCTCTGCCAATAGCTCTATTTCTCAAAGAGGAGCTTTAACAGCATTGACCACAGACCTTACGCCGACTGTTGAAATGTCAAAGGAGTATTTACGAAGAAGAGATTTTGTCAAAGAATTATTGGATGAAATTCCAGGTGTCAAAACCAATCTTCCTCTTGGAGCTTTTTACTTTTTCCCTGATGTAAGCGATTACTTTGGCAAATCTGATGGTGATAATGTCATTAAGGATGCCAGTGATTTATGCATTTATATACTAGACAATGCTCAAGTATCTTTGGTAACAGGAGCTGCTTTTGGAGATCCGAGTTGTATCAGAATTTCATATGCGGCATCTGAATCTGATTTGAGAAAAGCAATCGGAGCCATTAAAGTAGCATTAGCAAAATTATCATGAGTCAATCGCTATCCGCCACCTCGCTATTTGAAGCTTTCAAAGACTTGAAGGTCTTAGTTCTTGGTGATATGATGGTAGATTCTTATGTGTGGGGAAATGTTAGCCGCATGTCTCCAGAGGCGCCAGTACCGGTAGTGTTGATTGAAAAAAGAGAAAAAAGACTTGGAGGTGCTGCTAATGTAGCCCTCAACATTCAGGCCTTAGGAGCTACACCAATTCCATGTGCGGTTATCGGTGACGATGATGCCGGACAATTTTTCCTCAACCGATTAGCAGAGCGAGGGATTTCCGCTGAAGGAATTGTTACAAGCACAGAGCGCCCTACAACAATAAAAGAAAGGGTGCTTTCAGATGACAAACAGGTGCTGAGGGTTGACTCAGAAACAGACAAAACACTTTCTGCTCATGAGCAAACTCAATTGCTTGAAAAAGCTAAAAAGCTATTGCCCTTGTGCCAAGTAGTAATTTTTCAGGATTATGACAAAGGTGTGATCAATGCTGATATTATTGAGGCAATGGTTATGGCAGCAAAAGAATTGGGTATCCCGACAGTAGTTGACCCTAAGAAAAGGAATTTTTTAGCGTACAAATATGTAACCTTATTCAAGCCAAATCTAAAAGAGCTCAAAGAAGGTTTGGACATTGAAGTTGATCCTACCGACTTGGATTCATTAAATCAAGGAGTATTAAAACTGACTAGCAAATTAGATTGCGACCAAGTAATGGTGACCTTGTCTGAGCATGGCGTATTTATTAAAAACGAAACGGAATCTTTTAAGCTGGCTGCTCATAAACGTCAGATCAATGATGTTTCTGGTGCTGGCGATACAGTAATAAGCATAGCGGCCTTAGCATTAGCGTTAGGCCTCGACTCTAATCAAATCGCTGCAATCTCTAACTTAGGAGGCGGTTTAGTCTGTGAGCATGTTGGTGTAGTGCCAATTGATAAGGACAGCCTTCTGTCTGAAGTGGAGAGAGAAATAAAATTCTAGTAATTCTTCCCAGCGCCAATCACCAATTCACTATTTTTTAATTTTCTAGTCCATTACCAAACGCGTCATCTTTCTTCCCTATTGCGTGAAGAAAACTAACAAACAACTCCATTTTTTATTTGAGTTATTAATTCTGTCTTTGTACTCAATACTCAATACTCAATACTCAATACTCAATACTAATATCTAATTACTAAAATTTATTTCTTCAATTCTCCATAATCCACTACAAGTCGGCTCATTGCTTTAATGCCGAGTAATAAACCCG
>Ga0209223_10001920_pt1 | contig 21783 bp, 20 predicted proteins | sample COG_06_FD_184750 | JGI IMG/M metagenome (GOLD analysis project Ga0209223, IMG submission 184750) | Pelagic Microbial community sample from North Sea - COGITO 998_met_06 (SPAdes) (version 2) | ecosystem: Environmental > Aquatic > Marine > Neritic zone/Coastal water | place: Helgoland, sampling...
CCCTGCTCGCGACCAGGAATTAAAACCAGAACAGACTCCGGCTCAGCAAAGCCACACAGATAGCTGAGGCTCGTTGCCTGCTTGTAGGGATAGTGTGTGTCTCGAGAGCGAATCTTCTCTGGCGCAGCGGTGACGATGGCAATGCTGTTCGCCGCCATCATCGCCATTAATTCTCTGCGTCGTGCGGCATACTCTTTAGCGGTAATCATAGCTCTCCCTCGAGGGGCTTATAGCTCTCGAGATAACTAGTGAATAGTCGGGCCGCTATTGGCAGCAGCCTCCGGATGCAGCTCAGAGAAAATCAACTGCACTGCTATACGTATATACTCAATCAATTCAGCGAAGTCACGCTCTCCATCGTCGTCAGTCTCAAAATCCACGGAGACTTGGGCAATGGCGGCGATATCTTCCAGCGCTTCTTTAACATCGTCAGAGACCGAGAAGCCATCGCTCATGCCATCACCGAGACCGGAAATATAATTACTACACCACTGACCCACTGCCACTAAACGTTCCGGAAGCGGCAGCTCGTCATCGGGAAGAACCGGCTGGAACAAAAAAGAAACATCTTCAAGACTGGTCAATGAGGCTTCATAAAAATCGCGCAGCGGATAAGCGGCTGCTTGGCCCTGCTCTTCAGATAAGCCCAGCCAATCGGTGGAGGTGTCAATCAACTGATCCAAGGGGATTTTTCCGCAACATAAACGCCCACACAGAAACCCATGAAATCCAGAGGGATCGGCCTTTACTTGCAGGTTAAAAAATAGATCTTCGAGTTGTTCAAATGTCATCTGTATGCCTCGTTAACACAGCGGGCATCCTAACATCCTAATAATTTCACTGCACGCCACATTGACTTAATGATGTGATTGACCAAAACTATGACTATGCCTATAGTTAGCCGGCTGTGATGCTTGGCGTTTAACCTAAAAAGTGCTCCACTTATGAGTAGTTATCAAGAATTAGAAAATAAACTGGATAGCTTAATTGAGCTCTGTCTGGAACTGAAACGTGAGAATCAGACTCTGCGCACGCGCGAAACCAGCCTGACTGGAGAGCGTGGAAAACTATTACAGCAAAACGAAATGGCTCGACAAAAAATAGAGACGATGATTCATCGCCTCAGAAACTTAAATGCGGAGTAAGCATGTCATCTATTTCCCTCACCATCCGCATTCTCGATAAAGATTATCAGGTCAACTGTAAGCCTGAAGAGCGTGATGCTCTGATTATGTCGGCAAAAATGCTCGACGAAAAAATGGACGAAATTCGCCGTGGCTCGCACATTATTGGTGTTGAGCGTATTGCTGTGATGGCAGCCTTAAACCTCGCCCACGATTTAATTCGCAGTGAACAAACCGTTAAGGCTGATGCCGAAACGTCACACTTACTGCAATCCATGAACATTAAACTTACCTCGGCACTCTCCGATTTAAACGGGTAATTGTAGCCAAGACCATGACATCTTTTCATGTTTAGCGGGTTCTTTTTTACAGCGCTCTGCTATACTTCGAGTTCCTGGAGTGCGCGCCAGTCAAGAAGTCCCTGAGCCGATAATTATTACCCGGTTACTCTCCGTCAATATTGTTGTGCACTTCCGTGCGTCGGAAAGCCTGATATATTGCGAGGGCAGCCACCTTGAACTTTTCGGTTCAAGGCCACATTGACAGCGGCACTCTGGGGTTTATATTAACCATGGCCATATGCCAATGACTCCTGGCGACATCCGAGACAGCATCCGAAACAAGCGACGGGCATTGACCGACGCCCAACAAGACACTGCGGCAGCGCAGCTGGCAGATCTATTGTGCCGGCAGGATTTTTTTCTGCGTGCCAAGCGAATTGGAATTTATTTAGCCAACGACGGTGAAATTGATCCAGCACAGATTATCGACGCCGCCTTTAAAGACAATAAAGCCTGCTTTTTGCCGGTAATTGATCCACTGACGCAGAACAGCCTGCACTTTGCCGAGTATTGCCACGGCGACGTGTTGCAACAAAATCGTTTTGGCATACCAGAACCTCAACTCCACTGTGCAACACTTGCACCCCTGTGGAGTCTTGATTTAATCCTTGTGCCACTGGTCGCCTTTGACCGTGACGGCAATCGAATCGGCATGGGCGGCGGTTTTTACGATCGTACTCTGGCATCAAGCTCAGGACAATCGAGTGATGCGACGCTGGTTGGTCTGGCGCATCAGTGCCAGGAAATTGCTAGCATTTCACATCAGAGCTGGGATATTCCCCTGCACAAAATAGCCACTAACCAAGAGATAATATGCGCAAGACAAAAATAATTTGCACCATTGGGCCAGCTACAGACTCACAGGAAATGCTGGAAAAGCTTGCTAATGCCGGAATGAATGTGGCACGACTTAATATGTCGCATGGCAGCCATGAATCGCACCGCAAGGTGATTGACGCGATCAGGGCTCTCAATCGCAAACTCAACCATCCGATTGCTGTATTACTCGACACTCAGGGGCCGGAGATTCGCACCGGTGATATGGCGAATGACCTGCACCTCAACGCGGGAGACACAGTGTCGATTGTTGCCCGTGGGGCGGAAGATGTTGAATCTTCATCTATTCATATCAATTACGATGATCTCATTAACGATGTGGATATCGGCGACATTATCACTGTCGATAACGGTTTGATAAATCTTGAGGTGCTGAGCAAAGAAGAGCGCAATATGCAGTGCAAAGTAATTGATGGCGGTCTGCTAAAAAGTAAACGTCACGTCAACTTACCGGGCATTCGGGTCAACCTTCCCGCAATCACAGAAAAAGATCGCCGCGATATAGAGTTCGGTATGTCCCAGGACGTTGATTTTATTGCCCTCTCTTTCGTTCGTCAGGCAGAGGACATTCGCGAACTGCGAGAGCTACTCGGAGAAAAAGCCGATAACATTAAAATTATCGCCAAACTGGAAGATCAGGAAGCGATTACCAATATGGTAGAGATCGTCGATGCGGCCGATGGCATTATGGTGGCGCGTGGAGATCTCGGTGTCGAGATTCCCCTCGAAGTGCTGCCGCGCATCCAGCGCCGTATTCTCCGCACCTGCGCCGAAATGGGCAAGCGCGCTATTGTCGCAACTCACATGCTTGAGTCGATGATCGAAAACCCCATCCCCACCCGCGCAGAGGTAACTGATGTTGCCAACGCGGTTTATGAGGAAGCCGATGCCATTATGCTCTCCGGTGAAACCACCGTGGGCAAATACCCGGTCAAATGTGTCGAGATCCTCGATCGCATTGCGCGCTCCACCGAGAGTAGTCGCGGGCTCAAGTTCACCGACAATCTAGTGATTGAAGGGGACAAACAGCAGATTGCCAAGGCCGCCGTCAATCTTGCGGAAGCCATTTCTGCGAAAGCGATTATTGTGCCGACAAAGCGCGGCCGCATGGCTAATCGCGTGACCAATTGCCACCCCCAGGAATCGATTATTTGCGCCTTTACCAATAGTGGAGCAACACGCCGTCAGCTGGTGCTAAACCGCAATGTCCTCAGTTATCAAATTGATTTTGGCAAGGACTCAGATGAAACACTGGCAGCCGCCGCAGCCATTATGATTAAGCGCGATGAATTCTCGCCGGAAGATCGGGTAGTGGTGATTTCGGATACGCTTGCCGGCGATGGCATTGAAGCCATTCAGATTCGCCAGATTGCTGACCTACTCTAATTAAAGCCCCCTCAAGTCCTCGGCTCTAGGAGCCGAGGAAAAACTGATAAGCTTCGTTATCAGTCTCGTTAACATAGTGGTAACCCAAGTTATCGAGAAACCCCGAAAGTTGCTTGAGGTCTTTTTTCGACGCCTGAATACCCACCAGTACGCGGCCAAAAGCTGAGCCGTGGTTGCGATAATGGAACATCGAAATATTAAATCCACCACCGAGCTGAGTGAGGAAATTTAGCAGCGCGCCAGGACGCTCCGGAAATTCAAAGCGGAAAACCTGCTCTTCACCAACCTGTGGTGAACGCCCTCCGACCATATGGCGAATATGTGATTTCGCCACTTCGTTTTCAGTCATATCCGAGACGGTGTAACCCTGCTCACGCAGCTCAGCCACCAACTGATTGCGATCATCATCGCCAGTCACCTGAGCACCGACAAAAATATGCGCCTTGCTGACATCGCTAAAACGATAATTAAACTCGGAGATATTGCGCTTATGCATGGCTTTGCAAAACGATTTAAAACTACCGGGCTTCTCGTCAATAGTCACCGCCAAAACGGCTTCGCGCTTTTCACCAATCTCGGTGCGCTCGGAAATATAGCGCAGCCGATCAAAGTCTATATTGGCACCACATTGGATCGACAACAGTGTCTGTCCCTCAGTACCATGCTGCTCGACATATTTTTTTAGCCCCGCCACACCCATCGCGCCCGACGGCTCACAAATTGCTCGAGTATCGTTATAGACATCTTTTATCGCCGCACAGATTTCATCAGTGCTCACGGTAATCACCTCGTCCACTAACTCTTTGAGTAGACGGAAAGTCTCTTTGCCAATTTGCGCAACGGCTGTGCCGTCGGCAAAAATACCGACTTCTTTAAGGCGCACTCGGCGACCGGCCTTTAAGGCGGCATCGAGACAGGCACTATCATCGGCTTCGACAGCAACAATTTTTACATCCGGGCGCACGTATTTAACATAGGCCGCAACGCCAGCACAGAGACCACCGCCGCCGACGGCGATAAAAATAACATCCAAATCTCCAGGCAGTTGACGGAGAATTTCCACTCCGATAGTGCCTTGACCGGCAATCACATCTGGATCATCAAACGGGTGGATATAAACCAACCCTTTTTCAGTGACCAGCTTTTGCGCGTGAGCGGATGCAGCATCGTAAGTATCACCGACCAAAACTACTTTTGCCCCGCGAGCCCGCACCGCATCAACTTTAATTTGCGGGGTGGTTTTTGGCATCACGATAGTTGCTTTAATAGCCATTTTTTTCGCGGCCAGCGCTAAGCCCTGAGCATGATTTCCGGCGGAGGCGGCAATCACACCATTTGCTCGCTGTTCATCGGAAAGCTGACGAAGTTTGTTATAGGCACCGCGCAACTTAAATGAAAATACCGGCTGTAAGTCTTCGCGCTTTAACAACACCTGATTATTGAGTCGCTGAGAAAGTAGCGGTGCTGGATCGATCGGCGTTTCAATTACCAGGTCATAGATACGCGCATCGAGAATTTTTTTCACGTACTTTTGCGACATGTGTGTTCCATTGTGACATTTTGGTTATCAATGGTAAGTTGATAAACAAATTTACGCCAGCCTGAAAGCAATCAATCTGTTTTATTGCTGCTATCACCGTATAATTGCGGGCCCATCCAAGATAAACAACGAGGTAATACGTGGATCAGGATCAATTAAAGCGCGCAGTCGCTGCAGCCGCTGTCGAGTACACATTAAGCAAGATCAACCCCGACAGTATTGTGGGTATCGGCACCGGCTCAACCGCTAACTGCTTTATCGATTTACTCGCCGAACACAAACATTGCTTTCAATCAGCAGTAGCCAGTTCTGATGCTTCAGCTGAGCGTCTTCGCGGTCATGGCATTGAGGTTATAGAGCTCAATGCCGCCGCTGAGGTTACTATCTACATTGATGGCGCCGACGAAGCTAATCCCCATCTCGAACTCATCAAGGGCGGTGGCGCGGCACTGACCAGAGAAAAAATTGTCACCGCCGTAGCCAATGAGTTTGTCTGTATTGCCGATGAAAGCAAATGGGTGGACTACCTCGGCACTTTCCCTCTGCCCGTAGAAGTTATTCCCATGGCGCGTAGCTATGTTGCGCGGGAACTGGTGAAACTAGGCGGTGATCCGGTTTGGCGTGAAAACGTGGTAACCGACAATGGCAATCAAATCCTGGACGTACACCATCTCTACCCAGTCGCATCTGCGTGCGCACTTGAGGAAAAAATCAATCACATTACCGGCGTAGTCACTAATGGGTTCTTCGCGCTGAAACCAGCGGATATATTATTTTTGGCAACTCAGCAAGGTATTGTTACCCACCACCCAAAAACATAACAAGTGAGCGAAACTATGAAGAAGTACCATGTCTGTGGTCTCGGCAATGCCCTGGTCGACACAGAAATTGAAGTGACGGAAAAGAACCTCAATGAGCTGAATATTGAAAAAGGCTTGATGACTTTGGTCGACGAAGAGCGTCAGCATTTCTTGCAGGCCAGCCTCAGCGACCATTTGGTAATGTCCAAGCGTGCTTGCGGCGGCTCTGCTGCAAACACAGTTATTTCGCTAAGTCAGTTTGGCGGCAAGAGCTTTTTGTCTTGCAAGGTAGCGAACGACGATAATGGTCAGTTCTATATGCAGGATCTGCTTGATAATGGTGTTGATCACAATGCACATGCACAGATCTCGGAGGGTATTACAGGAAAATGTTTGGTGATGATCACCGATGATGCCGACCGCACCATGAACACGTTTCTCGGCATCAGCTCCGAACTCTCCAGCGCCGATATTGATGCAGAGGCCATCAGTAACTCAGAGTATCTGTATATTGAGGGCTATCTGGTCACCGGGGAAAGTTCCCTACACGCCATTCATGAAGCCTGCGATATCGCCCGGCAAGCAGGGACCAAAATTGCCCTCAGCTTATCGGATCCAGGGATTGTCGAACATTTTCACGACAGTCTAAAAAGCATTGTCGGGAATGGCGTTGATCTGCTGTTCTGCAATGAACAGGAAGCGCTGAACTGGTGTCAGACAGACGATCTCGATCAGGCGTTAGAGCATTTGCAGGATAGCGCTGCGCAGTTTGCAGTCACTCTCGGCAGCAACGGTTCAGTGGTGTTTGATGGCAATGACTATCTGCGCGCAGCGGCACAACCTGTTACCGCTATCGACACCAATGGGGCAGGTGATATGTTCGCCGGAGCCTATCTCTACGGCTTGACGCACGGATACTCCTGTCTGTCGGCAGCGGTATTTGCCAATCGCGCAGCCAGTGCAGTGGTCGGTCAATATGGACCTCGTCTGCATAGCGCCGAGTACGATGGCTTAAAAGAAGGGTTAAATTAACCACTCTCCGAGCAGCGGCCGGTACCTGTGCAGAGCAAGCTTAACGGCCAATTTGGTCTAGTGGCTGAGGGTGCTGAAATAGAAAACCCTGCAGGTAATCTACACCGATCTTCTTCAGCAACTGCAGCTGCTGCTGATTCTCGACGCCCTCGGCCACAGTGGTAATGCCCATAATATGGCCGAGGTGGTTGATGGTGCTGACAACGGAGTAATCCACGTCACTGTTTTCCATGGTGTGAATAAAACTTGAGTCAATTTTAAGACAGTCTATTGGCAGTTCTTTTAAATAGGCAAATGATGACAGGCCGCTGCCAAAATCATCCAGAGCAATCGACACCCCCACAGAGCGCAATGTCGAGATTAAGCGCTTGGCCTCCTGTAAGTGTTTTACCGCGGCGGTCTCAGTAATCTCAAATTGAATATGCTTTGGCGAAATCCCGGTTTCACTAAAGCCACTGAGAATATAGTCAATGGCATTCTCATCTCCCACCGTGGTGCCAGACAGATTTACCGATAGCAGCGGCAGAGGTAAGCCCTTCGATTGCAGCCTCTGGAGGAATTTTAGTGAATGGCTAAATACCCACTTATCCAAATCATCTATCAACGAAAAGTGTTCGGCACCAGGAATAAATTCCGAGGGTGGTAAAATGCTGCCGTCACTGTCGCGCATGCGCACCAGCACCTCATAGCATTTGGCTGGCCCTGAAGTCGCGTTAATGGGCACAATCGGCTGGGCAAATAGCGTAAAGCGATCTTCATCTAGTGCCGAGACAATCTTAGGCATGCTCGTGGCAAGGTTGCGTCGCCTGGCGACCTCTTCATTGAATGACTGAAAATGAATTTTATTTCTGCCTTTGTCGCGAGCCGTCGCGCAGGAAGAGCCTGCTGAGATCATCAGATCAATATCCGACAGCGCAGTTTCGTCAATCAGTATGGCGCCAATGCTCGCACCAATTTTCAGTACTTCGCCCTCCCAGGGAACGCGCAACTGTTTCAGTTCAGCGAGTATCTGCTCCGCCAGCAACATTGCCTTGTCGTAATTTACGCGATGTAACAATAGCGCGAACTCGTCATTGCCGATGCGCGCGGCGATATCGCTCGGCCCAGCAAGCCGCATAAGCAGCTGGGCAAACTCTTTGAGGAGTTCGTCACCGGCGGTGTGGCCACTGGTATCATTGATGACAGAGAAATTGTAAAGGTCAATGTATAGCAGAGCGTGTATAGCTCCTTCCTGCCGAGCAATTTCAATCGCCTTTTGAATGCGCTTGGAAAGTGATGCTCGATTGGGCAACCCGGTTAGTGAGTCGTGCATCGCATGCCATGTGAGGCGACTTGATACGCGACGCGCTTCGCTGAGCGGCCTGAATATAACTAAACACCTTGATATTCGCCCCATTAAATCACGTAGCGGAAATGCCGACACCGAAACACTCATGGTCATCGCGCCGCGGACTTTTAACAGCAATGATTGATCGGACTCGACATTAAGAGCCTTATTCAAGGCGTCGTGCACCGGCGTCACCGCAACGCCGGTCTCCTCATTAGCGAGAGGCATAGCCATATGAATCTGGATCGGGCTAGACTTATCTAACTCAAAGCCCAGCAACTGTTCGGCAATCGGGTTCATCTCCAGCAGGAAGCCCTCAGCATCGACCAGCAACACTGCATCGGCGATATGGCGAGCGGTCAAATCAAATAACTGCCCGCGGTTAATCAACTCGTCAGCCTGCTGACTGGCCTCCGTGCGATCATGGCAGATAATAACCAGCTCGTCCTTCTCCGCCGCCGAATGGAATAATTTGATATCCAGGTAACGGCTTTCTCCCTGCGACGTAGCGGCGAGGAGATAGCCCTGTAGATGCTTGGCAGAGAGACTCTTCAGATTTTCCTCCAGATCAAGCCCCTCCATTTCATCTAGCCCGGGAAACAGAGTTCGCACAGAGCTGCCGAGCAACAGATCGTCATTGTAGGCAAATAGTTTCTGCGCTTTTTCGCTTACCCTAGAGATAAAACCAAAACGATCAGTGGTGATGTAAGCAGAATTTTCATCGATAAGAAAGGCGTTGGCCCGACCATGATCTGTCTCACCATCAAGCGCACCCGACTCAAGTTTGGGCAGCGCGGTCTGCTCGTTAGGCGTTTTTTTTACTGAGCTTTGCAATGTGAACTGGATTAAGCCGTAAATATTGGCGCCATCTTCATAGGCGGTCATTGAGATCGCAAGTAGCGACGAACTGTCGCGAGAAAAGGCCTGGGCAAACTGATTTAAAAGTCGGCTATCTGCCGCGGGAGTAAACTGACGGTGACTAATAGTGCTAATCATCTCGTGTAATTCAGCAGTGAACGCACTGCCCAGCAGAGCCGGAAATAGCGCATAGAAACGCTTGCCCTGAGACTGGCCCGAAGAGACCTGGCAGAAATCAGCAGCTTTGCGGTCAATCATAACCACTCGGAAGTTGCAGTCTACGACCATGACGCCGCCCTTTAAGCGCGCGGCGACTAGGGCCCGACTTAACTCAGACCCTGCTCCACTAACTCCTTTTATGTGGAAAATATCGTTCATCCTTTTACACCTTCAGTTTTAAACTTAGGGTTTTACTCCGTATTTATCCTTGAGAGAGCAGCTCCCTGAGGTCGATAATAGCAGCGTTGGCGCGACTAATATAAGACGCCATCACCAACGAGTGATTAGCCAGCAGCCCAAACCCTTCTCCGTTAACAATCAACGGTGCGTTAACCGGCTGTTGGCTCATTTCAAGCTCGCGAATAATCTGCTGCACACTGGCGATAGCGTTCTTGCGCATCAGTACTTCCGCAAAGTCCACCTCTACCGCCTTTAAAAAGTGTAAGAGCGCCCAGGTCGTGCCGCGGGCCTCGTAAAAAGTATTATCGATCTGTAGCCAATTGGTTTTCACGGTAATCTCTCCCGCTGCCTGAGTCGACTGACGATTCGCCGCGTCACCGGAAAGATCGGTGTTGATACGCCGCTGGCCTACACTCGCAGATAATCGCTGCGAAAGGCTACCCAGCCTAGTTTCGACAGTACTTAACCAGTAGCGCAGATTGTCCGCCCTGGCAAAAAACTGCGCATCAGGCGCCGCGGGATCAACCAGCCGTTCAAGGTAACTGGTCAAATATTTTTGGCCATCTGCATACTCAGATTCCGGCCAGGGCACTGCCCAACTACGATGATCGATATGCAACCGTGGCTCGGCTATCGCCAGATCTCTATCTTCGGTCGACTGTGACTGGGAGCGACTAAAAGCCTCTCGGTTAGCTTTACTGAGATCGCGAATTTGCACCAATACGCCGAACTCCCAACTGGGAATATTGTCTAGCCAAACACCTGGCGGCATCATGTCATTACTTAAATAACCCCCTGGCTTTTGCAGCAGTACCTCAATCGTGTGAATCAACGTCGCTGTTGTCGTTGCGCCGACCACCGGAGACTTTCCAGCAAGCACCAAATCCGCCTCAGCTCGAACATCAAAGAGATCTGGTTCAGCACTCCAATACCAGCCAATACCGATTAGTAGCAGGACAATGACTAACAGACCGGCCAATACGCCACGCAGAGAGTTGGTTTTTCGTGCGTCCACAAAACCGTCTGCGATTTTCTCACCGGACTCTAGGAAAGGCTTTCGTCCAACTGTTTTAAGGCGGCGCCAGAATTTCATTGTTGATCACCGCTGGCTGGCTGTTTATGCATACCATGTTTACCCATAGAGTGGTCATTCATAGAGTGGTCATTCATAGAGTGACTTTTCATTTTAGGTGCAGGGTCAGATTTTTTAAACAGACTGCGGACTTCAGCAACCATCGCAACCGACCCGCAGTCCTCGGAGGTTAGGCTAATGCTGTGACTCTCGCCAGGCGTCAACTGCCGATCCACACCAAATAGCATTAGATGAAACCCGGCGGGGCGAAATACCTGAGTCTCCCCAGCCGGCACTGTCAATGAGGGAACTGGACGCATTTTCATCATGCCGTCACTATGTTGATGCTCGTGAATTTCAAGCCTGCTAGCAATTGATGAGGAGCCGCCGGTAATTGTACAGGCTCGGTCGCTATCGTTGATCAACGATAGATAACCAACGGTGGTTTGCTGACCGGGAGGCGCAGCACGAATATAGACATCTTCTGCAATCAGGCCATCGGCCGTCGTAAAATGTGCTGCTGTGCAGCAGAAAACGAAACAGCAAATTAATCGATTTTTCATATTATTCCTTGCCCAAACTATAGCATGCCGCAAAGACATTGATCGCAAACAGATCTTTAATCTCCGCGGCCCAAGACGACTCATTAAAACCAGATTAGCGAGCACACACGTATCACCGTGCATTATACTAGAGCACCGCAGAAATACAGCCATGAGCAAGAACATAAAAGAAGACATCTCGGACTGAATATGAAAACAGCAACACGACTCTTCCTGACCAGCCTGATTCTAATTGCAGGCTGGACTTCTGCGGCACCCGAAAATGATTTTCTGGCGCGCGAAACCAACAACAACTTGACCTTAATCAGTGGCAGTGGCGAATTTGTTCCCGTCGATCAAGCCTATGCTGTAACCGTTGTCGTTGAGAGCGAGCAGTTGCTGTTCAACTGGACTATTCGCGACGGCTACTATCTATATCGCGATCGCTTTAAGTTTAAGTCTGTTGATACCAATGCAGTTCTCGCCAACCCTGAATTTGCTAGCGGCACAGTCAAATGGGATGACTATTTCGAGACAGAACTCGAAGTCTACTACCGACAAACCAGCGTCAAGGTGCCTTTCGCAACTGAATCAACCAGGTTGAGGCTAGAAATTGAATCACAGGGCTGCGCCGACGCCGGACTCTGCTACCCTCCCTACAAACAGTGGCTAGACGTAGACTTGCAAAGCGGTATTGTTGAGATCAGCAGTCAACCGCCGGCAATTTCTTCGCCATCAGAGGACGGTATTGCACCAGAAAATCTGCCCTTACACCTTATATTGCTGTTTGCCCTGGCTGGCGGAATGATTCTCAACCTGATGCCCTGCGTGTTTCCAATTCTGTCGATCAAGGTTTTAAGTTTCACCATGAATCATAAAACGAATCGCAGCAAGCATATCCACGGCCTCGCCTACACGTTCGGTGTTGTGCTGAGTTTTGTTGCTATCGCCATCGCCATGTTATCGCTGCGCGCGGCAGGCGAGAGTATTGGTTGGGGCTTTCAGCTTCAATCTCCGCTGTTTGTTATCTTTTTGGTCTATTTGTTTTTTGTTATGGGGCTGGGTCTCTCCGGTTACCTCGAAATCGGCAGCAATCTGATGTCTCTCGGGCAGAATTCTCAAAGGCCAGAAGGACTGCGCTCCTCCTTTATGACCGGCGTGCTAGCAACCACGGTTGCCAGCCCCTGCACAGCACCCTTTATGGGTCCGGCTCTCGGCTTTGCCATTAGCCAGTCCACTTCGATCGCATTGCTGGTCTTCGCTTTTCTCGGCCTCGGCATGGCACTGCCATTTATTTTGCTCGCCTGGGTTCCTGGCCTGACCGACAGGCTGCCGAAACCAGGTCCGTGGATGGAAGCCTTTAAGCAATTTCTTGCCTTCCCAATCTACCTGTCAGCTGTCTGGTTGCTGTGGGTTGTCGGACGCCAGACCTCGATCGATGTAGCTGCCGCAGTGATTATCGGTTTGGTCTTGCTGGTTATGGGCTGTTGGATCTGGAGGTTGAACAAAAAACCGACAACTCGGCTGGCTGCCGCATTAGTCCTTGGCGGGTCTCTTGCCATACCTCTCGCAGCCATATCTGAGGCCGAAGCCGAGCCTGATTTTTTGACTTATTCGCCAGAATTGCTCGCTGACCTGCGCGCCGACAGCCAGCCAGTGTTTATCAATCTAACAGCGGACTGGTGTATCACCTGTCTGGTTAATGAGCGTGTCGCCCTGAGCTCAGACAATGTTGTGCAGTTAATGCGCAACAATAATATCACCTACCTCAAGGGCGACTGGACTAACAGCGACCCTCAGATCACCGAACTGCTGGGGCGCTTCAATCGCAGTGGTGTGCCACTCTACTTACTCTATCCTCACGGCCAAGGTGAAGTGCAGATTCTTCCGCAAATCCTGACAGAATCAATGGTGATTGAGGCTCTAAATAAGGCCGTTGATTGAGTTAACGTATTTTAGCCTCAAATTTTGACCTTTTTCCGGAAATTATCGCTTTTTAGAGGATTTTGCCCTTTTTAGCGGCGAAAATTGCCCTAAAAACGGCTATCGTCGTCGTTTTAGCAAAAACATATACAAGAAAACCGCCCATCGTGCAAAATATAGCGGCCAATTTCTGTAAATTTCGCCGAAAATGTTATTTTTCTAAGTATTCATAGACAGCACTTTTCTTTTCGGGCAGACTTCTCAACCTGTTAACCGACTCCTTTTCGGGACATCTAATGGCTTCACTGCTGGTACTTCACGGCCCAAACTTGAATTTGCTCGGATCCCGCGAGCCAGAAATTTATGGTGCGGAATCTCTCGAGCAAATTAACGCCTCTCTAATCAAGGATGCAACCGCGGCCGGGCACAGCCTGTCGGCGCTGCAAAGCAATGCCGAATTCGAGCTTATTCAGCGAATTCACGATGCCAAAAAAGAACATGTCGCGTTCATTATTTTTAATCCTGGCGCCTTTACACACACCAGTGTGGCGCTGCGCGATGCGCTGCTCGGTGTCGAAATACCGTTTGTCGAGGTGCACCTATCCAATGTGCATGCTCGAGAGGCCTTCCGCCACCATTCTTATTTTTCTGATATTGCTGAGGGCGTTATATGCGGCTTTGGCGCGCAAAGTTACCGACTGGCGCTGCAAGCGGCGCTTGGCAAGCTTGATCATTAATCTTAGACCGAGAGAGATACATGGATATTCGCAAAGTAAAAAAGCTCATTGAGCTACTCGAAGAATCGAACATCAATGAACTGGAAATTACCGAAGGTGAGGAATCCGTGCGCATCAGCCGCGGAGTGCCAGTTCAAGCTTATGCCGCACCAGCACCAGCTGCCCAGCCAGCCGCCGTTGCGGCGCCCGCACCAGCAGCCTCTTCAGCCACTGTGGCCGCTGCTCCTGAGGAACCGGCGGGACATACCGTGCGATCACCGATGGTGGGCACCTTTTATGCCTCACCTGCACCAGATGCCAGCGTGTTTGTCGCGGTCGGCACGGCAGTGAAAGTGGGTGATGTATTGTGTATTGTCGAAGCAATGAAAATGATGAACCAGATTGAAGCTGACAAAGCTGGCACCATTGGCGCCATTCTTGTCGAAGACGGCGAGCCTATCGAATACGATCAGCCACTGTTCACCATTGTTTAATTGTAGCCAGGGATAAAATCATGCTCGAAAAAGTGCTGATCGCAAATCGCGGTGAGATTGCCTTGCGTATTTTGCGCGCGTGCAAAGAATTAGGCATTAAGACTGTCGCCGTTCATTCCAAAGTGGACGCAGACCTAAAACATGTAAAGCTCGCCGATCAATCTATCTGCATCGGTCCGAATCCGTCGCAACAAAGCTACTTGAATATTCCCGCTATTATCAGCGCCATGGAAGTCACCAACGCCACCGCTGTGCATCCAGGCTATGGCTTTTTGGCCGAAAATGCCGACTTTGCTGAGCAGGTAGAGAACAGTGGTTTTGTGTTTATCGGCCCCACCGCTGACGTTATCCGTATTATGGGTGACAAAGTGGCGGCCATTAAAGCAATGAAAGCGGCCGGCGTGCCCACCGTTCCAGGCTCTGATGGACCCTTGAATGACGACCCAGTAGCACTGCGTGCGATGGCGAAACAGATTGGCTATCCGGTCATTATCAAAGCTGCAGCGGGCGGGGGCGGGCGCGGAATGCGTATCGTCGAGAATGAAGAAAGCCTGGTTAACTCGGTAACGATCACTAAAACCGAGGCGCAGGCAGCGTTTGGTGATGGCACTGTCTATATGGAGAAATTTTTACAAAATCCCCGCCATGTGGAAGTCCAGGTACTGTCCGATGGTCAGGGTCACGCGATTCATCTCGGTGATCGAGACTGCTCACTCCAACGGCGGCACCAAAAAGTACTCGAAGAAGCCCCCGCACCAGGGATCCCTAGCGAGGCAAGGCAGGCAGTTTTTGACAGCTGCACCAATGCCTGCATTGAAATAGGCTATCGCGGCGCAGGCACATTTGAGTTTCTCTATGAAGACGGCCATTTTTATTTTATCGAGATGAACACGCGTGTCCAGGTCGAGCATCCAGTGTCAGAGATGATTACTGGCATCGACATTGTTAAGGAGCAGTTGTTAATTGCCAGTGGGCACCCGCTGAGCTTTGCACAGGAGGATGTTATTTTCCGCGGCCACTCGTTTGAATGCAGAATTAATGCCGAAGATCCTGTGACATTTCTGCCACAGCCAGGTACCATCACTTCGTATCACGCCCCTGGCGGTAACGGCGTGCGAGTCGATTCACATATCTACAACGGCTATCGCGTCCCACCTAATTATGATTCTCTGATCGGCAAGATTATTACCTATGGTCGTGATAGAGAGTCGGCACTATCACGCATGCGCAATGCTCTAGACGAGATGATGATTGATGGTATTAAAACCAATATTGAGCTGCACCAAGATCTGGTTCGCGATGCAGAATTCCAGAAAGGCGGCGTCAATATTCATTACCTTGAGAAGAAACTCGGACTGTAATTTGCAGTCCGTTTTCCTTCTCATCTAGACCACACCCGATGCAATGGCTGCAACTGATTGTCGACAGCACTCGTGACGCGAGCAATGCTATTGAAGATGCACTGCTAGAATGCGGCGCAGCGTCTGTGACACTTGAAGATGCCGCCGATCAACCTATCCTTGAACCTGGCGTCGGTGAGACGCCACTCTGGGACAATTGCAGCATAAAAGCCCTCTTCGCGGCCAACACTGACACCGCGCAAATCAGCCAACAACTCGACCAAATACTATCCAGTAAAATGCTGATGCGCTGGGAACAACTCGAAGATAAAGACTGGTCCCAAGAGTGGAAAAAGTACTTTTCGCCAGTCAGATGCGGTGAACGCTTGTGGATCTGCCCCAGCTGGATTGAACCCCCTGAAGCCGATGCGATTAACCTGAGCCTCGATCCCGGCCTCGCCTTTGGGACCGGCAGCCACCCGACCACCCATCTCTGTCTGCGCTGGCTAGACAGGCAAGATCTTACTGGGCACACGGTAATTGATTACGGCTGCGGCTCCGGCATTCTGGGTATTGCCGCACTGCTGCTCGGTGCAGAGAAAGTCATTGCTGTCGACAACGATCCTCAGGCGCTGCTGGCCACTCGCGATAATGCCGAGCGCAACAATATCGCTGCCGAGCGGATCACGACTTACCTGCCTGAAGATGTCCCGCGAGATGCAGTCGGCGACACTATGCTGGCAAATATTCTCGCCGCGCCATTAATTGACCTGGCCCCGACGTTAACTTCGCTGACTGCAAGTAACGGACTGTTATGCCTGTCTGGCCTGCTCGAACATCAAGTTGATGCCGTCTGCCAGCCCTATAAAACGGATTTTAATTTTGATCTGCCGGCAATCGAATCTGAATGGGCACAGCTGGGCGCACGTAAAAACGGTTAGTCGCCTGCGGCCAACAATAATCCTGAGCGTTGACAATTATAGCGAGGCATATGATCGCCAAGCGCCGCCTTTCACCCGATCAATATCTGGAGCAACAGGCGCAGCGCCTATCAGCAAAGCCTATTTAAACTACCAATGGCGGGTTGACCAGAATCGAATTCAGCCTCATTGGTCTGAATAAAAAATAACTGATTTTTAATTGATCACTTTTTAATCAGCTGGCCAAGGGGTATCATTGTCGCCCTTGCAACTGCAGACCATTCTCTTCGAGGTAAATTTGTTCAGTATCGGGCCCTATCAGATTAAGCGAAAGACCGTGTTGGCACCTATGGCAGGTGTGACCGATTTGCCGTTTCGCCAACTCTGCAGAGAGATGGGCGCCGGTCTGGTTGTATCCGAGATGGTCGCCTCAGATCCAAGTACCTGGTCGAGCAGAAAATCCACATTGCGCACTCAATTCGCCGATGAACCAGCACCCAGATCAGTGCAAATCGCCGGTTATGATCCGCTAATGATGGCCGAAGCCGCGCGCTACAATGTTCAATTGGGCGCTGAAATTATTGATATTAATATGGGTTGTCCGGCGAAAAAAGTGCTCAAAAAAGCTGCGGGATCGGCGCTACTGCAGCATCCAGATTTGGTTCATGACATCCTTAATGCGGTTGTCGAGAGTGTTGATGTACCAGTCACCTTAAAAATCCGCACCGGCTGGGATCGTCAGCATCGCAATGCACTGACTATTGCAAAAATAGCTGAAGATGCAGGCATTGCCGCTCTCGCCATACACGGTCGCACCCGCGCCTGTCGCTTTGTCAAAGAGGTGGAATACGACACCATTGCCGAGGTTGTCTCGGCGCTATCTATCCCAGTCATGGCCAACGGCGATATTACCTCACCAGAAAAAGCCCGTGCCGTTTTAGAGCACACTGGCGCCGCCGCCGTGATGATTGGCCGTGGTGCTCAGGGAAATCCGTGGATCTTCGATCAGATCAACCACTTCCTCGAACATGGCGAAGAAGCTGCCAAACCCTCTCTCGGTGAAATTGAGCGTGTCGTTTGCCGTCATCTACTCGCGCTGCAAAATTTTTATGGCGCCTATGCTGGAGTGAAAATTGCCCGCAAACATATCGGTTGGTATCTCAGTACAGTGCCAGGCGGACGAACATTTTCACGCCAATTTAACCGCATCGAAAATCACCTCGAGCAGCAACAAATGCTGCGACATTTTTTTCAGCAACCAGACGTCTATCAGGAATTAGCGGCATGAGTTCTATGCATAAAGTCACCCCGGCTGCGCAGCAAGAAGATAATGGTCACAAGCAGAGACAGTCTCTTCAGCAAAGTGTCACCGAGGCCATGCAGCGCTACTTTTCCGATCTCGACGGGCAGGCAACCCGAGACCTCTACGGCATCGTTATGGCCGAGGTCGAGCCACCATTGCTGAAAGCAGTGATGGCCTACACCAGACAAAACCAAAGTAGAGCTGCCGAGACACTCGGCCTGAATCGCGGGACACTGCGTAAAAAACTCAAACAGTACGACCTTCTGTAATTTCTCACCGAGGACTCCATGAGCGACCTGAAAAAAGTTTCACGCGCCTTAATCAGCGTTTCTGATAAAACTGGCATTGTCGACTTCGCCCGTGCACTGACGGCACAGGGTGTCGAAATACTCTCCACTGGTGGCACCTTTCGGCTGCTTAGAGAGAATGATATACCAGCAACCGAAGTATCGGATTACACCGGTTTTCCCGAGATGATGGATGGTCGTGTGAAAACGCTGCATCCTAAAGTACACGGCGGCATTCTTGGGCGTCGCGGCACTGATGATGACGTCATGCAGCAGCACGGTATAAAGCCAATTGATATGGTGGTGGTTAATCTCTACCCCTTCGCAGCGACAGTTTCCGACCCCAACTGCACCCTGCCAACCGCAATTGAGAACATTGATATCGGCGGGCCAACCATGGTTCGTTCGGCAGCAAAAAATCATAAGGATGTGGCAATAGTGGTTAATGCCAGTGATTATCAAGCGGTGCTCGAGGAGATGGCTGCCAATCAAGGACAACTTGATTACAGCACCCGCTATCAGCTGATGGTCAAAGCCTTTGAGCACACTGCGGCCTATGACGGTATGATTGCCAACTACTTTGGCGCTCGCAATACCGACAATCAGGCGCGTGACTTTTCCGATACTTACAATGTGCAATACCATAAGGTTCAAGAGATGCGCTACGGTGAAAACCCTCACCAGAAAGCGGCCTTTTATGTAGAAGCTAACCCCTCTGAAGCCAGTGTTGCCACCGCCAAACAGCTACAGGGAAAAGAGTTATCCTTTAACAATATTGCCGACACAGATGCTGCTCTGGAATGCGTTAAGCAGTTTGATCAGCCTGCCTGTGTCATCGTCAAACACGCCAATCCATGTGGCGTTGCCGTTGCCACTGATATTAATCTTGCCTATGCATTGGCCTTTGCTACAGACCCAGAATCTGCGTTCGGCGGCATCATTGCCTTTAACCGTGAACTGGATGCTGCGACTGCCGACGCTATTTGCGAAAAGCAATTTGTCGAAGTGATTATTGCTCCCTCTGTGTCAGCCGAGGCCGTTGCCGTGATCACTGCGAAAAAGAATGTGCGACTGCTCGAATGCGGAACCTGGGGTACCGAGCGACCACAGGACTTTGACTACAAACGTGTTAATGGCGGGCTGTTAATTCAGGAGCGCGACAACGGCATGGTTGCAGAGAAAGACCTTAAGGTCGTCAGTGATCGGGTACCCAGCAGCGATGAAATGGCTGACATGCTGTTCGCCTGGAAAGTCGCCAAAATGGTCAAGTCGAACGCCATTATTTATGCCAAAAACAACCGCACCATCGGTGTCGGCGCTGGTCAAATGAGCCGCATCAATTCGGCGCGCATTGCCGGCATTAAAGCTGAGCACGCCGGGCTCGAAGTAAAGGGCGCAGTGATGGCCTCGGACGCGTTCTTCCCGTTCCGTGATGGTATTGATAACGCGGCACAGGCGGGCATAAGCTGCGTGATTCAGCCCGGCGGATCCATGCGTGATGATGAGGTCGTTGCCGCGGCCAATGAGCATGGCATGGCGATGGTCTTTACTGGCATGCGTCACTTTAGGCATTAGCACGCGGGTTATTTTGTCTTCTGGCGGCGTTTAAAATGCCCTCAGAAGACAAAATTTCTGCCCGTGCAAGCGCCTAACCAGTGGATAATTTTTCAGCCCGCAAGAGTATTTTTAACTCTAAAGCACATCATTTTTGGTCATTTTAAAGGCCGCCAGAGCTCTCTCTCGAGACTCTTTGATATCGATAATCGGCGCTGGATAGTCAGCGCCAATTTCCACTCCAGCCGCAGCAAGTATCTCCGCCGGCGCTAGCCAGGGCGCATGAATATACTTGGCTGGCATATTCGCCAACTCAGGTACAAAGCGACGAATATAGTCACCCTGCTTATCGAATTTTTCGCTCTGAGTAATCGGATTAAATATCCGAAAAAACGGCGCGGCATCGGCACCGCAACCGGCAATCCACTGCCAGCTTGCGCTATTGCTGGCGAGATCTGCATCCACCAGACAGTCCCAAAACCAGCGCTCGCCGCTGTGCCAGTGAATCAGTAGATTCTTCACCATAAATGAACCCACCACCATGCGCACACGGTTGTGCATATAGCCCGTATCCCAGAGTTCACGCATCCCGGCATCGACTAACGGATAACCGGTTTTACCTTTTTGCCAGGCGCGAAGTTCGACGTCGGTATTTTCTGCCCAAGGGAACATATTAAACCGCTGCTGCAAGTTGTCAGTGGGCAATGTTGGAAAATGATAGAGCAGATAATATGAGAACTCACGCCAACCCAGCTCGCTCAAAAAGGTGTCCAGATTGGTTTCATTATCGATTAATGCTGCCGCATCATTAGCAGCATACCAAGCTGTATTGACCGACATCTGGCCGAAGTGAAAATAGGGTGACAGCCGTGAGACATTCTTCTTATTGGGGAAATTACGGCCCTCGCGATAATCTTGAATACCGTTGAAGACAAAATCATCTAAACGATCTTGGCCGCCCTGCTCACTAATATCCCAGTCCCCATGCATTTTTTTATCCCAGTCGATAACTGGCAATAGGGATAAGTCTTCGACGGCAAAACTGCTGTCAGACTTGATCAACTGCATGGTTGTCGGCACAGCCAGTGGCGGCCTAGGAGCTGGCTTCTGCAAACAGCCTCTGCGGTAATAGGGGGTGAAAACCTTGTAGGGGGTGCCGTCTTTTTTTAGCACCTGCCAGGGTTCCCATAACAGCGAACCATTAAAGCTCTGCACATCGAGCCCTGCCTGTTTGAGGCTGCTCTTTATCTGTGCGTCGCGCTGGATACTTTGCGGCTCGTAACAGCGATTCCAATAAACCGCTTTCGCCGACATTGAAGCGCTAAGGTCCGAGAGAACCGTCAGCGCATCGCCGCTATAAATATTCAGCTTGCCGCCCAGGGTTTTATCCAGAGACTGCAGCGCATGGTGCAACCACCAGCGACTGGCACCCCCTAGCGTCCAATCCTGATCGCTACTCTCATCAAGGATATAGACAGGAATGACCGCGCCAGCATCACAGGCTGCTGTTAGAGCGGGATTGTCTGCAAGGCGAAGGTCCTGGCGAAACCAGAAAATGATCGGCTGTGTGATAGTGAGATCCTTTTATTTTAGTATTTATCTACGGTTTTTAAGCGACGAGTGGATCCCCAAGCAGGGAATTAACACAGGTCTCTATTACAGCATATTTACTGGTTTACTCTGCTACAATCTGCGCCATTATTTTTTCAAATTGGATGTAGGCAATGAATGTATTGGTTATTGGGTCAGGTGGCCGTGAACATGCACTGGCATGGAAAGCCGCTCAGAGCACCGACGTAGAAACGGTCTTTGTGGCACCGGGCAATGCTGGCACCGCCAGAGAAGCCAAGGTTAAAAATATCGCCATTGGCATAGACAACTTTGCAGCACTGGCTGATTTTGCTAGTGCCAATAATGTCGGCCTGACCATCGTCGGTCCCGAGCAGCCGCTGGTCGATGGCATTGTCGACTTCTTTAACCAACGTAAC
>Ga0209223_10001925_pt1 | contig 21764 bp, 15 predicted proteins | sample COG_06_FD_184750 | JGI IMG/M metagenome (GOLD analysis project Ga0209223, IMG submission 184750) | Pelagic Microbial community sample from North Sea - COGITO 998_met_06 (SPAdes) (version 2) | ecosystem: Environmental > Aquatic > Marine > Neritic zone/Coastal water | place: Helgoland, sampling...
ACTTATGGACATGTGAACGTTCAACAAAAACACATATCTGCATACATAATGCATACCTAACGAAATTTCGGCTGGCGTACGGACTCGTCAGGACTATCCACGGACGCTCTGCTCCGGGAGATAGGGCTGTAATATAAGAGCTCCGAAGTGCTGCTGGACGTCATATTAGAGGGATGAATCTGGAATCTCCGGTCTGCCAGAGGAGGATTTCTGTGTGTCGTATTACAGTGTTAAGTCTGGAATCTCCGGGCAGCCAGAGACATATTTCCATGAGGGGTCTCTGTTTATACTTCAATTAAATTGTAAATCATAAATTTATTATATATATTGTATTGAAAACGCTCACATTCATTCATCATCATCAGAGCAGCTTGGAGACTCATCATCAGTAATATCAACTGGTGCTGCTGGCGTCGCAGCAGTGGTAACGTTGAAATTGAACATGCTCGTGAAGAGCTCCCCGTAAGTAGCCTTGCAGTGGTTGAAGATCTCGAAATCTGGCTTATCCCTGGTGATCTGTGCGCGTATGTTAGATAGCTTCTTGTAGAGTGACCACTCCTTTTCAACTGTGTATTTTTCCTGTGGAGAGCTGTTGTCCTTGTAGAACACCTCGATTGTGCCACCATACTTCCGTGTAATATGCTGCTTAAACACTGTTATCTTCCCGCCGCACTTGAGATTGTCGAGATGCCACAATAAATACAGATTATGGAAATTCTTACCAGTGCATAACTTCAGCATATCATCATCGGCGAATTTGCATTGTTGCAGAAAACATAGCCTCGTAATCTTCGAATTTGCATAAGCAATGCAGTGCTTGAGAAATTCCAAATATTTCTTCTTATCATCAGAATCAGCAGTATTCTCGTCGATGGACGCATCAATTTCGGCAGCAGTTGGAAATTTCGCGAATCCGCACAATTTTGTCGAGACATATTCAATATCCTTGAACCACCATGATCGTGGCTTGGTCACCACTATATTCGCTAGCTTTGTGTTGGCGGTGGCCTCTCCACTCTTGAAGAAACTAGCATATCCATAATAAGTAATCATATTCTTCACTGATCTTGCTTTGTAATCGATGGTGGTTGGACCAATGACAACATCATGCAGCGCCTTGGAAGCATTCAAAGCGTTCTTCGCTTCCAGCTGTACACGATGTGTTTCTACTGCAGGGTACGTCTTGCACAAGAATGCATAGGTCTTCGTATAGGACTTCTGTGGACCACTTGCTTGATTGATCATTTTTCCTAGCTGCTTCTCGGTCTTTGTGTCTGCGTACGTATTCTTATCCTTCGACATCGTAGAAGGTATATTGGCTGGATGCATCGCGAACCATGCTGCGAAGGCATTGCACCATTCTATGTCCACGTCATCGACGCCAGCATCGACGATCTGACCATCCTTTAGAATCTTCTTAGAGCCGTTAATGACTGAGAGCATGTTCTCGCCGAATTCTACTGCTGTCTCCGTCGTGGTTGCTGCTGAAGTTTCCGCGACGATGAACGTAATATTCTTGGACAATTTGTTGTACAAATCTTTGAGCATAGTCACATCTTCGCACTGCATTTTCAGTGCACTCGTGTCGGACGCATTGAAGATATAGATATGGACCACTGCAAATTTAGAGATGCGACCATAGAAGTTTCGTAGGGCCCTCATGATGGTCTGAAACAACGATCGATCGTAGCGCGGCGCCACTAGCACGATATTTTCAATGGGTCCATCGAAGCCGATGGTCCAGGCCCGCACCACCTTGACGAATTTGGCCGTACTGTTGATGATCGCATTTCGCTCTTTGAATGTGGTATCACCAGTCACCATGGCAGCACCTTTGATGTTGATTGCCTTCGCATCCTTCTTCCGATTGCAACAGACAAACGTGAATCCCTCTCCTTCGACATCATCTACGATCTGTTGAGCGCCTTTTTCAGTCGTGAAGTTGTACTCTTCTTTGCTGAAGTGGACGATAATCTTGCATGGCACAGTGGAGCCCTCTGCCACCGACATTTCGGCGGGCACAGTGATATTGGGTGCACATGACGGCGTGGCAGACATCTTTAAAGTCTTTGTGGGTTGCAGGCGGCGAAGCACATCACGGCCAGCGTCAATCTTTGAATATTTGCGATGCTGCATCTGATCACACTCATCGATGACAAGAAAATTAATGGTGATCTCGGACATATCCAGCAGATTTTGCAGCCGAGCAGCAGAATCGAACGTGGTAAAGATGATCTCGTTGGCCTTGACCAGCTCCAGCAGATGTGCTTTTGTGTAGATGTTCTCGGGATACAAAACGGTCTTGAGGAGCTTCTCACCAGAGACAACATCGAATTTCTTTCCTTGAGCCTTTGCAAGTTTGATGTGTTGGGCGAGCACATCGTTGGAAGGCGTTGCGAATATGTTGATTGACTTTTCGCCTTTCGATGCATAATAGAGATCTCCAATATAATGCGACACGAGCGTCTTGCCAATACCTCCAGCACCCTTGAGAACAACGACGGGTAGTGCCATGAGAGTCATAAACGCTTGCAAGATGAACATCTGGGTTTGACGAAAACGAATCTTGTTGCTTGTCGTGACTACCTTGGCATCCTCCTCGAAGACCTTCTCATCTTCGATGTCAGTCATGGTAATAGTCTCTATCTCGGGAGTTGTGCCGACAGCGATGTATTCCTCGAGCGTCATCGGAGTGATATTAGGTCGTGGTGTAGTGTGATCGTAGCTGTGCTTCAGCTCCAGCTCCCCCACTTTAAGTTTGGATAATCCTATAAGGTATGCATCTTTACCACCATTTTCTTTTGCGTCACGTGCTGGTGATGATTGTACCACATGGGTTTTGATGGGAAGATTTAAGACTGCTTCGTCGACAACACCCAGCAGTGTCAGCACCTGCCTCACAGTTTTAGTTAACAACACAACGATGTTAACCCTGTCTTCTGGGAAATCGTTACTAAGTTCACACCACGTGACTGTCTTGGCGTTGGTGAGTAGATACATTTTGCCCGTGTCAGAAGCCTGGGAGCGGAGAGAGTTGTATAGGGCGAGATCCACATGGTAGTTATCGTGTTTCGTCAACTTGACCTGTACCCCATGCATTTTACCGCTTGGCATTGTGACTATGCCATCGGTACCAGAATCTCGAAGTGTGTATCCAAAATGATTTTCGCGTTTCACTTGTTTGGAGACTTGGGGTACCCATTTGGTGTCAGGCATGCTTGCCAGACTCAATATTTCGTATGTGTGTGGACACACGAAACCTTGTTTCATGCAGTGATCGATGATAGCTTGAATAAAGTGTGGCTTTGTCTTCTGCTCTTCCATGGTCTTGTGCTTCTTGCTGTCGACCGGAGCATCGTCGTCGTCGTCGTCCACTTCGTCCTTGCCGCGCTTCATACCACACCGCAGCCGTGAACAGTTAGTTAATGGTCTTTATTTCTATATAGAGTTCTGTTGTAGGCAGTGAGTGTAGCAGCCTCGCGTTAGATGAAAAAAGTGCAAACTTCATAAATTGCCAAAAAGAAATGACACAATGAAAGATGGCCGACAGCTTGGGAAAATATAAATTCTTAGATGAGCTCTGGCACGGGCAAACGACAACCTCGGAGGTCTTATATTACAGAGCAAAGCACTTCGTTAACCTTCCAGAGTTTCTCAGGCATTGTCAAACTCGTTGGCTGTGGGGGCGCTGTTGGTGTGCTAGATGGCATCGATTCGCGATCACTATTATGTCACTTCATTCCAACATAGTAGTAAATGTGAGTAAATACGTAGGAAAAATGTCAATCTTGCAGACGTTTATGGATGAATATAAATAAAAAAAAAGAAAGATAAATGATCGCAGATTTCGACGAGCTTTATGAGCCAAGCAAGGATTTTGTCTGCGACTCCCATTTTATAGGAGATTGCAGCCTGTGTACAGAGCCTGTTGCCTTACGGAATACGTGCAGGGCCAGGTGTGAAACAGGTGGGACGCACTGCAACAGGAACAATTGGCTTTCGGACGACTACAGGTATGCCATGTGTCTGGAGCACTTTGCAGAGCATACGGCTCGCCACTATCATCATCGCGCCTTGATATGCCCAATATTCCACGATGAATTTTCCAAACAACATCTTTTAGTTGGACATGACGAAGAAGTTTATAATAATGCAAGAGTCTTTGGAGGATATTTCAACCCTTTCATGGATGAAAACCTGGTGATGACTGGAGCCCGAGAACTGGCAGAGCAGACTCGAGGAATCTTTGGAAACACACAACAGATCCTAGAGGCATGCGCCCGAAGTGGTCAAGGAGTTTTTTTCAAGCAAACGCTCGTAATCTTCCTAGATATGGACTTTTTGCCGAATATGACAGATGTATTATTCACTAGCGTGACGGACAAAATATCAGTGTTTAATAATCCGTCTCTCCCACCCTATAGGATTGAGGAACTGTTGGGACCAAATATCACGCCTGCAGTTGTGGATATAAACAATCCCATGAGCTCCATTTTGTTGTTGCCTTTTGCAGATATTGAACAAAATATGGGGATCATTGCGGAGGACGCGCGTATGTTTCGAGTAATGGCGCCTGTTCTTGACAAGGGAAGCAGGCGAAATTTCCTCCAGGGCGCTTCTTTGCCCATCGATCACATGGTACCTCCTCGACCACTCTTCACCACACACGGCGCTGTTATCGAAGCGCAGTTCGTGCCTCCAGGCCTCATTAGCGCTGTGAATGTCCCGAACGATTCAGTCGTGAATATTCCTGTGGAAATCGATATGTTGTACAAGATGGTTACTCCTTTCCAGTTGTCCTTTGAACAAATTGCCAACAAAATTCTGGAAACAATCAGACTCAAAGATCGGGTGGTGATTATTCCGAAAGGCACTGTCTTATTCCACATGACGTTTGCACCGATCCATGAGTTAGGAGCGGAGAGTTTCTTGGCACAATCCCCAGAGCTGTCTCTAAGAGTGTTCGTAGGCGATTCTCCGATGCCTCCGATGATGATTGGCCTGGTCTCAGAAGATATCGAACTATTGGACTTATGTGCTTTCGAAAATACCGATGTTTTTTTCAAAGAAATCGTCAGGATTCTTCTCGGACGACAGTTATGGCATCGAACGTTGCGGGCTGTGGAGACATTCGAGAAGGATGATATGATACGATACGGCGTTTATACTGCCGAAGAGGACGAGAAAGTACGGGAGGACAATCTCCAGATATTTACAGAAGAACACGTCGCCGACGCTCGAATCATGACTGCCCTTGCCTATTTCTTCAAGGTTGATGGCATCCGGTCGATTGATCGTCTGGATGATCTACATACAGAAGATGTGACCTACTCCGAATTCGCAGTCCAAAAACAGAATCCTCTCTCTGTTATGTCTTCTGATGCTTTTGATCTGCATTGGTTTCGAGAACTCATCGTCACGAACCCCAACAAAATCAAGAAGATTTGCCACATTCCAGTCATCGACGGATCCATTCGTGAGCAGACAAAGCACGTGGTCACGCAGACAAAAGCATGCTTGAAGGATCGGACGCGAAGGAAGCCTTCGGCCCTCCATGATCTAGCCAACCAGTACATGCTCGATCATTTCTAGAATAAGTATATAAAAAAAGACAAGAAAAGAAAATGGGCTCCATAACAACCGCTGTGCTTGTGATTGTGAGGTGTATTCCTATTGGTATGGGCAGTGATCATGACGATCTTGTACGCGAATAATAGCACCACCACCACCAACCACATCATCCTAACCTCCACTCCTGGAACAGTGTAGCAGCCTCGCGTTAGATGAAAAAAGTGCAAACGGCATAAATTGTCAAAAAGGATTTCCACGTGTCATATTACAATGTTCAGTCTGGAATCTCCGGTCGGCCAGAGGCGGATTTCTATGTGTCATATTACAGTACTGAGTCTGGAATCTCTACTTGTACGGTCAAATAAAATTTCCATGTGTCGTATTACAGTGTGGTGTCTGGAATCTCTACTTGTACGGTCAAATAGGATTTCTATGCGTCGTATTACAGTACTGAGTCTGGAATCTCTACTTGTACGGTCAAATAGGATTTCCATGTGATGATACATTGGAATCTATACTTGTACGGCGGTCAAATAGGATTTCTATGTGTCGTATTACAGTGCTGAGTCTGGAATCTCTATTTGTACGGTCAAATAGGATTTCTATGTGTCGCATTACAGTGCTGAGTCTGGAATCTCTACATGTACGTACGGTCAAATAGGATTTCTATGTGTCGTATTACAGTGCTGAGTCTGGAATCTCTCCTTGTATGGTCAAATAGGCTTTCCACGAGCTGTAAAAGCAATAATAAAAAATGTATTGAATTTTATATCATTAGAATTTTAATTTCCCTCTACTACTGCGCATGCAAGAGCAGCAGACAAACCATAGATCTCCCGAGCTTTACGTTCTCGATTTGCTGATCGCGATTTCTTCACCTCGAATTTGATCTGTTCTGATGTCTCGCTGTACAGCAGACCTAGCAATGCCTTGTCCTCAGGGAATGCCCACTTCAGGAAGAATGCGTCGATGTTGGCCATGGTATGTGTGATATCCCGAGAAATGATTCCGCTCTCAGTAAGATGCATGAAGCTAATATGCACTTCTGCAGTTTTTGATAGCGTATCGAAAGAAACACACGTAAACGTCTCCACCGCATCCCCCACGCAACCGCGGATCGTGCATCCCACGTGCGATACAGGTGTGCACAGTTTCTGACAAATGATTTTGGATTTCACAATATCATCGAACACACTAGTACGGAACGATCGCCGTGTCTCCAGTATCTCCGATAAGCTGCAGCAAATTCCAAGGAGATCTTCATGAATCAGCGGCGACAACAGCTCTGAAACATCCCCTTTGCGATGCATAGCGTCAAAGCTTGCAGTGTGTGTCACACGTGCCTTCCGTACATCATATATATTTTGCGACATTGTCGATTTCATCAAGATATCGGTGCTTGAACCAGTTCGAAGCACTGCAAAATCCTGAGTGAAACGAACCTCCAGTTCCGAAACAGCAGTAAATTCCAATGTAATATCATGAGAACTTGCTTTCGTCAACGTTGTTTTTGATCCATCTACCTCCTCCCGGACCAACGTGGTGGATTCAGAAGATGAAGATGTTGATCTTGACTGCTTGATCGATCTAGACGTTTTGGTCGAAGGCTGCGAACTTGAAGGTCGACGACGCTTGGTTGTGATATTCTTTGGTATCGATGGTAGTTGAAATTGCGCAGGCTGGTGCGTGAGACTGACATGTTGACTTTGCAAAATTTTGCCTGCAAGAGCAACTGCAGACACATAGCCCCATACTGTTCCATATGCGATAAAGCAGGCAGACATGTCATTGATGACAACAGGTAGTGACATCTGGACTGCAGTCATGTGCAAGGGTAAATCTGATGGTAAATCAGTAAGAAGAACCCGGCTACTGCTGCCGCTGTTGTTTGTCAATATACAGAAGTCAGCTTCGAGTGGGATAAAATACGAAGCTGACGGATAAACCGTACTCTCGACAGAAGTAAGAAGAAGGTCGGATGGAGGCGAAACTGGGGCAGCAATTCGTCGTGCAGAATTCCTGCGTTCAGACTTACACGCAGTGGAACAACATTTTGCAGCGTTGGATGACGGAATAAAAAATGATCCACATTGCCCGCATGATTTCATGATGGAAAGATGAATTGACAAAATATGTTTGAATAGGACTTTTTAATTTAAAATATTTTCTCGTAGATGAAATATGAAGAAGTACCATGAAACTGTGAAAAAAAAAGATTTTGGAATGTGGTGTCTGGAATTTCTATTTGTATGGTCAAATCGGGTTTCTATGTGTCGTATAACAGAACTGAGTCTGGAATTTCTATTTGTACGGTCAAATAGGATTTCCATGTATCGCATTACAATGCTGAATCTGGAATCTCTACTTGTACGGCCAAATAGGATTTCTATGTGTTGTATTACAGTGCTGAGTCTGGAATTTCTATTTGTACGGTCAAATAGGATTTCTATGTGTCGTATTATAGTACTGAGTCTTGAATCTCTACTTGTACGTACGGTCAAATAGGATTTCTATGTGTCGTATCACAGAACTGAGTCTGGAATTTCTATTTGTACGGTCAAATAGGATTTCTATGTGTCGTACATAGTACTGAGTCTGGAATCTCTACTTGTACGGTCAAATAGGAGTTCTATGTGTCATAGTACAGTGTTGAGTCTGGAATCTCTACTTGTACGTCAAATAGAATTTATATGTGTCGTATTATATATAGTGCTATGTCTGGAATCTCTACTTGTACGGTCAAATAGGATTTATATGTATCGTATTATATATAGTGCTGTGTCTGGAATCTCTACTTGTACGGTCAAAACAAATAATTAAAAATAATTTATTAAGGAGGAGCAGCAACCTGTACTGTAATACTAAACATTATCAGATCGGTGATATTCCACGTGTTGCCAGAACCAGGAGGATTAGTAATTACAACTTTGTCGTCGGTATGGTCAAATAAAACTGGTATGGCATACTCTTCTGCACCGATGCCGGACGGCCCAGTATGTGTCCCTGTTCCTGACACAAGCAAACGCGAATTGTCCAAGGGTATTAGTGCATTAACGAGCGAGCCTACCTGCAACGACTCACCGGCAGCAACAGCAGCAGTAGTCAATGCACCGTACCCCTCTATAATAACTAATTGACCTGTTTGAATCGCAGTTACGTTTAGATTCACTGAATTGTCTGCTGTAAAGGGCAACGCTGTAAAAGATGCAACCGGACCAGTATCTCCTTGTAATCCTTGGTTACCTTGTAATCCTTGGTCACCTGGTAATCCTTGATCTCCATTTTCCCCAGAAACTCCTTTAACACCATCATTACCTGTGTTAGTATAGGCATATATCAGTGCCCACAAGCCGATAATGACCGCCAAGACTAAAAGAATCCACACGCCTACTCTTTCAGGACCTTGAATCGGCATTTTTGTTTTATACACTATTAATGTTACATATACAACAAAGTATAAAACCAAATACACATTGCTATATAAAGAACTAAAAAAATGAAAATTCTGAGATCTGCTCTGTTAGCCATGTGCGAAAAATAAAAATTATTAGATGAGCTATGTCAGTCAGCCAGCTCCAAAAAAATGCAAAATTATTAGATGAGTTCTGTTAGGCAGCTCCGAAAAAATGAAAAATTATTAGATGAGCTCTGCCAGCCAGCTCCGAAAAAATGAAAAATTCTTAGATCAGCTCTATCAGGTAGCTCCGAAAAAATGAAAAATTCTTAGATGAACTCTGTCAGGAAGCTCCGAAAAAAAAGAAAATATTCTTAGATGATCTCTGGCAGGCAGCTCCGAAAAAATGAAAAACTCTTAGATTAGCTCTGTCAGGTAGCTCCGAAAAAATGAAAATTCTTAGATGAACTCTGTCAGGCAGCTCCGAAAAAAAGAAAAAATTCTTAGATTAGCTCTGTCAGGTAGCTCCGAAAAAATGAAAATTCTTAGATGAACTCTGTCAGGCAGCTCCGAAAAAAAGAAAAAATTCTTAGATAAGCTCTGTCAGGCAGCTCCGAAAAAATGAAAAATTATTAGATGAGTTCTGTCAGGCAGCTCATTACAGTTCTGATTCTAGAATCTCTACTTGTACGGTCAAATAGGATTTCCATGTGTCGTATTACATACAGTGCTGAGTCTGTAATCTCTACTTACTTGTACGGTCAAATAGGATTTATATATGTCATATTACAGTGCTGAGTCCGGACATTCTATTTATACGGTCAGCCAGAGGTGGATTTATATGTATCGCATTACAGTGCTGAGTCTGGAATCTCTATTTGTACGGTCAAATAGGATTTCTAGATGTCGCATTACAGTACTGAGTATGGAATTTCTATTTGTACGGTAACATATGATTTCCATGTGTTGTGTTACAGTGCTGAGTCTGAAATCTATACTTGTACGGTAAAATAGGATGTCCGCGTGTAGTGTTGCAGTGTTGAGTCTGGAATATTTATTTGTACAGTCCAGCAATAAGACGTTGTCGTATGCTCAGTATATCGATACATGTGAAATCTCTCGAATGACCTTCGTGGATGTACTTACGTTCGGTAGCCTGCAGAGTGTTCAAAATTTGTTCAATGGAACATAGCATGGTATTCCAGATAAAACTGTCCAAATCAAAAATAGCGACATTTGTTGGTGGCATCACTACTGAAGAAGAATGTCTGAGAGATATCATATGTAGGATTTATTCTTTTATATTTTAGAAAAATATTTAGATATAATATTTGAAAACACTATATTACGAGTAATTTATTCAAAAGTACAGAGTCCGTAATCTCCATTTGTACGGTCAGCCAGAGTCGGATTTCTATATGTCGTATTACATTGCTTACTTAGTCTGGAATCTATATTTGTACTGTCAGCCATAGTCGGATTTCCATGTGTCGTATTACAGTGCTGAGTCTGGAATCTCTACTTGTACGGTCAAATAGGATTTCCATGTGTCGTATTACAGTGTGGTGTTTGGAATTTCTACTTGTACGGTCAAATAGGATTTCTATGTGACGTATTACAGTGCTGAGTCTGGAATCTCTATTTGTACGGTCAAATAGGATTTCCATGTGTCGTATTCCAGTGCTGAGTCTGGAATCTCTATTTGTACGGTCAAATAGGATTTCCATATGTCGTATTCCAGTGCTGAGTCTGGAATCTCTATTTGTACGGTCAAATAGGATTTCCATGTGTCGTATTACAGTATTGAGTCTGGAATCTCCGGTCAGCCAGAAGTATTTATTTTTATCTCAGCCCTTAGAGTATAGCTTCAATCTATGGATCAGCTAATGTTTCTGGATTATTTTGCCAACTCTAAGGATACACATCCGCTATTATTTACAATCTATGGAGAGGAAAAATAACACTTCTAAGGTTTAAAAATATAATAATAATAAATATGCAGAGAAAATTTGATTTGGGCCTCGGGCTTTCATCTGTGTTAATAAGTGGCACAATTGCTTCATGGTTCTTCCTGTCCAAAAAAAACAACTCACCATCCATAAACACCAGTCTGTTCACCACGTACCCTTCATCATCAGTGCCAAGCACTACCAACGTGACGAGTCTTCCTTCATCAGGTACAACAATGTATCTTACGAATCAACAGATCATGCCTTCCAGCGAGTACACAGTTATTATTATGGTGATAATCATGTTTATTGCGATAGCCCTTCTCCATTTTCTGGCCTTTGCACTCCAAAAAAGCAACTACACTAATATTATACGTACTTCTATGCTTGCATTAAGTATCATTTCAGTACTGTCGATTCTTGGGTATGTCACGGGTCTAAAGAGCTTCAACGATTTCATATCCTTATTTATCATTGGCATTATATTATATATAGCTCTATACTCTAACACAAACAATAGTTTAATTGTTGCTTATCTCTGTGTAGCCTTGATCATATCGATCATTACTACTACCTTTGTCAGTACTATACAAAAAGCAAGCACAGTACCTATTTCTACATATACAGTGTATGTTACTGGATTACTGCTAGTAATATTCATACCTGTGCTTCGTTCATGTTCAAGTGCTTTCAGGGATCAGCAGCAAGAAGAAATGGTGTCGGACGTCGTCAATTTTGTGTTATCGACAATATTAGCAACTGTGACCACAAATATTTTGACATCACATGGCATCACATAAAAATCGAGATCGATATAGAAATTGGCAGAACGTTCAGAAGGCTGCCGGCGTTCATCACATCAATATTCTTAACCACTGGCGTATAAATTGATGATACATCATCATTGAAAAACACCACATCACCTACGATGTTAGTGGTCGACTGCTGCATATTAAATGGATATATACACGTGGGATGGGTTGAACCATCCTTTGCTTGCAGTAGAAATATAAATTGAGATGCACCAGTATTACTTCCAGCAATTGCAAAATTTAAAATATACCAGCCCTTTGTTGTGAACCTAAATTCTGGCAAGATTTCCTGTGACGGTATTGATATATCCGAAAAAGGAAAGATTGTTACGATTTCTTGAGTGATTAGTGGAATTGCCCGCGTACCAGACACCCTTGTCCCTATTGGTACGATCTCCGATGGTTCGAGAGTCTGTGCAAAGGATTTATTATATGTTATTACAAGCGCATCTACACCCCCGGCACGACCCTGTGTACCTTGTGCACCTTTAAAACCCGCAGAACCTTTACGGACACTGACATAGATCAACGTAAATACTAGTAGTAAAATCGAAACACCGATGGCAATCGAGACATTGTGCAGACCATCCATTTTGTATTTATTACAATTTTAACATCATACTATTAAATCTAGAAATTTCTGAGCTTTCAACACATGTACTGCGTCATAATCTACCATGTCGCAGCTCAAAAGTATTTTGAAAAACACTTCTGATGTGATACTTTCGGTTTCGAGTAATATATTAGCGTGCGATATTTCTTCAGTCAATAGAATCACGTGACACATTCGTGGCGAGAATATCACGTCGCCATGCACGTAGATATTCATGAAATGAGCATAGCTGATCGAGTCGTTACGGGCGGTGATATCGTATTTGATCATTGATACTGGTATAGATTGTGTGTATAATCTGTCCGTACGAATCAATGTGTTATCGAGAGGCAAGCCGAAAAACCGTGCCTTGCGGCCACCAGTCCAGAATACGTCAAGGTTGAATTTTTTAACTGGACATGTAGAATTACCGAGCCACACAAAATGCTGAGAAACGTTGTCTGCACCAGGTAGTAGACGCAGAAACGCGTCCGACTCCGACATCATTGAAGAAGTTATTGGCTCTATTCGCACGTCTGCATGCTTATTCACGTTCTCGTACACTCCACATACTGACTGTAAAACACGAATGTTATAGATAGGAGCTGTACAAAATTTGTGTATAGCATTAATAATTATCTCGATACATATCTTGTCGTATGCCATATTATCAAACAGTATAAAATCGACAGGTGTGTGCTGATGAAAACTCGGCGTACGACCGTCCATTACCAGCAATATTATAAAAATAGCAAATAATATGACGGTTAATACGGAAAATATAATGATGCTGGTGCGTTTATTTTCAGCCATTTATTTATTTTTACTTATTAATAGCAGCGTAACATGTGTCACATGTGGGATACCAAGCCGGGATACACTTATACAATTTACATGCTTGGCACTGTAATACAATTTCTGTACTTCGACGAGATGTGCATTCGCGACAGTATGCGAGTCGAGAGCGGCCACTACAGGCTGCAGTAATACATGGCAGCGTTGCACATAAATAACATAACTTACCATAACCATGGGTGCGATTCCCACAGTTATTACAGTTATGACGATAGCATGTGGTACAGTGTTTCTTGTGTTTTGATAAACACATCAGGCCACAGCAGGCGCACATCTTCTTAGTGGTAAATGTCATGTTTTTATTTATATATACAATCTTGTTTTTTTTTTGCCTTGATTCAATCAAATTTACTAGCCTTGTACGCCATTATCTCGTGAGAACTTAAACCTTTAACGTCCTTCATCTCCGCAATTTTTTTCCCGTCCTGGACTTTCAAATGTCGAATCAGCTTCTCCATGGAATTAGCTCTGGATTTCAAAATCGCGGCAATAGTATTTCTGTCAATATCATAAATGTTAATCAGGCGAGAAATTGATTTTTCTCCATAACTTACAGTCAGCCTGAGACATGCATCCTTTTCTATCTCGTTGTACGTATGAAACTCGACGTCCCAAGAGTTGTCTCCTCGAACCTCAGGTGTGATATTGCAAAACATATTATATAACAGCTTGTTGCGTATCACAATGTTCAGTTCATCAGCGCTCAATACTACGGTGCTCTCCAAGATCTCTCTCATGGTAAGTTCACAAACAAGGCAACCCTCATACAGATCGAAACTGGTCAGAATGTGTTCTGACAAATGACCTGATTTCTTCATTTTTAACAATGACCCATATGTTTTATGGAACTCGACTATCAGTGTGTCGAGGTTGTTCACCAGCTCCGACGTAACGCTGCTCTGCATTATCAACTCTATCTCACTGGAGGACTGTAACGCATGCAGCTCATGCGATAGTTTACATGTTCGCTCCTTGAAAATATCTACAGTTTGCTCGTGCTCTTCCTCGTATGTCACACGGCTCCCGTCACAATTTTCTTTGATGGTGCGAATGGTCTTCTTGTCCGTATGTGTATTCTTTGCCGTTTCCTTCATCTTCTTGACAACCTTCTTTTTTGCACCTGTCTTGCATCTTGGCGCTTTCACCATAGTACTCTTCTTCCTTTTATTCTTAGACCCCACCGTAGTCTTGGCCATTTATTTATAGTACATATCACACCTTCATACACACTCGCCATTATACTAAAAATAAATAAAACATGAATAACAATACAAACAATATTAATAATTTTATTGATGAATATAATGCACCCGGCTTCGACATCGCCGCTACACCATGGGGTATAAATGCTACCCACTTGCCTACAGATGCTGTTAATAATTATTGCAATATGATCTCAGCAGAGCAAGATATCACAATGTTTGAGACATGTGAAAATATTATACACACATGCAACAACAGCTGTCAGGGCTTATTACCAGCAGTGGCCATTAGCAACACCAACGTTACGAGCCCGGGTTTCGAGTTGCTACGCCAACCCCAACAAATTACAACATATGATAACGGCCCAATTATAAACTACCAAACTCGAGAGAAGCACAGCGCATTAGAGGAGAAATTCGTCATCATCACTAATGAAGTGGAAACCCAAACACTATTCATATATACATATTACACTAATCCAAATCCATCAAAACTTACAGACCGATGTCTACAACAGCTTGTGGCTATTGACACGGATGACAATATTCCTGGAACCACACTATACACTCCAATAATAACAGGCTCAACCGTCTGTGCAGGCGTCGTGTATGACGGCCACGATCAAATACTCATTCTAGGCACAGACCACACGTCTGTAAATTTATACAGTACTGATTTGATGTGGACACAGGCGGTACTTATCGCAACCCTACCTGAACTCACAGAATACTGTGATATAAACGTGTTTGGTACAAAGGTTTTTGTGCGGCAGTCGCCACAAGGACCCGTCTACTGTATCGATACAATCACAGGTAATATAGCCCTTCTTCCTCTCGAGCCAGAAGACATACTTGTTATATTTACTCCGACCACTGTATCTGTTGCTCTTAACACTTTTATAATTACTATCACTACTGGAATCGTGATGTTCGATGTTACAGACATACAAAATATTACCAGAACAGTAATCACACCAAATTACTGGCCCACATCCATTTCAATACCAAAGAGCAGCATGACGACATTATATGCGTCAGCAATGATATCGATATACGACACTCATTCATCTTTATACACTTTATACTGTATAATATTTGCAGATCTAAATAATATTTTTTCGATACTATCTACTGCCGGCCCACCAACTACTTTTGAACAGGTCGACACATGTGTTCCGATGGTCATGAATTCGAAATTAATGGCCTTCACAGTACAATATCATCATACATTTTCACTATATACGTTCGACGAAAATTCAAATGGATACTCGGAACAACAACAATTAAACATATCTATAAATATACCGCCACAGGTCATGGTGGCCAGCCCAGATGGCACGTTAATTTTTTATGATGACGGTCAAGGACAAATAACCATATTACCTATACGTATGTTATCTTCGCCAAACGGCCGCGATTCCATCCAGATTTCAGAATCAGAATTTGAAAATATTCGGAACGGGGCAATGTTTCTATTTTTGCTAGATTCAGGTCTCATCGTGCTTGCGAATGAATCAGAGATCGTGAAAATTGGCTCTTACGATGATAAATCAGTAGTAGATTATATTGATGTTTACAAAGACGGTACTATTATAACATTCCAAACAGCCGAAAATATCAACCAATTCTATTCTAAAAACAATCGATACGCAGTCACTATTAATATTCCAACGCGTCGAGTTCAGTTATACAATGTCTTTTTTAACAGCCAAATCACTGCAAAGTGGGCTGAAAACGGAGACATGAATAGACTTAGGAAAATTGCAGATGTAACATATAATCGATTTTGTAAAATCAAAAATACACAGTTTAGTGTAGACTACGGAGATGCTGATGATTTATGTCGGTGTCTTTCCTCTGTTCAAATAGTGCCGACATATTTCCAAAATTTGTCTCGCGATGCCAGATACGAAAAATATTATCTTGAGCGAGCACCAAATTTCCTAGAAGCAAAAAAAACAACCCAAGCTAACACACTGGCTGCCGTCAATATTGCAAAATCATATCCCAATGACGTACAGGTATGTCCAAAATTTATAACGCCGGGTCACGAAGTTGATATCGATCAAAATTTACCTATCAATTGTGATTTGTTCCCCACTGACACATTTAACGAAGTTGTTGTCGTTGTGTCCATCATCATATCGCTAGTAATTTTAATAATATATGCTGCTTTTATATTTACGTGGTGAATATTTATTTATAATATTCGTGTGTTTCGACAACATTAATCTAAACATAAATTAGGGTAATACATACAGATGTTATTATATTGGAATAATTTTACATCAAATTCGCAACGACATTGAACATGGCCTATGTTTGCAACAATGATGGTAGCGCCTTCGAATCAACACCGTACTCTTTTCCCACCAATTTTAAAAATGGTGACTTTATCATGAGTAACAAGTGTTTCTACTCTCTTGCATCGGTGAAGTCCTATCTCGTCCGTGAAATTTCCACACATCATCACTTCCTCGACATGTTCGCCTTGTATCATCAAAAAAATTTTGGAATAACACATGTCCAAGCGGCGCCGGATCCTGTATGTTTAAGAGGCAGGACTCTGGGCGGCAATGGTATTTTATTGGAAGAATATCGCCAAAAATATTGTGATATAACGCAACCAAAAACCACAATGGTATTACAGAGCAATTCCACAATATCGCAGATTATTTCAGAAGGAATCGATGTGCTTTCTGTCGAAGTATTAACATCATCAGTTGGATTGAGCGTTCATGACTACAAAACGATCAAGTTTGGCCGTGAAGGAGACGTCGTTATATTTGGAAATGCTGATGACGAGAAAAAGCAAGAAGAAGATGATGAAGACGTTGATGTAGTTGAAGAAGAAGAGGAGATTCCAGCAGCTGAAATTTTGGCACCAAAGAAAAAGCGCAAGGCAGAAACTGATGAGGATGAAGAGGACGACGAGGATGAAGATGAAGAAGAGGATGACGATGACGACGATGACGACAATGATGAAAATGTGGAAAAAATTCATCTTAAATAAATATATACAAATAATAATAATAAGTGGAAGAATTACCTTCTTTTATTTCACAGATTGGATACTATAAGGCATTCTCTCGTTTTGAGCAAAATTAGGAAATTCCGCAAGTTTTTGGTACTGATAACACCTCGTGGAAAATCTTGTAGATCACAAACGTCTTTACATATCGATAATTAATTCATCATAAAGAATAAACCAGTATGTCCAATAATAAGCTTGTAGGTTTTCTGCACACCACCACACCACAAAGATTCCCAGCTATAGTGTCACACGGAGAACTACTAGCTGGGCAAGGAACGTATATAAAATCGAGGAAACAATATATAAATCGCGGTGTATTTATGCGAGCTCTGCTCACATGTCATATTGATAATCCCATCGTATGTAGTACAATTTTAAGTGATAAAGATGATCAGGGTATACATATATTGTTTGACGCTAATATTATTCATGATAAAAAGCAGCAAGGATATCATATAAACAATAATTGGTTTGGCGGCATGAAAATCAACTCCCCAGAAAGTCCATCAACCAAAAGTTATACATCTGACCAATGGTCACAATTCATTCAAGAGAATGAAAAGAAATTATGTGCGCCACATAAGAGAATAGGTACAAAGTTACGGGGAAATACTAACGAGGTTGTCTTTCCCAATAATATTAATTTGAAATATGTGCGTGCAATTTTGATATGCCCTGGAAACAAATCATTAGTTATGATGGTAAAGCATGTGCTAAAGAATACTGTGCTCGAGAAGATTCCAGTCATAGAGACGTCAGTATATCCAGAATATCTTTTTTCACAGCAGCAGCCGAGAAAGAGTAGAAGAAGTAGAAGTAGAAGTAGAAGTAGAAGTAGAAGTAGAAGTAGAAGTAGAAGTAGAAGTAGAAGTAGAAGTAGAAGTAGAAGTAGAAGTAGAAGTAAATTACAACACAAAAGCAAAAACTTTGGGAGTAGATAATAATAAACGAAAGTAAGAATTTACACATGCCCCAGCGGCTTCCCACTTTTTCCAGACTGAAACATAAAATAAAATCTTTATTTTGAATTTTGATGATTTACTTCTTCTGTTTTTTTGCGTTCTTGGCAGTAAGTTGTTTCTCGTGCCATTTTTCAAGGTCGGCATTCCACAAGGCGAGCTGGGTTGTTTTCTTGGCTGGTGTCCAGGTGATGATTTCGCCGCAGAGCATACAGTTTGGCAGTATGCAATTCTTCACGTGAATTTCCATGAAGTCGTCATCGTTCAGTAGGACCAGACGATCTTTGGTGAAAGATTTTTGTGCTGTAGAACTGCACACATTACGATGACACACACGCGCACTGGAATTTTCTTTCTCATTCGGGATACTTTTCATCTTCTTCGCCAACATTATTAGCTCTTGTACAGTTTTGCCAGCGCTTTTGATTCCGTGATTCTCAAAATATGGTGCAAGTCTACATGCCATTAGTACACGGGTTGATTCCATGCTTGGTCTTCCTTGTTTTGAATTGTTTACCATTCCTGCGAGATTCTTTTCTATCTGAATCCATTTCTGATTATCGGGAAATAACTTGTTGATCGTACCACCTTTTCTAGAAGGGATAGTACCCCATCCCTCACAAAATTCTACCAACGAATCATTCTTGTTACTCGCATTAAACATCGGTTCGACAACTGTCATCGTGTTGGTCATTTTCGTTTGCTTTCGCTGTAACTGAAAAACTTCCACTTTTTGCCATTCCGGCAATGTCGAAGTATTTGTTTGTTTGCTCGTATTGATTATGGATGAAATCAGATGTACTTTTCGTTGTAATGTACCGTCTTCTGCAGTCACATCTCGCTTGATCCACACAATGCTGTTGAGAGGATAGTTTTTCAGATATTCCATCACATGAATAGGATTCGTGTGCTGCATTTCTGACCAATGGATCTTCTTGTCTTCGCAAATGAACATTTCCGATTCTGGAAAATTATTTTTGACCTCCTCAACATCTGCAGCCGCTTCCGGATTTTCCTCGATTTCGCGCTTGCGTTTGGAGCTGCTACTGGATTTTTTCAACGTGATAAATTTCTTCCTTAGCATTTCGTTCTCAAATTCCTGATACGAGCTATCAGCAGTAAAAAGAAACGACACACGTCTTGATTCTCGATATTCTTCCTCCAACTCGATATCAGTTGGACCAGCAGACATGCTAGTGATGGCCGGTTCGAAATTTAGAATTCCGCGCCTGGCCAGCTCGGTGATGTCAGTGATCGTCCTGCCATAAAAATGGGATACTACCTTACCCATTAATTTTCCGGTACTTTCAACATCATCTGTGATCTGATAAAATGAAACGATCTTGGAAAGCTTCCACCTATCGGATCGACCGATTAATTGCTCGAGCACGATTTCCTCGCAACCAGCACCTATATATAAGGTGGACGATATGATATCAGAGTCTAGCCCGGTTACACCTTTGCCCACCGTGAAGACGAATCGCACACCGTCACCGAAATGCGACTGGTTTGGAATCCACACATCACCCTTATTAAAATTATCAGCACTATTGTTTTTTGTCATATTGCAGTAAATTTTCGCGACTCCGGGTTGATCCGGGTAGCAGGCCTTCATGCGTTCCATCATATTTTTGCATTCCTCCACGCGGCTGCAGCGAACCATACACACGCCGATATTTCGGATTTGTACAAGTTGTTGTACAGCTGCTGTTAACAGATGTTCCCGATCTCCGGCCTCTGACTTTCCGGGGGCTGTTGCCTCGACAATATTCATCTCGAGATCTGGCCGTGCGTAACCATCGACCTTTGCGGCTTGTCGAGAAATGTGAATATCAGGAAGCAAATTACCATTCCAGCTAGGTGTCGCGGACATCACAATCACGCACTCAGACTTACGAGCACTCAGGATCTTCTGTTGGCGCATAGATGCTTCTTCAAGGCCTGAGATTTTTGCGGCGGTCTTCAGTTTGTGTTCTTCATCGAAGATGGTACACATCGGAATTATGGCATGGAATGGCAAGGATGACCAGAACGATAGACACTGGTATTGATACTTGGCAGTGGTTTGCGCACACCCAAATCCAAATCTACCAAAAATCTCGTCTCCAAGCAAATCACGATATCGATGGAGCTGCGTCTTGACTTGATGCATCATTTCTCTGTTGTGAACATATAGTCGAACTGTTTGTCCTTGTTCGGTAAAGACGTGATTGCAGATGAAGAAGAAAGTCGATGTTTTCGCGAGACCTGTAGTCACCGAGATCCGTAATGCGATGTCTTGGAGGTCTGTTAGATTTTTGAAATTATCGATAATGATATTCGAATTCTGCTTTCGCGTCGACAGCATATTCTTCATCTTATCCAGATTAGTCTCAAGCCAAGGCATCCAGCTCCTAAAGGCCGACGGTGTTGTTGCTTCGACCGCTGCTGCCGGCTGTTCTATGGTTGTGACAGTCACCTCCCCCGCATCTGGATGAACTATCTGTAGCTTATCGTAGGCGAAAACGTTCGGATTACTATTCAACACATTCTGGCAAAATCTTGAAGGATAATTCCATTCCGGTGGGCAATATAACCAGCATCGTGAAATTGGAATATTGCAGACACTAGCAACTGCAAACAGTCCGGCCAGATGCTGAGGAAAGTTGATGCAGGTATGAGCATTGCCACCTGTTTTTGCCTGTCCAAGCTCCAGGCTGACAATATTATCGAGATCATCGAATATCAATGTGGCACTATCAGCTCCCTTGTCGGGTCCGGGCAGATTCAATTTCTTCTTGATCAGCATTGGTAGGTCACACCAGATCACATGGTTGCATTTCAGAGCAAGATCAACTTCTGCTTGTGTTGTCCCAGGTAGGGTGGGATATATATCACGATATCTTTCATGGCATGCATCAACATATGTTTCCCAGTCAGACCGAGACATATCTGTCGCAGGTTCCGCAGTAGAGACAGGTGCGAAAATTTTGTCGAGCATCTTTAAATTTGTCACAACATCTTCACTCCACGTCATGCCACGATTTTTGGCTCTCTCTTCCACTGTTTTGTAAAACAGCAAAACCACATCCACATCATCGGAGGCGTCGGCATGTTTTAAGATCTTCTTGACATGACACCACAGTTGAAACAAGACCCCAGTGTTAGCTAGCTGCTGCTCGAACATCTGCACGACTCGCGCGTTCTGTCGTACGAAATTTCTCAAGACTTCCATAATCTCCACAGCGTCTGCACTCATTGCTTGGTCGTTTTTTTATTATAATGCTTGGAAAAAAAAAACGTTCTTCAACTATATATAATGCAGCATAGATTAGATGTTTCAAAACTGTAGAATATGTCAAAAAATATTCAATTCATTTTTTATCAAATAGGGACAAGTGCATAATCATCTTCATC
>Ga0209223_10001933_pt1 | contig 21674 bp, 19 predicted proteins | sample COG_06_FD_184750 | JGI IMG/M metagenome (GOLD analysis project Ga0209223, IMG submission 184750) | Pelagic Microbial community sample from North Sea - COGITO 998_met_06 (SPAdes) (version 2) | ecosystem: Environmental > Aquatic > Marine > Neritic zone/Coastal water | place: Helgoland, sampling...
CAGAGGGCAGGTAAATGAAAATCGCACTGATTACCCTGTTCCCGGAAATGTTCAGTTCGCTGACCGACTACGGTATTAGCGGACGGGCAGTAAAGAACGGTTTGCTGGAGTGTCAGAGCTTCAATCCGAGAGACTTTACTGAAGACCGTCACCAGACAGTTGATGCACGCCCCTACGGCGGCGGTCCTGGCATGGTGATGATGGTAGAGCCTCTGCGCAGGGCGATAGTTGCCGCTAAGCAGTGGGCCGGTGAAGACACCAAAGTGGTGTATCTCTCCCCCCAAGGACAGGTCCTTAATCAGGGCGCAGTAAACGAATTTGCTACACAGCAGTCACTCATACTGATTGCTGGCCGCTACGAGGGAATCGACGAGCGGCTGATAGAGCAAGAGGTAGATGAGGAGTGGTCCATAGGTGACTACGTACTCAGCGGCGGTGAATTACCCGCCATGGTGTTGATGGATGCATTAATTCGTCAAATACCGGGAGCCCTAGGACACAAGGACTCCGCTGACCAAGACTCATTTGCCGAAGGCCTATTAGACTGTCCGCACTTTACGCGGCCAGAGGATTACCAGGGGCAGCCGGTACCAGAAGTACTGTTGTCAGGTAACCATGAAAAAATTAGACGTTGGCGTTTGCAGCAAGCATTAGTGCGAACCCAGCAGCGAAGACCAGATTTACTGGACCGCCTCGAGCTCAACCCTGAGCAACAGGCTCTACTCAAGGAAATGAGTGCTGCGCTGGCAGATGATGGCAAAGGATAGTGACCATCCTCTCTGTACAGAGCTCTAAAACAGGTGGCATGCCACCAACCAATGAAAATTGAGGAGCAAGAAATGACTAACAAAGTATCGATAATTGCTGCGATTGAAAAAGAGCAGATGAGCAAAGAAATTCCTGATTTCAGCCCCGGTGATACCGTTGTTGTGCAGGTAAAAGTAAAAGAAGGCACTCGTGAGCGTCTGCAGGCATTCGAAGGCGTAGTATTAGCCAAGCGTAATCGTCAGCTGAATTCTGCCTTTACCGTTCGTAAAATCTCTAACGGCATTGGTGTTGAGCGTACGTTCCAGACTTACAGCCCACTGGTTGACAGCATTGAAGTTAAGCGTCGCGGTGCAGTTCGTCGCGCTAAGCTCTACTATCTCCGTGAGCGTTCAGGTCGATCTGCACGTATCAAAGAGAAGCTCAACAAATAAATACTGGTTTCAAACAGTATTTGTTGTGCAAAAAAAGGCGGCTCCAAAAGAGCCGCCTTTTTTAATGCCTGCAATAAAGCCCCAAACCTATACGTAAGTAAATATTTTTCAAAGCCTGCAGCTTGACAGCCCGCCGCCATAGTCTATCTTTTAACTTACCACTGCAAAATGTGATGAACCTCACGTTTTGCTCAAAAACAATTCACAGAAATTCCCAGAGATGTTTTGTGAATCCTAGGCAGAGGCCTTCAAGGAAGACACCATGAAAATAACAGTATTAGCGACCCTCTTTGCAGGGTTATTGGCATTGAGCCCAGCCCATGCAGGTACTATTGACCTGCTTAGTGTCTGGTCTGCAGACAAAGGTCGAACTAGCGGAGGCGTTGATGAAAATGCTTTGAATACCGCGTTTGGAGACGGTGTAATCGATCAATTCTTCCCGGATAGTTGCACAACATGTGTTGTCACAGCCGGAAGTATCGGTGATATCACATCCGGCGACTTTTGGTCCACAGGAACAGCTCATGATCAACCGGCCGATATGATAAATATGTTGGCGTTTGAGGGGATAGTTATTCCAAGTTTGACAGGTAATAAAGATCCCGCGAGTTTTAGTGGCCAGGGATTGTTAACCACAGCCGATTTCACCGGTTATCTAACGGTTAAGGCAGCATCCTACGTATGGCTGTTTAAAATTAATGGCGATAACACAGCGGGGAATCAGATTCAGGTTGAAATAGGCAAAGCACTGGATGGTAAAGATCACAATATCTCCCACTACACTGAATGGGCAGTCGCTGAAGTCCCTCTTCCCGCTGCGGCTTGGTTGTTTTTATCTGGGTTGGTAGGCTTGGCCGGCTTGCGGAAATCATCAAAACAGTAGCCTAGTCGCGGTTAGAAGGAGAACTGATTCACAATTTGGATGTTACGCAATCGACACAACCTGTCGGTGGCGTACACTCCAGTTCAGGAAATTATCGTTTAGAGTCAGTTTTGCCTTATGGCCGATCAAATATCAAGGATGGTACGTCGTCACGACGCCAAGATTAATGCCTTTTCTCGCCTTATTGATGCGGCGATTATAGGCTGTACTCTTGTGGCGTTGGTTTCGGTGCTCCAACTCAGCTGGGTGCCGCTGTATAGCTGGCTGCTATTGATCTCTATTGTGCTGTTTAGCTTTCTCTCTGAGTCCAGTCATAGCAAATCTTGGCGTGATATCAGTCTTCGGGCAGAGGTCACTGGCGTAGGCAGTAATTGGCTGACGATTGTCCTAGTGCTGATTCTGGCAGATGTAATTTTTCATCCCTCTGACCTGTACAACCGTGAGGTTGTCATTTACTGGTTTGTCCTCACTCCTATAGAACTTATTTCTTGGCATTCCATATTGCGCATGGTCTTGCGTCTGTTCCGCTATACCGGTGTGCGGGCGCAATCTGTGGCCATCTACGGCGCCACCGAATTGGGCGCCGGCCTTGAGGGACGCATTCAGAATATGCCATGGTCGGGCTATAATTTTGTAGGGTATTTCGACGACCGCAAAACCAATGGCACTCGTCGTTTTATCTCCGATTCCAGTCTTATCAAAGGTGGTTCTCAAGAGCTCATTGAGCAGGCCAAGGCCGGTAAGATAGACACCATATTTATCACTCTGCCTCTTGCCGCTGAAAAGCGTATCAAGCAGCTACTCAATGAATTGGCCGACACTACAGTCTCTGCCTACATGATGCTCGACCTCTTCAGCTTTGATCTGCTTACCGCCAGTTGGTTGGATATTCAAGGCATGCCCGCGATCAGCGTCTTCGAATCCCCTCATACGGGTTTGGATAATTTTGCCAAGCGCTCTCTCGATCTAGTTGCTGGCAGCATGATCCTAACCTTGATTGCCATTCCCATGCTGTTAATCGCCGCAGGTATCAAACTTACATCTAAAGGCCCGGTGCTCTTTCGGCAGCAGCGTTATGGCGTTGGTGGCGAGTCAATAACAGTGTGGAAGTTCAGAACCATGACGGTAATGGATGCTGGGGACAAGAAGCTAGTGCAGGCTTCGAAAGATGACAGCCGCATCACCCCTTTTGGCGCCCTGTTGCGAAGAACCTCAATGGATGAGTTGCCACAGTTCTTTAACGTTATTACCGGATCTATGTCGATTGTCGGGCCACGTCCACATGCCGTCATTCACAACGAGTTCTACCGCACGGCGATCCACGGTTACATGCTGCGTCACAAAGTAAAACCGGGCATTACCGGACTGGCACAAATTAAAGGTTATCGGGGAGAGACTGACACTCTGGCAAAGATGGAAGGGCGCATCAAATATGATCTCGAATATATTCGCAGCTGGTCGCTCTGGCTGGACGTTAAATTGATCCTCATGACAGCTTTTGGCGGATTTTTGAACAAAAATGCTTACTAACAATTGACCCCAGGCCGGTGGCTTCTAAAGAGCGCAATTAGGTCTACACTAAACTGAAGGATTAGAAAGGAAGGAGATCATGGATATGATAATTGGATATTTAACCCGTAAATTAAGCAGCAAGCTACGAATAGTCTTTGTAACAGCAGTGGTTGCATCCCTAGGGTTGCTACAGATTGCCGCTGCAGACAGCTATAAACTCAATCCGGGAGATGAGGTTGAGATATCAGTTTGGAATGAAGAAAACCTGCAAAAGACCATCACCGTGCTACCCGACGGAATGATCTCATTTCCCCTGGTCGGGCATCTGCAGGCAGCAGGAAAAAGTGCCTCCGAAATTGAAATTACCATCGCGGCAAAACTCAATGCCTACATAGCCGATCCCGAAGTCAATGTCACCGTCACCAGTACCAGAGGCAACGTCATCTTTGTTGTCGGCAAAGTCTTAAAGCCCGGCCCCATTGTCATGATTCAGTCCACCACCGTGATGCAGGCTCTGGCCATGGCCGGTGGATTAAATGAATTTGCCTCGGCTAACTCGATCAAAATCATTCGCCGCAGCGGTCTTGAAGATGACTCTACGGAAACATTGCTCAAGATCCGTTATTCCGATCTTGAAAAGGGCAATGATCTGGCCTCGAACCATATTCTCAACTACGGCGACGTTATTGTCGTCCCCTAAATGGCAAGGATTCGCTATGAACAAGACCATTACTCAAATCGCCATAGGCGTTGCACTGGCCATAGCGCCAGTGGTTTCAGGGGCTGCCACCTGGGTGGCAGACTACAGCTTTAATGCCGATGTCAGCTATGACGACAACTTTTTTATGAGTGAGTCAGAGCAGGACACAGTGGTTTATTCGGTTAAGCCTGAGGCATCGTTGATGTACGTTTCCCAAGTGGCAAAATCGCAGCTTGATGCCCGAGTGGCACTAAGACGTTATTCTGAATTCGAACAATTTGACTCGGAAGATCCAGCCTTTGATTGGAAGAATAGCTATAAAACTGAGCGCTCTACTTGGGGTCTCGATTTTGGTTACAGTGAAAACTCGCAGCGCGATGCTGCAGAATTAGACACTGGAATTTTTGATTCAAACAGCATTGTTGAAACCATTTACGTCAACCCCAGCGTCAATCTCGATATTACTGAGAGAGACCAATTGGGCGTTTCTCTCAACTACAGTGAGCGAGACTACGACACCAATGATTTTTCAGACAATGACAATCAGACTCTTGGCTTAGATTGGCAGCATCGAGTCAATGAAGTCATAAGCACGACTGCAATGGTCAGTATCTCGCAATACGATGCCGACAGAATCGCGATCAGTAGCAATACAACCGACTATTTGCAGGCCACAATTGGCTTTATTTACAAGCGTTCTGAGGCCATGACAATCAACGGTAGCATAGGTCACTTTGAAACTGACCGTCAGCAGCGACTTGTCTTTGGGCCCGTAACATTAGTTTCGGATAGCGAAACCACAGGTGCATTAGTGAAGCTAGGTGTCAGTTACAGCTACGAAAAAGACGTCTTCTCATTCAATCTATCGCGAGGACTTTACCCTTCAAGTCAGGGACTGGTGGAAGAGCGAGACAGTATTGCCCTGCATTACGAACACCAGTTTAGCGGGCGCAGTGCTAGCGGCATTAACATTTATTGGCATGATACAGATTTAGAATCCGAAAACCGCGAGACAATAACAGTGTCGCCTTTCTACAATTATCGGCTGACGGAAAAATTGCAGCTCCAGACCTCCTATGTCTTCAGAAGCTATGACCGACAGTCCACGGCCAATAAGGTCGAGTCAAACCGAGTAAAGCTCGGCTTGCGCTATAGCTTTTAATAATAAGAAATCGATAAAAAGGACGTTGTACCCACATGGATGAAACTGAAAAGTCGCTACTCGATTATTGGGATATGCTGCGCAGACGCAAACGCTATATTATTATCGCGTTTCCCCTACTGCTGGCCCTGAGTACCACAATTGCATTTCTGCTTCCGCCAATCTATCAGTCTGAAGGCGTTATTCTGATCGAAAGTCAGGAAATTCCCCAAGACTTGGTACGTTCGACTGTGACTAGCTATGCCGAGCAGCAAATACAAGTCATCAAACAGCGCATTCTCACCAGTTCGCGGATTCTTGAAACCTTAGATAAGTACAAGGTCTATGAGAACGAGAGAGAGGGCAGCACTATCTCTTTATTGGTGGAAAAATTCCGCAGCGCCGTCAGTGTTGAAATGATCAACGCCAATGTCATTGACCCTCGCAACGGCCGCGCACAGCGCGCCAGCATCGCTTTCAAAGTATCCTTTATGGATGAGTCACCAGACATTGCACAAAAAGTGGCCAATGAATTGGTCACCATGTTCCTTGATGAAAACGTTAAAACCAGAACCGGTAAAGCGGCAGACACGGCCAGCTTCCTTAGCGACGAAGCGAACAAAATGCAAAAAACCGTGCAGACCCTTGAAGAGCAAATAGCCGACTTTAAGCTTGAATTTGGTGACAGCCTGCCAGAGCTGCTGCAATTTAATCTCTCGATGATCACCAATCTCGAAGAGAAAATCAGAGCCCATCAATCCGAAGCCATCCGACTCAATGACCAGGTTCATTACCTAAGCCTCGAGCTGGCGAGTATGGACCCTTACGTGGCCAGTAACGACGGAGTCACTACTCTGAGTAGTCAGGTTCGATTAGCCCAGTTACAGGGTGAATTAAACAGCCTTGAGAACAAGTATTCAGAGTCACACCCAGATATAAAGCGTTTGACTCGGGAGATTGAAGGGTTAAAAAAAGAGGTCGCTGCCGACTCTCTATTTCAGCCTGAGCAAGACATGAGTGAAATTTCCAACCCACTCTATCGACAGATAAAAATAAAAATCGATGTCACCGAAAAAGAGCTGGCGCGAACCAACTTGGATCGCGTCAAAATGCAGGCCGAAGTAAAGCAATATCACGCCCGAGTTTCGCGTACCCACGAAGTGCAGCGCAGTTACGACGATATGACCCGCGACTATGAAAGCACCAAGCGTAAATATCAGGAACTGCGTGCTAAACAGTTCGAAGCAGATGTGGCACAAACACTTGAGTCAGAAAACAAAGCTGAGAGTTTTACCCTGATTGAGCCGCCTCTGCGGCCTACGGAATCAGTCAAGCCAAACCGCCCGAAGCTAATGATGATGGGGCTATTTCTCTCCGGTGCCGTTTCAGTCGGACTAGTGTTACTGGCAGAGATGCTTGATCCATCAATTAGAAGCATCAAAGATATCACCCGTATCACCGGTGCAGAGCCCTTGGCCCTAATCCCCCTAATGTTAAGTGATGAAGATTACAGCAAGAAAGGCCATTCACGTAAGCGGCTGATTATATTCGCGGGCCTACTGATATTGGCCATGTTCGGTATCGTCCATTATTTTGTGCTCAGCCTAGATATAGTCTGGTTCAAAATCTTAGCCAAAATTAACATGTTGTAGGTCACCTTATGTCACGCATTCACCGAGCACTGGAAAAAGCCAGAGAGAAACGTCAAGAGCACAAGCGCAGTGTCGGCAAAGGCTCGCCTCTGGAAAAAATTGTCTACACAGACAGTCAGGTGGTACCCATTTGTCATAAAGAGCTAGAAAAAAACCGGGTGGTATCGCGTTCTGCTCACGATCCAAGGTCTCAACTGTTTAGAACCTTGCGCACCACCATTCTCAAGAAGATGCGCAGCCACGACTGGCGCAGCATTGGAATCATCTCGCCATCTCCAGGGGAGGGCAAGTCACTGGTCGCCAGCAATCTCGCCGCTGCCATTGCCATGGAAGTGAACTATACCGCGTTGCTGGTAGATATGGATCTGCGTAATCCAGGCATCAGCAACTATTTTGCTGTGGAACCAAAACTGGGTTTAAGCGATTACCTGCAGGGCGACGCAGAAATTGGAGACCTACTGATTAATCCTGGCGTCGACCGCTTGCTGTTACTGCCGGGTCGCGGCAGTCTCGATAACTCCTCTGAGCTAATCTCCAGTCCACGCATGGTGTCGTTATTTCACGAACTTACCCAGCGCTATAAATCGCGCATTGTTATCTATGATATGCCCGCAATATTACCTCGGGATGATGTGCTCACAGCCCTCAATCATGTCGACTGCTTTTTGATGGTTATCGAAGAGGGGCGTAACTCAGAGGCAGATATTCGCAAAGCTATGCAGTCAATGCAGAACGCCAATATTATCGGCACTGTGGTGAACAAATCACAAACTGTTGAGTCAGGGTATATGCCGTCTCAGGCATAGGACACCACACTATTCAGGGATTGAATAATCTATGTACAAAGAATTTTTTAATTTAAAAGAAAAACCGTTTAGTCTGAACCCAGACCCGGAATTTCTTTTTCTGAGTAAAAATCATATACGCGCCCAGACGATGCTCGAATATGGCTTCCACAGCCAGGCCGGCTTTACCGTTATCACCGGGGATATAGGTGCAGGAAAGACCACCTTGGTTAACTACCTGCTCGCCCAAGAGGGCGATGAGGTGGTCATTGGGGTCATCAACAACACCCACGCCTCATTTGGCAATCTTATGTCATGGATCCTAGATGCCTTTGATCTTGAAGAACCAAGCCCCGAGAGTGCTAAAAAGCTGCGCAAATTCACTGAATTTATAATGGATCAGTATGCCGAAGGCAAGCGCGTGCTGCTGGTAATTGATGAAGCCCAAAACCTTTCCGAAGAAACCCTAGAAGAGCTGCGCCTAATCTCCAATATCAATATCGCTAGCGATGTATTTCTCCAGTTGATACTGATTGGCCAGCCAGAACTAATAGAAAAGCTCAATGACCCTCGCCTAACCCAATTTGCCCAACGCATTGGCGTCGACTTCCATCTGCGGCCCATGGACTATGTGGATACAGGAAAGTACATCTTCCACCGACTAAAGGTTGCCGGCAGCACCAAATCAATATTTACCAGCGATGCGATCGCCGCCATATTCTGTTTCTCAGAGGGGGTCCCCAGAAGGATTAATACTCTTTGCGATATGGCCTTAGTCTATGCCTTTGCTGATGAGCGAAAAACCATCAATGCACAGCTAATTATTGATGTAATAAAAGACCGCAATCTGTCTGCAGTGATTCGGCCTACGGCGCTGCAATCAAAGGAAGTTCAGGACGTTGCTCACTGGTTGCAGGAGGTTAAGGGTATCAATATTCGGGATATGTTACCGCAGTTGGAGTCGGTATCCTAAATGGATCAGGTCAAAGGCGATAGATTCAATGGTCATTCGATCTCTATTGGGGTCTTTGCTCACAATGAAGAGAGGAATATCCTATCAACTCTTCAGAGTCTGATGTCTCAGGATCTATTTCGACTGCCTCATTCATCAAATACCAGGATAAGTGTGTCGGTCATTGCAAATGGCTGCACAGATGCAACGGTAAGAATTGCCTCTGATTTTATGCACAAGCAATCAACCTTTGATGGTCAGGTGATCGAGCTTCAGAAAGCTGGGAAAAGCAATGCATGGAATCAGTTCGTTCATAGGCCAGAGTTTCATGATGTCGACTATTTTGTTTGTACTGACTCTGACATCGAATTTGGCAGCAGCTCAGTAATAAGCACCTTAATTGAACGTTTAAGTTGCGACAATGAGGCCTACCTAGCGGTTGATGTTGCTAAAAAAGATACCGAGCTGAAAGCTAGAAAGACATCCTATGAAAGGCTTTCTCTCTTATTTTCTCGTTTTATGAGGCACGGCAGTACTTCTGTTGCTGGCTCTTTATATTGCGCTAAAGGCCACGTATTAAGACGTGTGCATATGCCGGAGGGCTTGCCTGTTGAGGATGGGTTTTTGCGTGCTATGTTGGTTACTGACTTATTTAAACAGCCCGATAATACTAAAAGAATCCTAGTTGTTAACGACGTCTGGCACTACTTTACTCCCGACTCATCTCTAAGTTCCCTATTACGTCATGAAGAACGGCTTTTAATAGGAACCTATATTAACTCAGTTATCTATGGTTTCCTCTGGAGTGAGGTCTCAAATATGGGTCTTGATGCTGGAGAACTTATCTCTAACAAAAATAGAGATGATCCTTTATGGGTTGAAGATTTACTGTCTCAACACCGGCAAAGCAACCAGCCATTGATATCAAGAAACCACTACACTAAATATTGGAATCGTTGGAAGCAACTTCCTAGCCTTAAAAAGGTCGTTTATTGCCCACTAATGATCGCAGGAACATTTGTTAGATATATCCTAATAAGCCGAGTAAAACGCCACCTAAAGGGGGTATCTGGACTTGGCCACTGGTGAATCTATAGAGAAAAAAGCGAAATGGCCCGATTTTTTTCTAGTGGGGGCCATGAAGGCAGGTACTACTAGCTTGCATAGTTACCTTTCTGCACACCCTGAAATATCTATGTCTGAACCAAAGGAGCCTGGATATTTCAGTCGTGACGATCGGTTTAAAAAAGGGCCTGAATGGTACCGGGCACATTTTTCATCAGCTAGGGTTGATCAAATATGGGGTGACTCATCGACATGTTATTCAAGAAGGCACATTTATCAGAATTCTGCAGATCGAATATATGAGGTTAACCCTAACGCTAAGATTCTCTATATTGTAAGAGATCCTGTGTTAAGGGCCTACAGCCACTACAAACATAGAATGGAGGAGGCTGTAATCAGCGGCGGAAAAACTGTGAATTTTAAAGATTTTCTCCAATCTGATGATGAAATTCTTATCTCTGGTAAATACTATTACCAAATAAAAAAATACTATGACCTTTTTGGTTCCACAAATGTCCACATATGTAACTTCGATGATTTGATTAAAGATCCAATTATGGTGATGAGTTATGTCCAGATATTTTTAGATATTAAATCCGAATTTAAAACTGTAAAAGAAGCTATAGATAACAATATTTCTGGATCTTCTCTGTTAGATTCGGCTGCTAATAAAACAATTGACAGGTATCGTCATACTCTAATAATTAATTTCTTGGTCAAACTAATGCCTGAGGAGATTCGAATAAGTGGAAGAAGTTATATGAAGTCAATTCTCCGTTCTTCAGATAAATTTAAGAAAAAGTCTCTTAATGCAATTGATTCTCTTCCACGATCTGATTCGGAAGATGTCGAGTTTTTGGCAAATTACTATAGAGATGATTTAATTAATTTAAAAAAAATAGTTGATATTGATATTTCAGGCTGGTGCAGCTTTAGATAAGTTATGTGTGGAATTCGGTAGAGAAAGTTAGTTGATTTAAGGGAGCGTTCAATCTCATGGATAGTCTTTACGAAAAAAATATGATAAACAAAATAGAGTTCAAAGGACTTGGAAAAGAGCTTCGTGATCAATATTCGCAATCTCAACCTTTTCCTCATGGCGTTATTGACGGAGTTTTTAGTGATGAAGTTTTAGATAAGGTAATCTCAGAGTTTGACTCACCCGAGGAAGTCTGGCGTGAGTTTGACACTAAGTACGAGAAAAAATTTCAGCAATCAGATGATAAAAAGTTAGGCACGGCTACCATTAGTGTAATCCAGTATATGAATTCGGGGTCTTTTTTGAGTTTCTTGGAAGAGATTACTGGAATTGATGGTTTGATCCCTGATCCTTATTTGGTTGGTGGAGGACTGCACAAAATAGAAAAAGGCGGCAAGTTAGGCATCCATGTCGATTTTAACTGGCATGCCAAAATGAGGGTATTTCGTAGAGTTAATGTGATTGTCTATTTAAATAGGGATTGGAGCGAAGATTATGGAGGGCATCTAGAACTATGGGATGAAAGTAAGTCCTGTAGCGTAGAAAAAATATTGCCGATTTTCAACCGCATGGTCATTTTCAATACCACAGAGAAAAGCTATCACGGGCATCCCTTTCCGGTGAATTGCCCGAAAGACAAGAGTAGAAAGTCACTCGCGCTCTACTACTACACGGCTAATCAGTCAGGAGAGCAGTCTGAACAGTCGCACAGTACTTTGTTTGTAGATAAAAACAATAGGCCAGTTGAGCTTAAAAATAAGAAAGAAAGTATTCTGTTTCGTGTATGCAGTCTGCCTCGGGCTATCGTAAAGCGCATAAAGTCGTGGTAGAAATCACTTTTTTATTGGCTGGCATTGATAAAGGTGCATGATGGGTAACAGTTTTTCATATTTGGCATTGTTAGGCTGGCCAGTAGTGTCTTTGGTTCTATTTAGTAAGCTTAGTCCATTGCAGGCAGCTTTTTGGACTGTTGTAGGCGGAGCCCTGTTATTGCCGGTCAATGTGTCCTTAGATATGCCAGGCTTTCCATCATTTGATAAAGTAGCTATCAGTTCCGTTTCTGCGATGTTAGCTGCCAAATTTGCTAGTCGCAGGAAAGTCAATTGGATACCAAAATCGGGGTTAGAGAGGTGGTTGATTATAGCGTTGATCTTATCTCCGGTTATAACTGCTCTAGCTAACGGAGAAGTAGTCTTTCGAGGTAATGTTCGGCTTAATGGTCTGACTCTTTACCATGGTTTGTCTGACGCATTAAGTATGTATTTCTTTGTAGTTCCATTTATTCTGTTTAGACAGTTGGTCAATACTCATGATGATATTATCTGTCTTTTAAAGCTAATTGTTATTGCTGGACTACTGTATTCGATTCCTATTTTGATTGAAATTCGCCTGAGTCCACAGTTGCATACTTGGGTATACGGTTTCTTTCCCCATCAATTTATTCAGCAGATGCGTTTCGGTGGATTTCGGCCGGTAGTGTTTTTGGGCCATGGCCTTGTGGTGTCGATGTTTGTGGTGGTGGTTCTGGGGGCGGCGACTCTACTTTGGAAGTCTAATATTCGGGCGGTTCGCTATACCCCAAGCAAGGTTGTTCTCTACTTCGCCTTCATACTATTGTTATGTAAGTCTGTTGGCCCTGGATTTCTAGGGCTGGTTTTTGTAATTGCTGTTGGCTGGCTTCCATTATTTATGTTGAGTCGATTGACAGCTGTCACGGCATGTGTGGTTATTGGCTATCCCTTGCTCTGCCTCTATGGTTTGTTTCCTCACGAGGTGCTAGTTGATTTTGTCGATCAATTTGATCGCTCTAAGTCTGGCTCATTGGGGTTTCGTTTTTATCATGAGGCACAGCTATTGGATCTAGCGGTACAGAAGCCATTTTTTGGCTGGGGAGGCTGGGGTAGAAACAGACTAGTAGACTCAATTACCGATGGGTATTGGATTGTTGTTATGGGCAAGTATGGGGTTTTTGGATTTGTTGGGGTATTTGGACTGTTGGGTTATTCCGTCTTAAAAGCGCTGAAAAGTGTGTCATATACGAACAATGCACAAGAAAAGCGTGTACTTCTGGGTCTTGCTCTCTTGGTCACGCTTATTATGGTGGATCAAATCCCAAATTCATCGCTATCACGCAGTTGGATGCTTTTCTTAGTCGGGGCATTGCTAGCTCGCGCCAATAGCTTGATTCATGTTGTTAAAGGCTCTAAACAAGCCGAACAGCTTTAGGGCCTTTTGTAAATGCGATATGTACCCGAAGGACAATTGGCCAATAGGTTTTTACGAGCCACTGGTTGGATAGTCAGTGAGCACGGTATCGGTCAAATGCTACGCTTTGCTGGAAATCTTGTGCTTACGCGGCTTCTGGCGCCAGAGATGTTTGGCGTTATGGCCATAGCTCATGTAGTGATTTCTGGCATGACAATGTTTTCCGATATTGGTCTTGAACTAAATGTTATTCGCTCTAAGAGAGGTAATGACCCCGTATTCCTAGATACGGTGTGGACCATTCAAATTCTTAGGGGGCTGCTACTTTTTTTGGTTACCTTATCTTTTTCTATTGGCCTGTATTGGCTTAATAGCCGAGAGTTCTGGCCTTCAGATAGTGTCTATCAGAATGCAGAATTACCGATTATTATGTCTCTTTTGGCTCTCAGCCCTTTAATCGATGGTTTTAAGTCGACGAATTTGGCTACAGCGAATAGAAACCTGAATATGAGTGGCGTCGCCATTATTCAAGTTGCGAGCCAGGCGTCAGGTACCTTATTAATGATTGTCTGGGCTTATTTTGATCCTTCAGTTTATGCATTAGTCGCTGGAGGTATTTTAGCTCGCTGTGTCCATGTTTTTACCAGTCATTGCATAATAAAAGGCCGTAAAAATCGTATTCAGTGGGATCCAAAAGCGTTTAAAGAGATATTCAGTTTTGGGAAATGGATATTTGTCACCTCAATACTGGGTTTTATGATATTAAATGGCGACAAGCTAATTTTGGGTGCCTTAATAGACCCAAGTACGTTAGGTTTATATTCCCTAGCTGGATCGCTCATCGCTATTCTATTTGGTACAAGTAATAAAGTGGTAGGAAAAGTAGGCTACGCTGTTATAAGTGAGATTGACAGAGACACTCCGCAAAGAGTTAAAGAAATATACTATAGGATTAGGTTCCCGTTAGATGGATGCCTCTTATTTATTTCTGGGCTATTCTTTTTTATTGGGTCAGAGCTTGTTGAGTTTCTCTATGACGAGCGTTATGCATATGCTGGTCATATTATTGAGGTGTTATCTCTGGCGTTAGTTATTGAGCGGTATATGCTCTTCTCTAAAGTGCTAACTGCCCTTGGGCGACCCAACCTGAATGTTTATATTAATTTAATTGGACTTTCCTGTCTGTATTTAGGTCTTCCTTGGGTATACACAATGTATGGTTTTGAAGGTGCTTTATGGTTTATTGCTTTTTATAAAGTCTCAAGCTTTCCATTAATATTTTATTATAAATACCGTCTTGATCTTATAGATATGGTACAAGAATTGAAAGTATTACCCTTTTTCCTCGTTGGGGGCTCGTTAGGGTATCTTTTCACTTCGGCTCTCAATTTATGATGATATTTAAATGTTTTCTCACAGTTTACAGCCACCAATTGTGACCTAGTAGGTGTGACGCCTGGAGTGTTGTCCTACCAGGTCACAATAACTCGATTTTATTGTCCTGCATTGTTCCTCGTTCCTTTAATATGGACGTCTCCAAAAATGCTCAGGACTTTAAGAATGACAATCTTTGCACGATTTCAGATTCTCTTTATTTTTAGCGTATTTGTGACGTTGGCTGCATGTAAGTCCAGCCCAACAGTTCCCAGCGATGAACTATCGATTCAGCCCAATGCTGCCGCTACAATACAAGTCTCTGAGCCTGCAGCTAATGAGGAAGACAGCACACTTCCACTGCAGGTATATTTAGAAGGGTTTAATCTCTATCCTCGGGAAAAAACTGGGTGGGATCAAAGTGGTTGGTCAGTAATAACGCCATCTAAGGATAGCCGAATCATCTATGTTAGTTCCTCCAACGGTGATGATGATCTGGGTGAATTTTATGAGGCTAATGATCTCGTTGATATAGCGAACCCTGAAAATATCCGGCCTTTTAGGACCATTGAGGCCGCTATGGAGAATGTGAGAGATGGATATCCTGACTGGGTACTGTTACTTCGAGGCGATATCTGGCTTGTATCCGATGAAATTAATTTGAAATCAGGACGTTCGATTCAAGAGCGATCAGTGTTCTCCAGTTACGGCGACCATACCGAGCGACCGTTGATAAAAAGCTCGGCCTCGGTCGCGGTCAGGCTGTGGACTGGCACTAACTTTGTCGTGTTCAAAGGCATAGGTATCTACGGGCACCAAAGAGATCCTCAATCTGACGACTTCATGGGGTGGGGAGCTGACAATGAAACCATAGGAGTTTCAATTTATGCACCACCTGGTGTGACAATGAGGGCAATGTTGTTTGAAGATAATGACCTCAATTTCATGACTCATGGGATTTCCGTTCCTGGCAATGGTGAAGTGATTGATCTAGTTGTAAGAAGAAATATCATTCGCAATTCGTATAGTGAGGGCCAGCATGCGCAGGGTATGTACGCAGCGCACACGTCGGCTCTTTTGGAAGAGAATGTATTCAGTCACAATGGCTGGTATAAAAGACAAGAAGATGATGCTAACGATAAGGAGCAGGGCCAGGCAACCATTTTTAACCATAACACCTATTTTTCCAGCTCAAAAAATACTATTTTTAGAAAAAATATCTTTATCGGTGCATCCAGTATCCATAATAAATGGACTGCTATTCAGAGTGCTACAGAAAAACGTGACAGTATTGAATCTGGAAATATTCTAATTGAAGATAATCTGTATGTTGAAGGTGAAATCGGCATCAGCGCTGGTGGTAATACTGATTACAATACGGGACCTCGGTGGGAAGATGTAAAGATTAAAAACAATGTCATGCTTGCAATAGGGCGGAAAAGGCCTACAAATCGTTATCTAGCATGGTATATCGATGCCCAAGATTGGCAGGGAGGCCTTATTTGCGGCAACTACTTACTCAACAATGATAACAAAGAGGTGACTAATATTTTGGGGATTGATGTCTCTGGCCATAGCTCTAATGTTGATGTAAAAAACAACACAATTTCTGGCCTCTATAAAGATAGCTTATCAGTAAATTCCGGAGCCATCCGGCTTAGAGGTGAAGATTTTTCTAACATCACGATAGCCGGCAATAAAATTCAGCTTAGAGACAGTAAAATTCGGCCAATTTGGGCAGAATCACTAGCCGGTCTAACATTTTCGGATAATACATATTATTCACAAGCGGAAGAATCTGAATGGTTTGGGGTAGGTGATGACAGTTATGGTCTGCAAGGTTGGTCGGTTATTTCCGGTGACACAGGCTCAATATCCAGCCAGCTTTATTTTATAGACCCCGTTAGAACAATAGAGACATATTCGTCTTCATTAGGTATGTCATACGACCAGTTTGTGTCTAAACTAACCATAAGATCCGTTGAGATCTGGGATAAGGAGTTCACTGCCGAGGCTGTTAGTGCTTATATCAAGGACGGGTATGACGGCGCTTCTTGTGAGTAACTGATGCTGTAGGGCTGGTTTTTTGGTAAATCACTCTTTGGAGTGTCAGGGATTAGAGACATTGTGGAGAGAAAACATCAGAGTAATATATTTTTCAGGTCCCGGAGATATTGTTGGGACTTTTCGATTTTGGGGTAAGGGGATAAGTGACCCCAGGCAACAAAGCATCACTTACTCTGGACAGTTTTATAACGTGTGCAAGAATATTGGCTGTCAGTTGATCGCAATCTCTCGGGATATTAAAAAAGATAGCCATTTACAGGGTAAGATAGAGGCAATAAATCGACATACTTGGTGGATCAATCAAAAAGGAATCCGACTCCAGATCGGCTACTTCTTAAGAGGCCTATATATTTTTTATGCATGTGCAAAATATAGACCTCAAATAATATTTGTCGCCGATGGCAATACCTTTTGGTTCATGCTTCTTCCTCTTAAACTAGTGGGAATTAAAGTCACGCCTGTGCTGCATTGCACTTTTTGGCCTCAGAAACTCCCAGTTTCAATGTATCAGCGCATTCTACTTCTTCTGGCACGTCCATTATTTCGCTCATTTGCTCATGCGATTTTGTCGGTATCGTCGGATATTACTCAGCAGATTAACCATATACGCCACATTGAGCCTAATCATGAGGAGGCACTACCACCGATATTGGAGTTTTTGCCCTCTTACCATGCGGCGGCCGCTGACTTTCAGGCCCCTTGTATAGGTAATGGTTCATTTAATATCCTTTTTGCGAGCCGAATTGAGGCCAACAAGGGGATTTATGAGTTAATTTCCATTGCCAAAAAATTAAAATCGCAACAACTTGATATACAACTTCATGTGGCGGGAGATGGTACTGATTCAGCTAAATTTAACGAGTTAGTCGATGAGTTAGGCTTAATAGGTATTATTAAAAATCACGGATATTGTGATAAAAGCCGAATGGCAAGTCTTATTGAGTCTTCACATGCTTTCTTGGTGCCTACTACCAGCCAATTTGTCGAAGGGTTCAATAAGGTCTGTCTAGAGGGTGTCTTAGCAGGCAGGCCAGTAATAGCTTCCTCTGCCTGCCCCGCAATAAATTATCTGGGCGCTGCCGCTGTAATCGTGGAGCCCGATGATACGGATGGTTATTTCAACGCAATTCTGCAGCTTTATAGTGATGGTGAATTATATCGGCGCAAGGTTGATGCCGCATTGGGATATCGGCAGGTATTTCTTCAAGATAATTGGAGTTTCGAAACTGCGGTGAAAGAGGTTATTACCTCCCTTAGGCCTGATAAACATGAAGTCACCAGTAGGACAGTATTTATTAATCGTTAGCGATAATAAATGATTGTTAGAATTGCTTCGAAATTTCTTTATCAGATAGGCTTAAATTTAGCCAATAAGTATTAAAAATTATGAAAAATATAGATAAGTCTAAGAATGATGGGATGATTAAAGTATCCATAGTCATTGTAAGCTATAGAACGGCTGAAATGACTATCCAGTGTATTAAGTCTGTATTAGATACATGTGACGGAGATTGGTGGGAAGTTATTGTGGTTGATAACTTCTCAAATGATGGATCCTGTATGGAAATTGAAGACTTCATAGCTGTCTGCGGAGCTGGGGCACAAATTTCCCTAATAAGAAATCAGCATAATGGAGGCTATTCGGCCGGTAATAATGTTGGGATAAGTCGATCGAGAGGCGGTTATGTCCTCCTGCTTAACAGTGATGCAGTTCTTGGAGAAAATACAGTAGAGAAATTGTCGAAATGTCTTGATGAGGATCCAGGTATAGGTCTAGCCAGCCCCGGGCTTTATAGCGTTGATAGGAAGCAGCAAAACGGTTGTTTTCGTTATCCCCAGCCGCTTAGCGAATTAGTGAAAGCGGCTGCAACAGGGCCAATAAGTCGCGCTTTATACTTGTATGATCCCAGTATTAAGCTTTCGAATGATCGAACATTTCCAGAGTGGACTAGTTTTGCGTGCGTTATGATTCGTCGCAAATTGTTCGAGACGGTTGGTATGCTTGATGATGAATTTTTTATGTACTTTGAGGATATTGATTTCTGTCGCAGAGCTAGAGATAGTGGCTGGGCAATAATTAATGATCCTAATGCCAGCGTGATTCACCTCGGTGGAGGTAGCTCAAATGTAACCACCAGTATAAGCCTGCGTCGCCGGGTACCAAGATATTATTATGAGTCTCGTAGCCGGTATTATTACAAATATTACGGCCATATTGGTCTGATGAATGCCAATATATTTTGGAGTTTAGGCTATTTGATCGCTTTTTTTCGCAAAACAGTGAGCAAGAATTATAGCCCGAATATCTGTGAGAAGCAGTGGAAAGATATCTGGGCCAATTCACTAAATCCGACAGCTCCCTATACACACCCCGATTTACATAAGAGTTGCTTCTAAATAGTGAAGGTGGGCCTAAGTTGATCGTCAATGAGACTGCCACCCCTATAGTATCACTTTAACAATCCATCTCTTTCAGTATATTAGTACTTAGTTGGAGTCTGAGATTAGCTGCGAAGACCTCAATCAAGTACAATTTTTATTAACTACAATACTGACCTAAGTAATGCGTTCAGATCAGAATAGACTACATTTATAGATGTAACGCATTTTGTGACCTAGTTGGCTAAATAAGCTTAAAGCCTGTCTCAGATCCTCTTTGATGTTCCCTTGGTAACTAGTGTTAAGTAAGCTTACTTTTAATTTGCTGGTTTTAGCCTAAAAATGGATTTCGACAGCTACTTATAGAGAATATATGGACGATTCTTACCTACTCATTTCGCCTTGCCGAAATGAATCTGAGTTTATGGTGAAGACGCTAGATAGCGTTGTTAATCAGTCGCTGCGCCCTGCCAAATGGATTATCGTCGACGATGGCTCTACTGACGCCACGCCAGACATTCTTCGTCAATATTCTGAGAAGCACGACTTTATCGAAATTGTAACCTGCGACAACCGTGGTCACCGTAGTGTTGGACCTGGGGTTATTGAAGCTTTTTATGCGGGTATGGACGCGGTTGATTTAAATGATTACGCGTATCTTTGTAAGCTTGATTTGGATCTAGATCTACCAGCCACTTACTTCGAAACTTTGATTGCACGAATGCAGACTAATCTGCGAATTGGCACTTGCAGTGGCAAACCTTATAACCAGCGTGATAACGGCTTGGTTAGCGAGAAACGTGGTGATGAGATGTCGGTCGGTATGACGAAATTTTATCGAGTCAGTTGTTTTGAGCAGATCGGTGGTTTTGTATCTGAAGTGATGTGGGATGCTATTGATTGCCACCGATGTCGAGAGCTGGGTTGGATTGCCTGTAGTTGGGACGATCCCGAGCTGCGCTTTGTACATCTTAGAGTAATGGGTTCGAGTCAGGATAATATCTATACCGGGCGCATGCGTCACGGCTATGGTCAGTATTTTATGGGCACTGGCATAGTTTATATGTTTGCCACCTCAGTTTATCGGATGTTACATCCACCTTATTTTTTGGGTGGGATGGCGATGTTTTGGGGTTATCTGAAGAGTGCCGTGAAAAGGCTTCCTCGATACCGAGACAAGGAGCTACGAAAATTTATTAATACCTATCAATGGCGCTGTCTTTTGCTGGGAAAGCACAAGGCGACGGAGCTGCTAAATGACAAGCAAAAACCTGTCTGGAAGGAATCAGGACAGAGCGGCAATATTGGAGTTGCGCAAAAGAGCTAACAAGGAGAATAGAAATGGATTTCATGGAGTTTGTAGAGGGTTACTACCAACAATATATTCGGGTGCTGAACTCGTTCGATAAGTCATCTCTCGAGCCTGTACTGGATACGTTTCTCGACGTCAGAGATAAAGGTGGCACTCTCTGGGTCGCTGGCAACGGGGGCAGTGCGGCGATTGGTGATCACACTGTCTGTGATGTGACCAAAGGCACCCACACAGAGGGTCAGCCGACTATTAAGTCGATTTCTCTGTCATCGAATACGGCTATGTTAACGGCCCTGGGCAATGACCTTGATTATGAACAGGTTTTTAGCCAGCAGCTGAAATATTACCTTGGAAAAAATGACGCGCTGTTGCTGGTGAGTTCCAGCGGCAACTCACCCAATGTGGTTAAAGCCTGTGAATACGCCAATAGCCGCGGCGTGCCAACAATAGCTTTTGTTGGATTTAAGGGCGGTAAGCTGCGGGATATTGCCAAGCACTGCGTGTGGATTCCGATTGAAAATTACGGTATGGCGGAAGATGCCCACCAGAGCCTGATGCATGTCACCACGCAGTACATTATGGCCTATGCAAACCAGCGTGTAGCTGCAGAGGCTCAGTGTGACTGATAGGGTGAAAATTGGTGTAGTGGTTATCGGGCGCAATGAGGGTGAGCGATTAAAGCGCTGCCTGACATCGATATTGGCTCAGCATCAGGGTTCTGTTGTCTACGTGGACTCGGGTTCCAGTGATGGCAGTGTTGAGTATGCCCAATCGGTTGGTGTGGCGGTTGTGGACCTCGATATGACAAAGCCTTTTACTATGGCTAGAGGGCGCAATGCAGGTTTTAATTATCTAGTAGAACATTATCCAGATTGCGAGTTTGTGCAGTTTGTCGATGGTGACTGTGAGGTGGCTGCGGGGTGGATTGATCGGGGAGTACAGTTTCTTGACCAGCACCCGAAATATGCTGGAGTTTGCGGTAATCGCAATGAACGCTATCCTCAGGCGACCCTGTATAACCAATTGATTGCTTTGGAGTGGCAGGGCGGTGCTGGCGAGGTCGATGCTTGCGGCGGTGACGCTATCTATCGAATCGAGAGTTTCCGACAGGTAGGCCAGTTTAATGAGGCTATGATCGCTGGGGAAGAGGCCGAACTCTGCTTACGTCTGGGGTATCAGGGCTGGCAGTTGATGCGTCTTAATAGCCCCATGACTATTCATGATGCCAATATGCAGCGATTTGCTCAGTGGTGGTGTCGCTCAGTCCGCTGCGGCCATGCCTATGCTCAGGGTTATGATTTACATCGTCGAGATAGCGTGAATGGCATCTCCCATTACAGACAAAAAGCTTTGTTTAGTACTCTGGCTTATGGAGTCGTATTTCCGGCACTAATGATTTTGCTTATGGTGATGCAGACAACATTACTGGTTTCAGAAACTGGCGAGCTATTTTTAGTTCTGGCCCAGCT